>Ga0209828_1001081_pt1 | contig 25307 bp, 29 predicted proteins | sample MaitaG_FD_187429 | JGI IMG/M metagenome (GOLD analysis project Ga0209828, IMG submission 187429) | Marine algal microbial communities from Maine, USA - Maine_Asex2 metaG (SPAdes) (version 2) | ecosystem: Host-associated > Algae > Red algae > Unclassified | place: Maine, USA | collected 2015-01-05
TCTTACGTGAGAAAGGTTTTGCAATTCAAATTCAATTGACAATGCTCTTTGATACACAACCTCCTGAAAACCATTACCCATTTGATTATGTACCTCCATGGCACAGCCAATTATTTTATGAGTTATATTATTTATTTCGCTATTATTCATCTTGTGTATCCTAAAATCTTAAAAATCATGTTCAGACTATGCCGCTAATACTTCATTCAGTTCATCCATAATTACTGTCATTCCTTTTGTCTGAACAGGATGTTTAAGATTGATAAGATGTACAGAATTGTTCAATAATAGTAATCGCTTGTCTCCTTTTGCACGTTTTGCAAAATTGTCTAAACATGATGTGTAAGATGATAAGATGGTCATGATTTCTGGTTTTTAAGGTTTTTGTTAAAAACTCTATGATATTGAAGTCTTTCACCTCCAAAATTGATCAGTAGTCCATCAGCTATATCATATGCTTCGCAATAATTAATAGCTTGAGCCTTATGTACGCCTTCTAATTTTTCAATAGCTTTAATTTCAACCATGACTTTGTCTTCTACAAAAAAGTCTACTCTTCTTGTGCCAACTGGTAGATTCTTATATGATAAGTCCATTTCTAATTCTCTTACGTGAGAAAGGTTTTGCAATTCAAATTCAATTGACAATGCTCTTTGATACACAACCTCCTGAAAACCATTACCCATTTGATTATGTACCTCCATGGCACAGCCAATTATTTTATGAGTTATAGTATTTATTTCGCTATTATTCATCTTGTGTATCCTAAAATCTTAAAAATCATGTTCAGACTATGCGTCTGTCTTCGCAACAACTAATGTTTTAGGTACTTCATATTCTCCATCTTTATCTACTCGATTGGGATAAATGGAAGTTCTTAATGCTTTTTTAAATTCTCGAATGATGTTTCTAATCTGACTGACATTAACCACTTTCTTATCAAGGTCATTTCTTTTGTAGTTGATATCTTCATCCAGTTGCTCCCATCTTTTCTTTCGAGTGAGCTTATTTCGCTTATCTACATATTGAGCAGCTTTAAGTTCGCCACCGTTTAGCGAAATTTCTGTTTCTATGGTGTATACGTCATAGGGCACATTGACGCCATCTATTACAGATTCTTCATAAGTATATTCACTCACCACATTTTCATTAAAGAATCCAAAAGTTCGTTTATCAGGTGTTGCTGTTAATCCTAACAGAAAGGCATCAAAATAATCAAGTACTTGTTTCCATAAATTGTAGATAGAACGATGACATTCGTCAATGACTATAAAATCAAATTTTTCGATAGGTACTTTCTCAGTGTATTCTACAGGAACAGCTTGTTTCTTTGACCGTTGCTTATCCATCCAAGAACTTTCGTTATGATTTACTAACTCTGTGCTTTCTTCTAGTTCTTCATCTTTCAATATAGAATACAAACGCTGGATAGTAGATATACATACCTGGCTATCAGAAGCTATATAGCTAGAAGACAATCTCTGAACATTATAGAGTTCTGTAAATTTTCTATTGTCATCATTAGGTTGAAATGTCATGAACTCTTGTTCAGCCTGTTCACCCAAGTTTTTGGTATCTACTAAGAATAGAATTCTTTTTGCATCCGCTGGCTTTAATAATCGATAGACGAATGTGCATACCGTAAAGGTTTTACCTGCACCAGTTGCCATTTGGATTAACGCTTTTGGTCTATTCTTTTTGAATGACGTTTCTAAATTATTGACTGCAACGATTTGTGCAGGTCTTAATCCCGTTTCATCTAAAGAAGGAATCGATTGAAACCGTTCTCTAAGGCTTTTCCCTTTCTTTAACCAAGCTTCTAAAGTTTCTGGTTTATGAAAACTAAAAAGATTTCTACCTCTTGGTTTCCGATCTCGGTAATCTGTAAACCTTGTTATTGTGCCTGTACTTTCATAGACAAAGGGAAGAGGGTCGTTATTGAGATATTTTAGTTTCGCTGAGGCATATCCTTTTGATTGATCTTCTACAACTGTGAGTCTATGTCCTTCATCTTCTCTTTTAGCCTCAATTATTCCAACTGGCTTTCTATCTATAAATAATACATAATCCGCGGGACCTACATCAGTTTGATATTCTCTAACAGCTACACCTTTACTTTCATTTAGATTAACCTTCTTCTTTGATTGCACCACCCATCCTGCCAAAATCAACATCTGGTCGATTTTGTCCCTTGCAATTTGTCTAGGATTCTGGTTGATGATTTCAAGCATTTTTATTTCTTAATCAGTCTTTTTTCTTTCAAAAGGTCTTTGGCTTCAACATTTAAGATGTCTGCTATTCTAAAAAGAACTTCTATACTTGGCTGCCTTCTGTTTTGAGCATAAGAGTTTACCATGTTGTAACTCTTTCCCAGTTCTTTAGCTAACCAAATTTGGGATAGATCTCTTTCTACCAAAACCTCTTTAATTCTATTCATTTTGAATTCTTTGGTTATGTCTTGGCAAAATACTATTATAAATTGACTATCTCACTTAGTGAGTATGATTAATTTGGTTGGTGAGTTATAATAGATGCGTTTGGCACAAAAAGCAATGTATCTGAAAATCTCTTTCTTTATATGGATTGGCAATTTTCTTTTATCAGCTTGCAGTAACAAACATATATCTTCAATTAACAGAAAACCAATCCGACTTCATCATCGCTTATCCAATTACAACACTTATAATATATCCTCCAACGCAGCATTTATAGCATCCACCTCATATCCTTTTTGATAAGCAAAATCAAATAGCTTCTTTCGCAATTGATAAGAGTTGGATGTTTTTCTTTCGTAAGGGACTTTTTGCTTTTCTAGCACATCTAATAAATTAGAATAATACTCATCAGGATCAATTTCCTCTAAGGATTTTTTAATGCAGTATTCAGATACCGATTTAAATTTTAGCTTTTGGATAATTTTGGCTTTACCCCATTTATTGATTCTATATTTTCCACGCATATAAGCTCGAGCGTATCTTTCCTCATTGAGATATTTTTCGGTAATTAGGTAACTGATGATCTCTTCTAGACGATCTCCGTAAACTTTCATCTGAAGTAATTTATTTCTTACTTCACTGTGACACCGCTCTTGGTAAGTGCAGTACTTTATTATTTTTTGGATATCAGTATTGCTGAGATTCATAATTAGAAATAGTATACCTATGGTTCGAAGCCTTATTTAGATTAATAAGATTCAAAGTATAATAAAAGCAATCGTAAAATGTAGAAGCCTAATAAATTTAGTAAAAGTAAAGCCCCATCATTCTATTCTTCGTCCTCTTTTGATTCCTTTGACTCTGAAGATTCTTTTGACTCTGAAGATTCTTTTGACTCTGAAGATTCTTTTGACTCTGAAGATTCTTTTGACTCTGAAGCGTCTTGTGAATTAGTAGACTCTCTTGGTTCTTCAGCTTCTTTTGACTCTGCTGCTTCTTTTAGCTTTATAGATTCCTTTGATTCAGAAGTTAATTCCTCATCGTCTTCTATGTTTAATAAGTTTCTAGCATCTAAAAAGGTAAACCATTTTATGACCTTTTTTATATCGCTTAAATAGACTCGATCTTCGTCATAGTCTGGGATTATTTGTTCGAAATATTCAAGTAAAACCATCTTATCAGATTTTACTTCAGGTACTGTCAGAGTAGCTTTTTTCTCAATCATTCGTTCAAAGACCTTAGCCAACTCAATTGTATCTTCGAGCGTATATATAGATATTGTTCCAAGAGGAGTAAACTGATGTTTTCTAGATGGAAAAAACTTATTTTTACCTTCATCAATATCTTCTACAAGAACTCCATTATTTTTAGCGGTTACAATTCTATAAATATTTGGAGTACCGCTTACAGCAACAAAATCATCCAATTTCATCTTTTCTATTTTTTAAATTATTCCTCTTCAGTATTATTTTCTTCGGCTGCTATAGAAGCCGGGTCTTGTTTCTCTATCCAAAAATTATTGATCCCCAATCCTTCTACTACTTTCACCAATTCTTGATTAATCATTTCTAATAAAGCCAAAAATGTAACAATAGCTTCCATCCTATCATTCAAAAAACTAAATACATCATCAAATGAGATTCGTTCTTTCTTGTCAAATCTATTATAAATGTGCTTTTGCTGAGAAACAATATCGTAAGGATATTTCACAATTTGGTGGACAACCCTATCATTTCTATCATTAAAGCGATTTAACGCCGTATTGAAAGCTTTGAAGAGCTTCGATAGTGTAATTGACTCTAATTCGATGTCCACTAGAGCTTTTGTGGCTAATTGACGCAATTCCACCTTTGCATACCCTCTTTGATGTTGGAGACTTCTGTCCTCTTCTAAGTTTTTTAGTGTATCTACTACTTCTTTAAATTGTTGATACTCTAAGAGTCTTTGCACTAATTCTTCCCGTGGGTCTATCTCATTGCCTTCTGCATCAATCTCTTTCCTTGGAATAAGCATTTTTGCTTTTATCCTCATTAATGTAGCAGCTACTAATATAAATTCACTAGCTACATCAATATTTAATTGCTCTAATTCTCGGATATAGGATAAAAAATCGCTTGTGATTTTAGCAATAGGTATATCATGAATATCAAGCTCATCTCTCTCAATGAAGAAGAGAATCAAATCAAAAGGACCCTCAAACTGCTTTATTCTAATTTTGTAACTATCCATTCAATGGCAAATATACATTTTTGATTCTCTTTTTTATCGAGTTAAATTGCTGTTAAATCACCATCTTTTACACAACAAGTGCTCGTTTTATTTCCTTACATTCGTAATTGATTACTTAAACTAAGATTTGTGATAAAAATCCGCTACATATTAGTCATTTTATGCTTCTCTAGCATCTTTGTCCAAGCTCAAAATGAAAGGAAGGTTATCCAATTTTCAGGGGTAATCGTGACTGAAACCGAGGATGAAAAAATAGCTCCGTTACCGTACACAACCGTAGGTATTTCGGGGACTAGAAGGGGGACAACAAGCGAAATTGACGGTTTTTTCTCTCTAGTAGCACAAACAGGTGACACTATAGTATTTCGTCGTGTTGGCTTTCAAACCGTCGAAAAAGTGATTCCAGATACACTCAGCCAAACCTTTTACTCTTGGTACCAAGTAATGTCACAAGACTCTGTCTTATTGCCAGAAGCTGTCATATATCCTTGGCCCAGCAAAGAACACTATAAGCTAGAATTTCTAGCAATGGACGTAGAACAGGAATTAAGAGCCCTAGCAGAAGCTAATTTAGCAGAACAGCTGCTAGAATCTATGAGGTTAGACTTGCGACCAGATGGACAAGAAGCATTTGACTACACTAATGCTCGCCAATTACAAGAATATAAGTATACAGGGCAATACAAACCACAAAATATATTTAACCCAATCGCCTGGGCTCAATTTATAAAAGCCTGGCAAAGAGGGGATTTCAAACGGAAAAAGAAAGATAAATAGGTGGATACATCTTCGCTATATTTACCTCTAATTCAGCTATTAGCAACTCTATTCAGTATTCTTTATATCATTTTTGCTATTAACGATAATAGAATATGCTTTCTGTTTGGCATTATTGGGTGCAGTCTTTGGGCTTATGAAGATTTCTTCAATATAAATCTATTCTTCGATGGCTTCCTTCAGCTTTTCTATATTGGTATGAGTGTTTATGGTTGGATAATCTGGACAAGAAGGGATTCAAGTAATGAAGAGCAAGCAATTCGTTCTCTGTCTGCGATACAACAGGTTTTGACCATATTTTCAGGTCTAGTGGTCACTATATTAATGGCATGGATTGGAATGCAGTTCTTTAATACTAAATTACCTTATCTGGACTCCATTACAACCGGCTTTGCTATTATTGCTACCTATTTATTAGCCCAGAAATATATTGATAATTGGATTTATTGGATGATCATAAATCCTATGTACATCTACATCTATTATAAAATGAATGCATGGATTTTTGTTGGTATGATGGTCATTTATACCATAATGGCAGTCAAAGGATATTGGAAGTGGAACTCTATAAGATCGAGTGAAGTGGTCTCCTAAGCTTAGCTTAATATTTAATCACAATTTTTAAGAAGTCTTGAGCAGAAATAATTGATCATGTCCTCAATCTGATTTCGCTGATTCTTAGTACACTTAATTTCCGTGAGGGATGGTAAGTTATTACAACAAAATCTATTATTGATCGACATTTCCACTAAAGATGTGGACATGGTCATAGGATATTTAAACTCAGGATCAATCTCATTAATGATGCTTGCCAATGTTGCACAAAGTCTTTTGAAACTCTCAAAATATCCACACTCGTTGTGTTCTGTAATATTTTTTGTTCTTAAAATTTTATAGAATTGTTCTATGACAATAGATTGGATTTGACTTAAATGCAAAAGACTATGATTATCCATTTCCTCCGTAATGTATACTAAGATCTTAATAGAATGAGCTAACTTCTCACGAGGATCTGACACTCCTTTTGTTTGAAACTTGATTTGATAATTCAAACTTTCCCAATACCAGGCGGCTAAATAGATTAGTATCCTTTGTTTATTTGGAAAATATCTATAGACTGAAGCTTCCGTAGAATTAATATGAGCCCCTAATTTTTTAAAATTAAAAGACTCATATCCTAATTGGTGGATCATCTCTACAGATGACTTTATCATCTTGATACCTAAATCCGAAGCGAGTGGATCTTTCAGGTATATCTGTTGATTAATTCTCGGGTTGACGTATACTTGCGTCTCCATATATTAAGTCTAAGCTCGTTTACGTGCGTGAAACTGTACAAGATATAATACCCGTTCTTGTAATCTTTTTCTTGCTTTATGAATAAAACTCTTTACGCTACCTAACGGCATTTCTAATTCTTCAGCAATTTCTTTGTATGCAAATCCATCCACCATCATTGTAAAAGGAATTCGCAAATTATCTGGCAACTTAGCTATTTCTTCCTTGAGTAAATCTAACATTATGTTAGTCTCCGCATCATTATCTAACTTAAGAGCTGTCGTTGAGTAAGGAAGGTAAGAAGATAGTTCTTCTTTATTTACAAATTTGCTATTCTTCCGTATATCATTGATAAAATTATTTCTCATTATGGTAAATAACCACGCTTTAAGATTTGTTCCTTGCTTAAACTGATGTATTTTATCAAAGGCTTTCAACATAGTCTGTTGGACTAAATCCTGTCCATTTACTTCATCTCTTGTTAAAGAATATGCGTAGTTTTCTAATTGAGGCTTTAGTTTGATAATCTTGCTATTTAATGCTTCCTTCGTCATACCTTTTAATTTTATATTACAAATATATGATAGTATTACTATTAATGTCAATAGTTCTCTCTTTTATTATGAAAGTATAACTCAAAAAAGGGAATTTTATACTGAAAACATTGGCTTTTCGTTCGTTTTTTTGACCAAACGACTAATTTCATAGAGAAATATAACACAACCTTAACTCTAGAATCTCCTTAAATTAAGTAGCTTTTTTCATTTCTGCTCCCACTAATATACATATTATAATTAATTATATGTGTTTGGACTGGATTAAATTTTTGAATTATTGTTACTAGGTTGTTTGTGTCCTGTTGTTTGTCTGGACTTTATTTGTTTATCGATTCACGATTTTCGATTCACGATTTACGGTTTACGGTTTACGGTTTACGGTTTACGGTTTAGGAAAAATAAAAAAGGCCAAGGAATTACTTTGGCTTTAGATTTAGACACACAAATTTCTTTGTTGGTTTGTTCAAACTTTTTTGAGCTAGTACACAAACCCTGTTCCTATCCATGGAAAGGTAATAAAGTTTTAAACTAAATCTATTTTGGTTGATCTTAGGGTTATTAAACTCATATTAAAAATGATTAAGACCTTCCATAAAAAAAGCCTTGAATAATTTCAAGGCTTTTTAATTGAGTAAAAACTAGTAGGGATTTACTATTTCTTTATCCTCCAAAATCATCGAAGGCAACACTTTCTTCAGGAATACCCCAATCGTCTGCCATTTTAAGCACACATTGATTCATAATGGGAGGCCCGCAGAAATATAATTCTAAATCTTCGGGTGCTGGATGCTTACTTAGGTATTCATCAATTACAACTTGATGCACATACCCTTTGAATCCATCCCCTTCTGGATCGTCTAAATCTTTCTTCAATTCCCAATTATCTTCAGGAAGTGGATTATCTAATGCTACAGCAAATCTGAAATTAGGAAACATCTTCTCTATTTCTCTAAATTCTTCAACGTAGAACAATTCTTGCTTTGTTCTACCACCATAAAAGAAAGTTACTTTACGTCCCGTTTTTAGTGTGTGAAACAAATGATATAAGTGAGAACGCATAGGAGCCATTCCTGCTCCACCTCCTACATAAAGCATTTCAGCTTCTGTGTCCTTAATAAAGAACTCTCCATATGGACCTGAAATAGTTACCTTATCTCCTGGCTTACAACCAAAAACATAGGAAGAACATATTCCTGGATTCACATCCATCCATCCTCCTTTAGCTCTATCAAAAGGTGGAGTAGCTATACGTATGGTTAAGGAAACGATATTCCCTTCTGCTGGATGATTTGACATAGAGTAAGCTCTAAATATCTCTTCCTCATTTACCATTTTCAAATCCCATAACTTAAATTGATCCCAATCTTTTTGGAATTTATCTGGAGAGTCATGGTAATCAGGATGTGCTGTAATGTCTATATCTTTTGCATAGTCTACCGTCGTCGGTGGTACATCTACTTGTATGTATCCTCCTGCTTCAAAATCTAATGTTTCTCCTTCTGGCAGTCTTACGATAAATTCTTTTATAAAGGTAGCTACGTTGTAATTTGAGATCACTTCGCATTCCCATTTCTTAATTCCAAAAATTTCTTCAGGAATTCGAATTTCCATATCTTCTCTAACTTTCACTTGACAAGCCAGTCTTTTATTCTCAGCTGCCTCTTTCCTTGTAAGGTGATTCATTTCGGTCGGTAGGGTCTCTCCGCCTCCTGCATCTACGTGACATTCGCACATCGCACAGGTTCCTCCTCCACCACATGCAGAAGGTAGAAAAATACTTTTTTCTGATAATGCACCCAATAAGGTAGACCCAGGAGAAACCAACATCGGATTTTCCGTATCCCCGTTTACTATAATTTTCACATCCCCTTGAGGTACTAATCTTTTTCTTGCAAAGATCAGCATGTAAGATAGAAGCAGTATTACACCACAAAAAGCAATCAGTGTATATACATAAGGCATAATTCCTGCTAAAAACATTAAATTCATATCATTAATTTTTAACTAAAACTATTATTTTCCAAAAGCTCCCGGATCAATACCCATCAATCCCATAAAAGCCATTCCCATCATTCCTGTCAGTAAGAAAGCCATTCCTAAGCCTCTCATAGCAGGTGGTACTGCTGAGTATTTGATTTTTTCTCTGATAGCGGCAATCGCAATGATGGCTAGAAACCAACCAAATCCTCCACCGAGTCCGAAAGCAACGGCTTCGCTAAAATTATACTCCTTGGACACCATAAATAGAGAGCCTCCGAGAATGGCACAATTTACAGTGATCAATGGAAGAAATATTCCCAATGAATTATATAATGCTGGCGAATATTTTTCTACAACCATTTCTACCAATTGCACCATAGATGCAATTACAGCAATGAATAATATAAAGCGTAAGAAAGTTAGATCGGTTTGGAATACTCCGTTTTCTCCGAGCAACCAAGTATTGATGACCCAATTTATAGGCATCGTGATTCCTAATACAAAAATCACTGCTAATCCTAATCCAAAGGCCGTTTTTACGGTCTTAGATACAGCTAAATATGAGCACATGCCTAAAAAATATGCCAATGCTAGGTTCTCTATAAAAGCTGATTTTATGAATATATTTACTAATTCTCCCATGGTGTTTTTTCTTTACGATGATTTAGGATATGTCAATCAATTTAGGATTCCATGCTCTGTGAATCCAAATCAACACAGCGATTACAAACATTGCTGATGGGAACAATACCATCAAGTTGTTACCGGCATACCATCCAAAGAAGGTACTATCCAATGTATTAATCATATATTCTGGTGAAGCTCCGATGAGCTTAGCTCCAAATATTTCTCCCTTTCCAAAAAATTCTCGGATAAACGCAACGATCAACAAGATTAATCCATAGCCAATCCCATTTCCTAAACCATCCAATACGGATTCATAAGGTTTGTTTGCCATGGCAAACGCTTCCAGACGTCCCATTACGATACAATTCGTAATAATCAATCCGATAAATACGGACAGTTGCTTGTAGCTTTCAAATGCATATGCCTTGAGCACTAATTCTACCACGGTTACTAGAGTGGCGATAATAACCAATTGCACAATCATCCTTACTTGTTTCGGAATCGAATTCCGTAGAATAGAAGTAGTCAAATTTGCAAAGGCACAAACAAACACCACAGCAATTGCCATTACTAGCGCATTTTTCATACCTGTTGTCACGGCCAATGCGGAACAAATTCCAAGAACTTGTACGGTGATCGGGTTATTATCATTCAAGGGATCTGTGAGAAGTTTTCTTTCCTTCTTCCCAAATTCGATCCCAGATTTTTTTTCTATGACGGCTGTATCTGCCATAACTTTTTATTTTTCTATTAGATATCCCTCTTTAAAATAAGAGTATTGATAATTAGCTTTTTATTGAATTTATATAAGGACTATAAGCTCTAAAACTTATATAAAGCATATCTGATACGCCATCTCCAGTAATCGTCGCCCCTGATATTCCATCTACTTCATAATATGGATCTTTGGCTCCCCCCTTACGCACATTGATGGACATTAACTTTTCATCTTTAAAAACCTTCTTTCCTATAAACTGACGAACCCAAGATTTATTATCCTTAATTTCTGCTCCTAATCCCGGAGTTTCTGCTTTGTGATCAAAGGATACACCAGCAACCGTATTTAGATCTGATTCTAAGGCAACATTACCCCAAATTTCATCCCATAATCCTTTCCCTCTAGCGTATAGAATGTAGAATTTTTTCCCGTCATCTTTTTTATAAATGTAGACTGGCATCAATCGTTCTTCTAAAGGCTTCCTCATTTCTTTCTTGAGATCCATGTTTTCCACAAGTCCCAATTTTACTCCTCTTTTTAGTAGCTCATCCTTATCGATGATATTACCTTGATGGTCTACAGCAAATTGTTGAACTTGATCATCAAAGATAGATTGTATTTGATCTCCACTCAAAGTAGCTAAGTCTTCACCAAGATGCATTCCTACAGCAGCAATAGTTGCCTTTTTACTATACAAAGCTTCATTGAAATCATGCTTTGACTTGAGTCCGTTTTGCAGAAATGCTAACAGCAGTGCGACTACGGAAGTCATTATAAGCACAAAGGTCATTACTTTTGCCGTACTATTTTCGTTACTAGGCATGTGCTATTTCTTTTTCTGGGTTAGTAGATGCTGGACCAATTGTAGGGTTCAGTGTTTTTGCTGGTTTCATTCTTCTGCCCATATTGGCTGACAATACATAATGATCGATCAATGGTGCAAATGTATTCAAGAATAAAATCGCAAGCATCCAACCTTCTGGATATGCTGGATTAATTACCCTGATTAACATTCCGATCATTCCTATCAATAATCCATAGATCCATTTTCCTGTATTGGTAGAGGTGGCAGTCACCGGATCGGTCGCCATAAATGCCATCGCAAAGAAAAAACTTCCCATATAAAATTGATAGTACCAAGGTACCGTCATAAAAGGTGTTGCCCCCCATGCATTCAATAACATGGCCATAATAATAGCACCGATCAACATACTTAACATAATTCTCCAGCTCGCAATTCCGGTAGCAATCAATATCAATGCTCCAATAATGATGAATGGCTTACAAGTCTCCCCGATAGAACCCGGAATTGCTCCCCACCACATTTGTGATTGCGAGAAAGTAGCGGTTACGTTCTCCCATCCTCCTTGATATGCTAAGGCTAATGGAGTGGCTCCACTGTACCCATCGACGACAGGAAGGGAATAATCGCTAAATTGAGGCAAATCCATCCATCCAAACAGTGAATTAAAAAAGCCGGTATGCCACCAACCATAGTCTGTATACTTTCCAGCGGCAATACTTAATTCTTGTGCGGCTTCAGCTCCTATTGCTTCAAATCCTGAAACCCATACTTCATCTCCTGAGATGGTGGTTGGATAAGCAAAAAACACAAAGACCCTCGCTAATAAAGCGATGTTCCATATATTCATTCCAGTTCCACCAAATGCTTCTTTTCCTAAGATCACTGCAAAAGCGATAGAAACACAAAGGATCCAAATAGGAATATCCGGTGGCATGATCAATGGAATCAATGCTCCACTGACTAGAAACCCTTCTTCGATGGCATGGCCTTTCTTAGCGGCAAACCAAAACTCTATTCCTAATCCAATGATGTGGGCCCAAATAAAAATAGGCAACATCTTAATCAATCCATGTGCTAGCTTCAAATGAAAACCCTCTAAAAATCCTGGATACATTCCCAAGGCATCAAAATGTTGATGCCCTATATTATAGGTTCCAAAGAGATAACATAGTTGCATCGCTAGAACTACATGAATCATAGTTCTTTTCAAATCCATACCATCTCGAATATGGACCCCTCCTTTTGTTATAGTATTTGGAGAATAAGCAAACGTGAAAAATCCATCATACAAAGTGTGTAAGAAAGGACTTTTCTTTTTATTTGGTTCTATTCGCTTTAAAAAATTCAGTAATCCCATTAGAATATTTTATCCTAGTTTGATTTATTAAGATTGTTCTATCATCATGTCCAGGCCATCCCTTAAGATTTCCTGAAGTGGTTGCTTCGAAGTACAAGAAAATTCGCATAATGCAACATCTTCTTCTAATAATTCATTGATCCCTAATCCTTCCATTCTTTCTATATCTCCAGTCATGATGGCCTTCATTAAATGTTGTGGGTATACATCCATTGGCAACATCTTTTCATATTGTCCGGAAACCACAAAAGCTCTTTTCTCACCATGCGTATTAGTATCTCCATCATAGGCTAAATTCGGCATTAAAAAAGCTGGAAAAGTTTTGGATACACTCGGTCGAGGTTTGATCGGTAGTAACCAGCCGAATGGTTCGTAATAATCACCTTCTTTGATGACTGTAATTTGTTCAGTGTCCTTATTGATAAAATCTTCTTCACTTTGATGAACTCCTGTAAGTACATCACCCGCAATAATTCTGTTATTGTCCTGTTTTTGGTTTTCTTTTATCAGTTCTCCAATATGAGCACCTGATTTTGTCAGTATATACTTAGGATTAATGATTTGACTTCCAGAAATCGCTACTACCCTCTCTGGATCATAGATTCCTTGTAAAAATAATCTTCCTAAAGTAAGTACATCCTGCAGGTCCATAGTCCATACTGTTTCGCCTGATTTGATTGGCTTAATATGGTGAATTTGCACGCCAACGTTGCCAGCCGGATGAGGGCCTTTGAAATAGTGTACCTCCGCTCCATGTGCAGATTTTAGCACATTTGAACTTTCTTCAGAAATTGATAAATAAACTTTGCCTGATGTCACAACATTAAGAACATCAATTGCTTTATTTAGTTCATCTTCTCTTCCGATCAACAAATCATTATAGCTAGGTGCTAACGGTGCTGTATTAAATCCTGAAATAAAAATGTCTCTCGGTACTACATCTAAATCTGCGATCACTCCAAAAGGGCGTTGCACAAACATATTCACAATTCCGCTGGAAGCTAAAAAGCTCATTATCCCGTCTCTATTTTTAGTGTGTATTTCGGGGATATCGAATTGTCTAAATTGCTGTGTTTTATCAGCTAGTATGATTACGTTTTCAATGGCTCTTTTTGCGCCTCTTTGCACTTCTATAATTTCTCCACTTACGGGAGATACATAATTTATATCAGGGTTACTTTTATCGTAAAAGATAGGATCACCAGCTTTCACCTCGTCACCTACTGCTACATGCAATTTTGGTATTGGAGCAATCCCACGATAATTTTTTGGCTTTAGAGCAAAACGTGTCACTTCGACTGCTTCGGGCGACCCTTCTGCATTTCCAGATAAAATAATATTGAATCCGTTTTTTAAAACATGAAAATTTTCCTTAGAGGTATAACTTGGAACCTTTGGGCCCACAAGATCTCCTACTCGAGGAAATATACTCATGTTGTTTTGAGTCGTATCGATACCGGATTTTTGAGCTTCGATTTGGATAAGATTGTCTGCCAATGAAATCAAGGCAGCAAGTACTACGAAGACTCCGATGATAAGTAATGCTATTTGCATGATAGAGTTCTAAATCTTGTAAATAATTAAGGCATTTATACACCTTAAAAAACGCTGCAAATATATAAAGGTTTTACTTATATCTACTTGTGTTTTGGCTAAATGTAATGTAGTAATGTAAGAAGGGAGGTCTATTAATTTCAATAATTTACCATTTACGAATATTATATATTTATTCTTTTAAAATAAATGATCTTTATCGCTGCTAATATTGATATATTCAGAATTTTATAATGTCAAAGTCTTCGATAGATTAAAAATATTTGTCATCAAAAGTTTTAAATTATTTTTATAAAAATGACCTCGTTTCCCCACTGGACTTAAATTTTTATTAAAACCAGCTATATTAAAGCGGTAAAATATATTTTCAACGTTAAGCCTTAATAGTAAATGAAAAAGCAAATTTTAATATTATTTATTGCCATAATTGGATTCCAAGCACTTTCTGCTCAGGATGACGAAATTATCCATGAGGATAAAGTATACGTTGACTATATCAAATCTGTGGTCTTTCATATTGAAGGAATAGAAACTTCTTATCCAGTTATTCAACTAAATAGTTCTTCTCAACTATTATTTCGATTTGATGATATGGGGGGTGGTTTTTATGATTATACATATGAGATCGTTCACTGTGATCGTAATTGGAATCCATCTACAGATATTACTGAATTTGATTTTTTAGAGGGCTTCAATGGTGAATTGATCAGGGATTACTCGAATGCTAGTTTGACAACCGTCAATTATACGAAATACCAACTGAGTCTTCCTAACGAGAATATAAAATGGACCATATCAGGTAATTACGTTCTCATCATTAAAGATGATCAAGAATTACCGATTATAACTCGGAGGTTTATGGTCGTAGATCCTGAGATAAAAATAGAAGCTTATGCCACTAAACCTGCCCGAGTAGAATACTTAGACACTGGACAAGCGTTGGATTTTAAGATCACCACCAAAGATTTCCCCATTTCGGATCCAATGACTGAGATTAAGGTATCATTCATGCAAAATGGAAGATGGGACAATGCATATACGAATGTAAGTCCCACCTATACTGCAGGGGATGAAATCTTCTTTCGAGACCCAAACCGCTATTTCTTTCCTGCTCAAAAAGAGTTTCGAAGTCTTGATATGCGGAATTTTGAATATACCACTGTAGAGGTGCATTCTATTGATAGACATCCCGATAGAACAGATGTTATTCTAGAAATAGATAAGGATCGGGCAAATAGAAATTATCTGACTACTCCTGATGCAAATGGATCTTTTGTTATTCAAAACCTAATGGGTCGATTTACTCAACAATTAGATGATTCAGAATTTGTAGACCCTGTTACTGGCGAACAACTTGAGGGCTCCTTGCTAGCACGTGCCCGTTTACTGGAATCATTAAATTCTTCTGGTAGAGAAAGAGATTCTGATTATGCACATGTCCAATTTACGCTCAATATCGATAAGCTAGACAAGGATGTGTATATCGTTGGAAAATTTAATGATTGGAGACCGACTAAAGAATACAAACTTGAATACAGCGAGAAATATAATTCCTATCTCTGCAATGTACTTCTAAAACAAGGCTATTATGATTACTACTATGCCGTTATAGATGATGAAGGCAAAATAGATACAGAACTCCTTGAGGGAAACTGGCATGAAACAGAAAATGACTACTTAGCCATTGTATATTATCGTCCTTTCGGTGAAAATTATGATCAAATTATAGGCTTTATAACGCTGAATACTTCTGTAGAATCAAGCTATAAAAGAAACTAGGATAACCACTTTATAAATTTCAATTTTCTGATCAATTAATAATGAAATAAATTGACACATACTATAATTCTTACTCGTAAATTAATATTCATATAAATAGAATATTCACCTAAGAATGCAGTAAACCCACTTAAATTCATCTTATTTACTATAAATTTGATAGAATATTTTTGAATATGTGCCTAAGTTAATTGACCTTAGACACAAACTAAATAATTGGGTCGATAATGAAATCTTATTTACCAATAATCTGCTGCTTTCTTTTGTGTTTAATATCCTTCACTAGTCTACCAGGACAGAAAGTGCTATCTCTAGAAGAAAGTATCAAAATAGCGTTGGATAAATCTCTCTTATTGCAACAATCAAACAATTCCATAAAATTAGCAGAAATTTCCGAGACAGAAGCTAAGCATAATCAATATCCGAATGTTAGCGGTAACAGTGGTCTAAATTTCAATTTTGGAAGGAGTGTAGACCCAACAAGTAATCAATTTGTCAATGAAACATTTATAACCAATAATTATGCTGTCAATAGTGGCATATTATTGTTCAATGGTTTCCGACTAAAAAATATCCTGAAACAAAGCAAAATTGATAGAGCAGCAGCCAAAGCGGATTATCTCCAAGACGAAGCAGATATTGCATTACAAGTAGCTAGCATATATCTGAATGGTTTGTTTGCAAAAGAAAATATAAGCTTTTCAAATAATCAATTGACTCAAATACAAGATCAATTAAGTAATATCAATAAGTTGATCAATGCGGGTGTACGCCCGAAGAACGAATCGTTAGAAATCGAAGCACAAATTGCTAGTGGAGAACAAAACCTTCTTGCTGCCGAAAATGCTCTCATCAGCGCAAAACTCCAATTGAAACAACTACTAAGATTGGATCCAAAACAAGATATAGATTTGACAGTGCCTGCAGAACCAGAAGACTTAAAGGATGTTGATTTGATTACTTTTGATCTAGCGTATGAAGAAGCCCTAGAATACCAACCCTCGATTAGGGCTGCAAAGTTGAGAGAAAATAGTGCAAGTATAGGAATTGAAATTGCCGAATCTGCATTTTATCCAAGCCTTACGCTAGGAGGAAGTCTCAATACTGCATATTCTAACAAAGGTGTAAATATATTACCTGGTAATTTAGTAAGAAGTGCTCAACCCGCATATATAAATGGAGAACTAGTAATATTAGGATTTGATCAACCGGGGATTGAAAGTGCTTCTTGGGGGAGTCAAGTTCGGGACAATCTTTCTTTTGGATTTGGTCTAAACTTGAATGTGCCTATCTACAACAATCAATCTGGAAAGCTGAATAAACAAAGATCTGAATTGAACTTGATTTCTTCTCAAATAGCTACTGAACAGATAAAACAAAGTGTCCAAACTCTCGTATTGCAAGCATTGACAGATGCAAAGAATGCAAAAAAAGCACTGGCGGCATCAGAGAAGACAAAGGAAGCTCGCGATGCTGCTTGGGAAAATGCAAAGAAACAATACAATGCTGGAGCCTTAAATAGTTTTGACTTATCCAATGTCCAATCGCAATATGAATTGGCTTCGATCAACTACTTACAAGAAAAATATAACTATATATTCCGAGTCATAATTTTAGATTATTATATGGGAAAACCGGTAAAATAAATAACTCATGGCAAACAAAAGACCGAAAAAAAAGAGTAGAAAGAAATGGATTTTCTTAGTCCTCTTGATTCTGATCCTTGGGTTAGCAGGAATGTACTTCTATAAGAAAATGAATAAGAAGGAAGGCGTTGCGATAACCACTGAAAAGATCGAACGTAGAACCATATACGAAACCGTATCTGCGAGTGGTAGAATATTCCCAGAAAAGGAAGTAAATATAAGTTCTGATGTTTCTGGAGAGGTAGTGGAGTTATTTGTAATGGAAGGAGACTCCGTAGTAGCGGGGCAACTATTAGCTAAGATAGATCCAGATGCGTATATCTCCGCCGTAGAAAGGGGAAAAGCAAGTGTCAACGGTGCCAAATCTCAAGTAGCTAATTCATTTAGTCAAATAGAAGCTAATAAAGCTCAAAAAGAACAAATACTTGCCCAATTATCAAATGCTAATAAGATAAACGATCGGAATCAAAGTCTGCATAAAGATGGAGTGATCTCAGATGTAGATCTAGAAGCTTCTGAAGCGAATGTTGCAACCTTAGAAGCAAACTTACGATCTGCAGAAGCTAGCATTAGAAGTGCTGAGAAGAGTACGGAAGGAGCCGAGTATAATGTCAAAAGCACTGAAGCTTCGCTCAAAGAACTTCAAACTAATCTTAACAGAACAACCATCAAAGCTCCAGTAAGTGGAATCATCTCTTCCTTGTCGATAGAACAAGGAGAACGAGTCGTAGGCACCATGCAAATGGCAGGAACTGAAATGATGCGAATTGCAAATCTTAACTCGATGGAAGTGCAGGTAGATGTTTCTGAAAATGATATTGTAAAATTAACTCTAGAAGATAGTGTAGATATTGAAGTAGATGCCTATTTAGACGAGATTTTCAAGGGAGAAATTTCTGAAATCGCTAATTCTGCATCTAATATTGGAGGATCAAGTGTGACCTTGAATACAGATCAGGTCACCAACTTTATGGTCAAAATAAGGATAGACCCAAAATCATACAACAAGTATGTAAAGGCAGGCAATAGCTATCCTTTCCGTCCCGGAATGTCAGCTTCTGTAGAAGTATATACCAATGTTGCCGAAGATGCTATTTGTGTTCCAATACAATCTGTTACGACAGAAATACCGCGAGAAAAAGACGAAAAAGAAAAGAATGAAAATGACGACCGTGATATCAAAATAGAGAGTGATAAAAAGGAGAAAAAGAAATTAGATTTTGAAGAAATTATCTTTATTCATATTGCAGATTCTGTGCAAACTCGAACCGTCAAAACCGGTATTCAGGATGATGAGTACATTCAAATTTTATCAGACATAGATTTAGATTTAGATATTATAAATGGTCCTTACAGTGCTATATCTAGTAAACTTGAGGAGGGCACTAAGGTTTTTATCAAGGAAGACGAAGATGACGAAAAAGGGAAAAAGAAATGAAACAAGCCTTAGTGGTCTTTGTAAAAAATCCAATTTTAGGAAAGGTGAAAACCAGAATTGCGAAAGATTCTGGAGACTTGGAAGCGCTTAATATCTACAAAGAATTACTAAAAATCACAAAAAATACAACGGACTCTTTAGATATACAAGTCTATATCTTCTATGATCAATGGATTGCGAGAAATGATATGTGGAGTGGTCATCAATATCATTTTCGTACTCAGCAAGGTCATGATTTAGGGGAGCGCATGCTGCATGCTTTCAGCCACTTATTTAAGGAGGGTTTTGGTCAAGTGGTCCTTATGGGTAGTGATTGCCCTTACATACTAAAATCACATTTATTAGATGCATTTAATTCCCTGTCGTCACACGATGTTGTCTTTGGACCTACTTATGATGGTGGCTATTACTTGATTGGCATGAATGAACTACAACCTCGTCTTTTTCTCAATATGAAGTGGTCTATAGACACCGTCTTAGATTGCAGTCTTGAACGAGTTACGGATCAAAATCTGAACTTTCATTTATTAGAAAAATTAGAGGACATTGATCATTGGGAGGATTGGAAAAAATATAAGAGTAAATATCAGAGTAAGTTATGAATAATAGTTCGTTAGCTCCCATGATAAAATAAAGTACAAAATGCCACTTTTTAAAATAATTGAAAACACGAGTCTTGAAAATATCAAGGAATTCCCATTCAAACTTGAAAAAGAAATTCAAGTTTTGACTGAAGACAATTTGAAATCAATATTTAACCTTGAATTTGTCAAATCAGAGTTTAGTCTGAATCAATTTCGAATTGATACATTAGCATATGATAAAGAAGCTAGGACATTTGTTATCATCGAATATAAAAGAGATAAAAACTTTAGTGTAATTGACCAAGGATATGCTTATCTATCATTGATGTTAAACAACAAAGCTGATTTTATTTTAGAATTTAATGAAAACGGAAAAGAAACGTTAAAACGTTCAGATGTTGACTGGTCACAATCAAGAGTAATGTTCATATCACCGTCATTTACAACTTATCAAAAAGAAGCAATTAATTTCAAAGATCTACCAATTGAATTATGGGAGATAAAAGATATAACAATGAAACTGTAAATTACAATCAGATAAAGACATCTGGAGCCCAAGAAAGTATTAAAACAATTTCGAGAAAAGATGATGTCGTAGACCAAGTTAATAAAGAAGTAAAAGTTTACACGGAACAAGACCATTTAGAAGATGCAAATCCTGAGATAAATGAAATGTTTCAGACGTTAAAGGAAAGGATAATAAATTTAGATGATAACGTATCTTCTTTTCCAAAAAAGAAAACAATAGGCTTTAAAATTGAAAATCAGATATTTTGTGATTTTGTCATACAGAGTAAAGCACTTAAGATATACCTAAATTTGAAAAATGGAGATTTAGACGATTCAAAGGATATTTCAAGAGACGTTTCAAATGTTGGGCATTGGGGAAATGGCTCATATGAGATTAAAGTTAAAGATTTAGATGATATAGAATACCTTTTAAGTCTGATAAAACAATCAATACGAAATAACATAAACGGGAGCTAATAATATATATGACGGAAGCCACGCTTCTGGATGGCCTCCCTTATATGATTATCCATTATCTGCAATTTGAAAATGAAAATTGAAAATGAAAATTAAAGGAAAAACATACAAACCAATAGGATATGGGCTTGGTTACTGCCTTGGAGGAAATCTATTCAAAAAACGAGTTTATTACTTCAAAGGTTATCCTCAAACTCCTTATGAAAAGTGTGAAATCATTGAATTAATAGAAGCGGATCCAAATAGTTTTGAATCTGATACCGTAATGGGAGAAGGAAGAGATAAGCACAACAAATACTTTCAAGGGAAGAAAATAATAAAAGGAAAAGGAATTAAAATCAATCAAGACTGGGAGTTCATACCTAAAAAAGGAATTAGGTGTGAATCAGTCAAATTATTCTTCGAACAAGAAAGAGATTCAATTCGTAAATTGTTAGGTAACGAAGAAGAGTTTAATTTCTCACGATCGTCAAGCGAAGACTCCTATGAGAATTATCAAAACAGTAATACTTGGATACGTCTAACTTATACCGAGACAGACAAATTGAATGAAATTGAATTTATGAAAGGGACACTAAAATTAGATAAAATAGAAATAATTGGTTACCATAAAAATTCTTACGATTTAGTAAGTGACCTGAAGAATATAAATTTCAAAATAAAAAGAAGTGAAGACTACTGGATTTGCGAAGAGAATAAATTTACATTTTCAAATTCAGAAGATATGGGTGGAGATTCGAATGAATGTGTTTACTTCTATACTGCAAACAATATTGAACATTTAAATGATGAATGAAAAAGCAGATAACATTATGTCAGCATATCTATCTTTCAATAAACGCTGGATACTATCATTCGTTCTGATTAATTTTTTTCTCATAAAACCAGTTACCTCAAACTTTCTATTCGATATAATTATAGTAAACAGATAGCACCTAATTACTACACGGTATTTCGTTTACTTAGTACTAATAAACTAGGCTACAGTAATTTGGAATTTTTGATTCGCCCTACTAATTTCTGATTCCTCATCAGGTTTTATGCCGCCAACAACTTTGAATATCACTGTAACTCTAGGAGTATCCTATATGGCTTACTTAGAATTACTTAGTAGCTTTGTACTCAATATAAGCTCTTAGGTTATTCAATTGATTGTTGCTTAATTTTTCTGCTGTGTAATTGGGCATGTAAGATTTCTTCCATTGATACGATGGCACTCCGTAACGAATTACTTGGTAAATAGAGTTACGATGGTAGGTCTTTGCATTCTTTTTCAAATACTTATGGGTCATCTTTGAGTCATCCAATAGCAAGTAACTATATCGTTGGTCTTCGTGACAATGTAAACAACTTCGCTTGAATATTTCTTCGCCATCGTACAAATTTGCATCTTGAAATTTGATGGCCTTTCGATCTGCAGGTGGATCGATGAAAGTTGCTGGTGATCCAATCAGGTACTTAGACTTCAGTAACGAAATAGCTTCTAATTTATCTGCTTCTCCATTCAAAGCTTTAGATATAAAATTGTATTCAACTTCACTCAACGTAAGGTCGGATAATTTCAATTCTAAGGTCCACATAAAAGCTAAAATAGATTCTAGCTCCCAAGGATCTAATTCTCTTCCCTGTGCACATTCTGTGGCACAAAGTTGTATGGCATTCCTTATATTATCGTTAGCAGGAATGACAAGATCGCCGTACTTCTTATAGTAATCTCCATTGTAAAAAGTAAGTCTATTTACAGCCCCATAAAGGGTTGTCCCTTGGAGAAATGGCAAATCATTTTTAACGGCATAGTCTAGCCTTCCTTTAGGATCAGATATCGATAAATCAGGGTCTTCTTTCACCAAGTTATGGCAAGAGGTACATACAAAGTGCTTACTTTGTTGTTTTACATCTACGCCTCCCGGACCTTTTGTAAGTCCTTTCTTTATCAGATCTTCTCCTGCTTGGATAGAATAACGTTGCACATTTGGATCGACATAATGCGGTAATTTGTCATCTCCTAATTCTAGCAATACGACGGATAATTTATCATCTGGAATTACTACTTTTTTGTTTCCCTCAAAAGAAGTGAAAGCTAAAAATAGAGTAATCAGAATGCAAATAGTAATTAACTTATTAATCATATAGTAAACAATCTCGAAATAGTAAAACCTAATCTAAATTCTCCATCTGCCCAATTTGATCTTGAGTTCGGAATATAATCTGTCTCTACAATGCCTCTCGCATTGGTTAAGTTCATTTGAAATAAATGTCCTCCCCCAGTTTCCCATTCAAATCCAATGCCTATAGGAGGATAATATCCATTTTCAGCTGTTCGTAAGCTAGAAAATGGTACCGTACCTTCTACAATGACGGCAAAAGCCTTTGAGAATTGATACTTTAAAGCTCCACCTAAATTGACAATATCATTTTTATCCCCTTGAACGACAATATTTCGATAAGTCCATCCAGCATTGATTTGTAAACTCAATTTATGAGCAATCTTTGTGGCGGCGATATATTGTACGTGGTATATAACTCGATGGATAAATTTATCAAAATCATCACTATCAACAACAAAAGGATTGGTTGTCAAAGTGGATAGGCTAAACATTCCATGCACGGTCATACTTACTGGTTTACCAGTATCCGGATCTTGTTCCAATAGCTTATATTTCATTTGACCATTGATGTTTTGTCTAAGTCGACCCGTACCTTTAGTTCTGCTTATTCCGATCAATAAATTATCCGTAATACCATAGTCAAATCCAATCAATACATCTGCGGCATTTTCTAATCCATAAAATGTAGACCATCCTCCTGCTGCACCGGCAAGGTCTCCAAATTTATGCCCAATTCTAAAATCTAGTCTCCCTTTTTTTATTGTCTCAACCGAATGGAGATTTATGATCTTTGTGTCTTTGAATATTCTTTTATCTCCTTCTTGCCCATATGTTAGCGATGTAAGAAGTAAAAGAGAAAAAATGTAAATTAATTTTACCATAAGTCTAATATTCCATTCTGTGAAGCATTATCTAAAATTTTTGCTCCAAACCTTTAATAATTCATAATCATTTTTCCAATCTTTCAATCGAAATTACCATTAATTTTCTGGAAAGCCTTCTTGGCTCCAACAACGCAATGTATGTATTTGGGTAGTATCCAGTGGAGTCGCTTCTATTGGAGGCATATCACCTAATATGAAAACTCTATTTTCAAATTGATCATCAGCATCTATAGTTCCTATAATATTTTCATAACTAGAGTAGTCAGGGGGCTGACCTCCTGAAGCATGACACGAAGCTGCATATGCACAGGAGCCATCAATTATGCTTTTGGCACCTTCATTATAGGTAATCACTTCATCGCAAGTAACTTCCGCATTTTCAGCTTCGTCTCTTGAGCAATGAACAAGAAAGAAGACCAAACCTAAAAGACAAATTGAAAATTTTATCGATCTTTTCATTGTATTTAATTAAAATTTAAAATGTAACATACAGATATATTATAAATTGCATTCATACAAATGAAATAACAATTTTATTAATTCAAGTTTATTTCCATCCTTGAAATTACCACATGTTCCAAATAAGCTCCAGAATTCTCCTTTATCTTAATAATTGCTTTTAATATTATTAAGTGTGCACCTTTTGTATTAAATAAGAGACCTAATCTTAGTGTAATTACTTCATTTTTAATATAACCTACACTAATGGTCCTATTGTGCTTTCAACGTTAATAAGAGTAGAGCTCTCAAAAATAATTGTTTTCAGAAACTTAGAGTTGTATTAATGTAGAAATTGTGATTATCTAAATAATTACCATCACTATAATATATTAATAATATACAGTGTAGTTCTTAAGTTTTCCTTTCTTTAACCAAAAATGATAAAAAATGTTCTATCATTAAGAACTTTGTTCACTTCAAATCCTTTATAATTTATCGTAAAGTTAAGAACATATTGATATTTTCACAATACAAAAACAAACATATATGTATCCGATAGAATTAACCGTACCAATGTCCAAAGAATTAACAGAGTTTGGATTTGATGGTTTGACAACTCCTGAAGCTGTAACCGAAGCGGTAGAAAGCATGCAAGGAACAGCATTATTGGTCATAAATTCAGTGTGTGGCTGTGCCGCTGCCAATGCAAGACCAGGAGCAAAAATGGCATTACAAAATACCAAGAAACCAAATAAGGCATATACTGTATTTGCCGGCGTCAATCGAGAAGCTACAGAGAAAGCCAGAGAATTTTTACTCCCGTATCCTCCATCTTCTCCAGCAATCGCCTTATTTAAGGACGGAAAATTGGTCCATATGCTTGAAAGAAGAAATATTGAAGGGCATTCCGCTCAAATGATTGCCGATAATTTGAAAGCTGCATTTGATATGCATTGCGAATAAACATGGAGCTATAAAGTAGAATGAAATTATAGCAAATCGAGTAGAAGAAACGAGCAATGATAAATTCATTGGTCGTTTCGTCCTCTCACACCACCCAGCGTACGCCTTACGTACTGGGCGGTTTCATTAATTTTGAACAATAATGAGAATACATATCATA
>Ga0209828_1001084_pt1 | contig 25257 bp, 25 predicted proteins | sample MaitaG_FD_187429 | JGI IMG/M metagenome (GOLD analysis project Ga0209828, IMG submission 187429) | Marine algal microbial communities from Maine, USA - Maine_Asex2 metaG (SPAdes) (version 2) | ecosystem: Host-associated > Algae > Red algae > Unclassified | place: Maine, USA | collected 2015-01-05
CCCCATGGCGTCCCGATAATCCCCTGTGTAACCTTGGCGGCCGCCTGTCCGACTCACGCCGTCCCATGGATTTGCTCCTCGCCGTGCTACCACTCCTGGTGGCGACTGCCTTGCTTGGAGGAACACGACTTCCCTCCTGGCTGGCGGGGCTGGCCGCGCTGATCTCTGCACTACCTGCGCTCCTGCTTTCCCTGCCGTCGAACCAGACGGTAGTGCCGGTCCTTGTCGAGGAAACACTACAAGGCTCCTGGCTGGCCTGGCAAGCCATCTCCGTCATGCTCGCCGGTCTGTTCTTTCACGCCGCAACACGGCTCGCAACGGTTCGTCAGCGAGTCGAACTGGATGCCCGGTCGTTGTTCACGCTGGTGATCTTCATCGGGCCGTTCGTCGAATCAGCGGTCGGTTTCGGGGTGGGCATTGTCGTTGTCGTCGGGCGACTCCTCACGGCGGGTGTACCGCCACTCACGGCGGCCTTGTTGTCACTGCTCAGTCAGACACTCGTGCCGTGGGGGGCCTTTGCGGTCGGCACGCTGATCGGCGCCGAAGTTGCGGACCTGCCTTTCAGGGAGCTCGCCTGGGCAAGCGCACTTCTGTCAGTACCGCTGCTGCTGGCATGGTTACCCTTCTATTACCGGCTTGCCGGTTCGCTCCCCGATGCTGCCAGCCATCGTCGTATTCGCGTGACCGAGATCGGCTGGGTACTTGTTGCCGGCGGCGCGCTCGTCCTCGCCAATCGATTTTCCGACCCGAAGATCGCCGTCATACTCTCCCTCGGCGCGGTCATCCTGGCACGGCGGCTGATCCATGCGGACGACGGCACAGGCGAGCAGCGTCAGGATCTCACCCGTGCGGCCCCCTACGTCGCGCTCTGTGCGCTGCTGCTGGTCACGCGGTTGATCGAGCCCATCGGCATCGCGCTCGGCAACATGGCGACGCTGCAACCCTTCACCGAAGGGCCCACGTTCTCGCCGTTCCTGCACCCCTCGTTCTGGTTGCTGGCCGTAGGCACCGGCGCGCTGATCGCTCGACGCCGAGCACTCATGCCGGTCTTGAAGGAAACGTTCTCGACCGGTTGGCAGCCGGTTCTCGTCACCTTGCTGTTCGTCATACTCGCTCGATTCATGATCACCAGTCAGAGTGCAGAACACATTGCCCTGTCGCTGACGGCCTTGCTTGGCGCTCAGGCCGTACTGACCACGCCCGCACTTGCTGCCGCCGCGGGTTTCCTGACGGGCAGCAATACCGCCTCGAACGCGCTGATGATGCCGGTTCAATCCCAGCTCACCGCCAGCGTCGCGCTTGCCCCTGCACTGGTAGCAGGCTTGCAGAACGTCGCCGGTAGTGCCATGACGGGACTCTCCCCTGCCCGCGTCGTGCTGGCCTGCACACTGGCGGGCGGTATCGACGTGCGTGCGGTCTATCAACGTGCATCACTCTTCGTGCTGCCACCGTTGCTGGTGCTGACCGCGGTGGCGTTCTGTGCAACCCTGCTTGCCTGACAACGTGTCCAGGCCATTGCCGGTAAATCTGCAAACTGAACGGAGTAATGACAGTGCTGCCTGACTTCAGACTGGAGAAATACTTCTCCACATGGGAATTCACGGCTCGACACCACATGACGGCCTCTGACGCCGAAAGCCTGTCGCTGCACGAGCTTCTGGTGATGGCAACGCCCGAGGAGCGCGAAGCGTTCGAGAGCATGTCACTCGGTTACACCGAAACTTTCGGCGCACCTGATCTACGCGAAACGATCGCCACTCTTTACGAACAACGCCAAGCCGAAGACGTGCTCTGCTTTGCAGGCGCAAGTGAAGGCATCTTTGCAGCGAACTCCGTGATTCTCGACAAGGACAGTCACGCGATCGTCATCACGCCCAATTATCAGTCTCACGAGACGCTGCCGCTCGCGATCTGCGAGGTGACGGGCATTCCCCTCGACCCGGACGATGGATGGTCGCTCGACATGGATCGGATCGCCAAGGCCATCCGGCCTGACACCCGACTGGTCACGATCAATTTTCCGCACAATCCCACGGGCACCATTCTGCCGATCGATCGCTACCACGCATTGATCGCGTTGTGCCGAACGCACGGGATCTACATTCTTCACGACGAGATATTCAGAGGCCTGGGCGCGACCGGTACAAGGCACCTGCCTTGCATTACCGATCTCTATGAACGCGGACTGTCCCTGAATGTGATGTCGAAGTCGTACGGACTTCCAGGCCTTCGCATCGGCTGGATTGCCTGTGCAGACGCCGACATCATTGCACGCATGGAACGCCTGAAGCACTACCTGTCGATCTGCAATTCAGGGCCGAGCGAACGTCTGGCACGGATTGCATTGCGAAACAGCGACACGCTGCTTGGCCGCAACTGTTCGATCATCGATGAGAATCTGCCGAGATGGGATCGCTTCTTTGCACGCTATCCGGATCTGTTCGACTGGCAGCGTCCCGATGGATCCTGCATGGCGTTTCCCAGGTACAGGGGTGCTCATGGCGTCGAGCGTTTCTGTCGAACGCTGGTCGAAGAGTCTGGCGTGCTGTTCTTGCCTGGCAGCATCTATCGTTCAGAGCTGAACGCGACGCCGACCGATCGCTTTCGACTCGGCTTCGGGCGACGCGGGCTCGAGGATGGACTCGCTGCCCTCGAAGCCCATCTGATGAAACAATCCTGACGGGCACGCTGTGCAAATTCTCTGTGCTTCCATACAGTATATTCCGCCCGCTCAAGCCTGCCTTGCCGAGCGGTACTGCTCTTCCCATTGACCTATCTCCTTCAGTTGGCCCCCGGGGTCAATCGCAGCACCTTGCCGTCGGGCGCATCGGTCAATACACGCAGACTCCCGTCCGGCGCCACGCGGACGTCACGAAGTCTGCCGTGACCTCGCAGCAGCACGGCTTCGCCGATCGGGTTGCCCGCCGCGTCAAGTTTGACTCGACGCAACTCTCTCGTTTTCAGTGTAGCCACCAGCAACTCACCCCGAAGGATCTCGAAGGGATCGCCCGAGACCACAGCGAGACCAGCCGGCGCGATGGAAGGCGACCAGTCGACCAGCGGCGGTTGCATGCCCGGGTACTCCTCGAAGGGTGATATGGCGGCGCCAGAGTAGTCACGCCCATGCGTCGCCACCGGCCAGCCGTAGTTGTTGCCACGCTCGATGCGGTTGATCTCGTCGCCGCCGGCCGGTCCGTGCTCATGAGACAGAACGATACCGTTCGCCAGATCGACAACCAGCCCTTGTGGATTCCGATGGCCGATACTCCAGATTTCCGGCAGAGCACCCTCGACACCGACAAACGGGTTGTCTGCGGGCACCGTCCCGTCGTCATGCAATCGAACGATCTTGCCAAGATGGCTGTCGAGCCGCTGGGCGGCTTCCCGATAGTCGAAACCATCGCCGAGCGTCAGCAGCAGAGAGCCATCGGGAAGAAATGCAAGTCGCCCTCCGTAGTGCACGGGTGTCGCCTTCCAGGGCTCTGCGGTGAACAGGACTTCCAGTTCGACCAGGGCGTTGCCGACGAGGCGAGCACGGATCAAGCGGGTCGCATTTCGCCAGGATGTACCATGGGCAAGGGTCAGGTAGATCCACTGGTTTTCCGAAAAATCAGGGTGTGGAACCACATCGAGCAATCCCCCCTGACTCTTCGCCAGGACCGTCGGCACCCCGGAAACCGGCGGCGACAGAACGCCCTCATCGAGAATGCGAAGGCGACCGGCACGCTCTGTAATGAGTTCGCGACCATCGGCGAGAAACGCGATCGACCAGGGGTGCTCGAGATCGCGCGCCATGATCTCGACACGCGGTCCGGCGACATCAGGCAGCTGTACCGCCGGCAAGGCACCGGGCGACGACTCCGTTCCGTACGAGATGCCGCTATGCAGCAGCAAGCAACTCACGAACGCGGATACGCCGATCATTCGTGCAGTACGGTCGTGTCTTCGTGGCGCTGTCATCGTCAGTGTTTGTCGCCTCTTGCCGGTGTATTCAGTAGTGCATCAACGTGATAACCACGCACTGCTGAGTGCCAGTGACCGTCCACCTTGATATTGACAGAGTCGGCGATTTGGCCCGCCGTGGTGGCAAGGCGTTTTCGCGAGAACATGTTCCACCTCGCTCTGGCATGATCGGTCACTGAACACAAACGAGACCATGACCTTGCTCGCTCGCCTCGTGCGTACCGTGTTCGCCTGGCTGATTGGCAGCTTCGCGACCTATGTGCTTGCAAGCCTGTTGCACACCCAGCTCATTCTCCATGAACTCGGCGCTCTCGGCGTTGCGCTGTCCATCGACGAAAGGCTGTCAACGACCTGGGGGGATTTTCTGGGTCTCCGACTTTATGGCGTCGTCGTCGCCCTGTCGATGGCTATCGGCTTCATTATCGTCTATCTGCTGTCTCGCCCACTGACGCGACGTTGGCACTATGCGCTCGGCGGCGCGATCGCGATCGCAACCGCACTGATCACTATGCGGCTCAGCTTTTCAATCACACCGATCGCGAGTGCACGCGAACCGCTCGGTCTAGCATGGCACTGTCTGGCAGGCGCATTCGGTGGATGGATCTTCGCGCACCTTTGATCACGATGCCTTTTGATCAGCCCGGCGGCCGGTCGATTGCCCGATGACCAGTTCGGTCGGCAAGGTCTCGGCAACCATCACCTGCCCCGGCTCCTCGATACTACGCACGAGATGATGAATCAGACGTTGACCTGCCAGATGAATAGATGACCGTACCGTCGTGAACAACGGCGCACCATCGTCGCAATCGCTACCCCGATTCGCAAGCCAGGAGACGCTGTCGTCGTAGGCGACGATGGAGAAATCGCGGCCGAGAACGAGCCGTCGCGTGAGCAGCTCTCGCAACACCCCCCAAGCCGGGAGCAAGCCTGCACATACCAGTGCGGTCGGCGGCTGCTCATCATCGAGAAGCGCCCTTGCTGCGGCAAAGCCGTGGTGCTCGACCAGCGGCCCTGAGAAGATCCGATCCGGATTGGTCTCGAGACCATGCGCGGACAGTGCATCCATGAAACCTATTCGACGACGGTAGGCGAAATGCAGACTCTCCGGACCATTGACGAAGCCGATGTCTGTGTGTCCGAGGTCGATGAGCAAAGACGTGGCCCGGCGCATGGCACCGGCATTGTCGACATCGAGCCAGGCATAGTCGGCCGACTCCTCGCTCTGACCGTGCACGATGAAGGGCAACCCGAGTTCATTGAGGAGATCGATGCGCGGATCCAGCCGACAGAGGGGCCCGTGCACGACCACCCCATCGACGCGGCGCGCCGCGACAAGCTCCCGATAGTGTCGAACCTCTACGTCGTCGTCGACGATCCGGAAGTGACTGTCATAGCCGAGGCTATCGGCTGCCTCTCCCGCTCCGGCCATCAGGTCGGCAAACAAGGGTGCGATCAGCGCATGACGGGAGCGGGTGACGACGTGACCGATGACCATCGAACGGCCGGTGGCGAGTTGCTGCGCGTGGCGACGCGGACGATAGTTGAGCTCTTCGGCCGCCTGCCGGACGCGAGTCCGCGTCTGCTCGTTCACTTCCGGATAGCCGTTCAATGCACGACTGACCGTCGTTTGTGACAACTGCAGGTGGCGGGCAAGTTCCTTGAGGTTCATGGGACGGTGGCTGAGCAGCCCGGAGTGGCTTCAGGCGCATGACATCAAGTCGAAGCGCTTCGGAAAAGCGACAGATTAACATGACAACCATGAAGAATTTTCAACAATGACACGCACCTGCAACGAAGCAGGATAGTTCGAAAACGCACTGAATTAGGGGCTTTTCGCGATTGACTCTGCCCGGCAGCCTCATCTATTCTTCACAAGTGTTTTACCAATCATCGGCGCTCGTTGCAATCCAAAGCGCTTCAGTTCAGTGATGTTCAGTCTCCGCAACGGCGTTCGTCGTTGCATCCTCAAAATCAGGAGATAAATCGATGCTCAAGACCTTGACTGCACGCCGCTCGCCTGCCGCCGTGGCGGTCGCGGCGGCCGTAGCTGCCGGCTGCATGGCAATGTCCTCGGCGCATGCTCAGGATCTGAAATTCCCGGTCGGCGAAGGCGACTTCAACTGGGACAGTTATAACGCCTTTGCCGAAAAGCACGACCTGGCGGGGCAGTCGCTGACCATACTCGGTCCGTGGCTCGGGCCTGATCAGACGATCGCCGAAGACATGATGGCGTACTTCGAACAGGCCACGGGCGCCGATGTTGCGTATGTCGGTTCGGACAGTTTTGAAACCCAGATCCGTATCGATTCAGAAGCGGGATCGGCTCCCAACATTGCCGTTTTCCCGCAGCCGGGCCTGGCGAGCGATCTGGCCAGCCAGGGGTTCCTGACACCCTTGCCGGAAGCCAGTGCCGATTTCCTGCGCGAGAACTACGCCGCCGGCGAGTCCTGGGTCGACCTCGGCACGTTCGCAGGCGAAGACGGTGAAGAGGCGCTCTACGGCTTCTTCTACAAGGTCGATCTGAAGTCCCTCGTCTGGTACATCCCGGATAACCTGGAAGACCTGGACTATGAAGTTCCGACAACCATGGAGGACTTGAAAGCGCTCAGCGACGAGATCGTCGCCGAAGGCGAAACCCCCTGGTGCATCGGTCTCGGCTCGGGCGCGGCCACGGGCTGGCCCGCCACCGACTGGGTCGAAGACATGATGCTGCGCACGCAAGCACCTGAGGTATACGACCAGTGGGTCGCCAACGAGATTCCGTTCGACGACCCCAGGGTACTTGAAGCCATCGAGGAATTCGGCAGCTTTGCGCGCAACGACGATTACGTTGCCGGGGGTGCAGCCGCCGTTGCCACAACCGACTTCCGCGATAGCCCGAAGGGCCTGTTCTCGACGCCACCGCAGTGCTACTTCCACCGTCAGGCTTCATTCATCCCGACGTTCTTCCCGGAAGGCACCGAGGTGGGTGTCGATGTCGACTTCTTCTATTTCCCGGCGTATGCCGACAAGGATCTGGGCAAGCCCGTCCTCGGTGCCGGCACGATGTGGAGCATCACCGAAGACAGCCCGGCCGCTCAGGTCTTCATGGAGTGGCTGCAGACGCCTATTGCGCATGAAGTCTGGATGGCGCAATCGGGTTTCCTGACGCCACACACCGGCGTCAACGGCGATCTCTTCGGTGATCCGACTCTTGCCGCGATGAACGAGATCCTGCTCGATGCGACGACGTTCCGCTTCGACGGCTCGGACCTCATGCCCGGCGGCGTCGGCGCAGGTTCCTTCTGGACAGGCATGGTCGATTACGTCGGTGGCAAGGATGCAGCGACCGTCGCGTCGGAGATCCAGAAGAGCTGGTAGGAAGAACGGCTAGCCAGACATAGCGCTGGAAGAAGAAGAGGTTGATACCGCGACGTCCCGCCATCACGACAACGGGCGTCTTCGACAAGGGTGCGCGGCTGAACCAACCGCGCACCCTTCATGCCCATCAGCAACCCAACGAAGGTAGAGGAGGTTACCCATGCACCCAGCTTTACAGGGCATTCTGACGATCGTCATCGGCGTCAGCGGCTGCGTTGGCTACTTCTATTTTTCGAACCAGCTGCTCGACAAGGTGCTGTTCCCGCCTCGCGGTCCACATGCCGGTCGAAACATCACCCGTGCCAACCTGATTCGGCCATGGCTCTTTCTGTTTCCAGCGCTTGCCGCGCTGAGTCTGTACCTCGCCTATCCCGTCTTCGAGACCCTCAGGCTTTCGCTGACCGAACGTCTGCCGGGTGATCGTTCGCAGTTTGTCGGCCTCGCGAATTACCAGAAGATGTTCAGCGAGGCGAAGTTCTGGGAGGCGATGCGTAACAACCTGCTCTGGCTGATCGTGGTGCCGGCACTCTCGACGGTGTTCGGCCTGCTCGCGGCGCAGCTTTCCGATCGCGTTCGCTGGGGCAACATCGCCAAGTCGCTCATCTTCATGCCGATGGCCATCTCGTTCGTCGGTGCGGCCGTCATCTTCAAGCTCGTATACGACACACGCCCGCTCGGTCAAGAACAGATCGGCGTGCTGAACGCGATCTACCTGTTCTTCGGCGGCGACAGCCCGGCCAGCTGGCTGACGATCCCGTTCTGGAACAACTTCTTCCTGATGATCGTGCTGGTCTGGATTCAGACGGGCTTCGCGATGGTCATCCTGTCGGCGGCCTTGCGCGGCATTCCGGAGGAGACCATCGAAGCGGCCATCGTCGATGGTGCCAATCCGTTCCAGGTCTTCTTCAAGATAAAGGTGCCGCAGATCATGGGCACGATCGTCGTCGTGTGGACGACCATCACCATCGTGGTCCTGAAGGTCTTCGACATCGTCTTCGCGATGACCAACGGCCAATGGGAAACGCAGGTGCTCGCCAACTACATGTACGACAAGATGTTCCGCGCCAACGATTGGGGGGTCGGGTCGGCGAGCGCGATGATCATCATGTTGCTGGTCACACCGATTCTCGTCTGGAACGTCTATAACGCCCGCAAGGAGATGCGCTGATGGACAATATCGTCGGCAAGAAGTCAGGCCTGGTCTGGGCGGTTCATCTCTCGTTGGCATTGCTTGTCATCGTGTGGCTGTTCCCGACGACGGGACTGTTGGTGTCCTCTTTCCGGACCGGCGACCAGATCGCTACCAGCGGGTGGTGGAAATCGTTGACGGCGTCCGAGCAGAGCCAGACGCTCAGAACGGCATCGCCTGATGAACAGCAAGAGATAGACGGTGTCTTCGTGGTCGAGGGGAATCTCTTCGAATCGACCGACAAGCCCGACATCTCGAGCTGGGGCACGAGCTCACGCGATATCGGTGCGAACGCACCGGGCGACACGGTCGAGGTCAACAAGGGCACGGCGACGTTGACCGTCACCGCCAACGGTGACTATCGCCTGGAGAGTCCGGAGGCTTTCGAAGGCAGACGGGGCGAGCGTGTCTTCCTGACGGCAGAGACCCCACCTGAATTCACGCTGGACAACTACGACAAGGTGCTGTTCGACGAGAACAATCGCGAAGGCATGGCCAAGGCCTTCTTCAACACGCTGACCGTGACGATTCCCGCCACCATCATTCCGATACTGGTGGCAGCGTTTGCCGCCTATGCACTTGCCTGGATGGACTTCCCTGGCCGTGCCTTGTTGATCGCGGTGGTCGTCGGCCTGCTCGTGGTACCGCTTCAACTGGCGCTCATACCCCTTCTGAAGCTGCACAATGAGGTTGGCATCGGCAAGAGCTACCTCGGTGCCTGGCTTGCACATACCGGGTTCGGCATGCCCTTGGCCATCTATCTGTTGCGGAACTACATGGTCGGCCTTCCCAAGGACATCATCGAGAATGCCAAGGTCGATGGCGCGACGGACTTCCAGATCTTCGTCAAGATCATCCTGCCGCTGTCCTTCCCCGCCCTGGCATCGTTCGCCATCTTCCAGTTCCTCTGGACCTGGAACGATCTGCTCGTCGCACTCGTCTTCCTGATCGATTCGAGTGGCGAAACCACCGTCATGACCAAGCAGATCGTCGAGTTGCTCGGTACCCGCGGAGGCAATTGGGAAATACTCGCCACCTCGGCTTTCGTATCCATCGCCGTGCCGCTCGCTGTGTTCTTCGCCATGCAACGCTACCTGGTGCGCGGACTCCTGGCTGGGTCGGTCAAGTGATTACCTCGAGCGTCGTCAGTACGCATTCCAAAGAATCATCGTTCAAGAGGGAACGCCTGTCATGAGCAATCTCACACTCACCGATGTCGAGAAGACCTACCCGGGACCCGTCACGGTTCTGGAACACATCAACCTCGATATCACGACCGGCGAACTGATCGTTTTTGTCGGCCCGTCGGGATGCGGGAAATCGACACTGCTGCGCATGATAGCCGGGCTCGAGACCATCACCAGTGGTGAGTTCACGATCGACGGTGCGCGCATGAACGATGTGCCGCCCGCGCAACGCGGCATTGCCATGGTGTTCCAGTCCTATGCGCTCTACCCGCACATGACGGTGAGAGACAACATGGCGTTCGCGCTCAAGCTGGCCAAGAAGACGCCCGCCGAAATCGACGCGGCCATCGAGAAGGTATCGGGACAGTTGCAGCTCGCGCCCTACCTCGATCGATTGCCGAAAGCGCTGTCGGGTGGTCAGCGACAACGTGTGGCGATCGGCCGCTCGATCGTGCGTGATCCGAAGGTGTACCTGTTCGATGAACCGCTCTCCAACCTCGACGCGGCTCTCCGGGTTGCCACACGCATCGAGATTGCACAGCTCAAGGAAAGCATGCCGCAGTCGACGATGGTCTACGTGACTCACGATCAGGTCGAGGCCATGACGCTGGCGTCGCGAATCGTCGTGCTCGCCAACCGCGGTATTGCCCAGGTGGGCAGCCCGCTCGATCTCTACGAGCGTCCCGAGAACGAGTTTGTCGCTACCTTCATCGGTTCGCCTGCAATGAACCTGCTGCCCGGTGAGATCGTCGAGACCGGCGATGTGACTCGTGTGAAAGTTCATGGCGCCGAGGGGACGATCACCTCGGCTGTGCCGACGACAGGCGACAGGCGCGGTGCCAAGATCAACATCGGCATTCGGCCCGAGGACATGATCCCGACATCGACGACCGATTACGCCTTCGATGGCGAAGTGGCCATCTCCGAGGCACTCGGTGAGGTCACACAGGTCTACTTCGGTTCGCCCAACGATGAGGGTGGCACCGTCATCGCCAAGCTTCAGGGCATCCATCGCGATGTCCGCGGCCAGAACATGCGCCTGACCGCCGAAGCGGGCAAGGTGCACCTCTTTCAGGACGGTCGCTCACTGCTGTACGCTTGACGGTACGATCCAGCCCTCTGACAGGGCAGTAACCGATTGCGTGGGTGTACCGATGTGGACAATCGTGCGTTCAGTGGTGCCTGGTGGCTCATGTGAAACGGCAGCCGCCGCGGTGAGCGGAGTCTCTCCTTGAACGGGGCGGAGCAGCTGGTCCGAACACTGGTGGCGGAGGGCGTGGACGTCTGCTTCGCCAATCCCGGCACGTCGGAGATGCATTTCGTCGCTGCGCTCGATCAGGTCGGCGGCATTCGCTGTGTCCTCGGCCTGTTCGAGGGCGTGGTCACGGGTGCGGCCGATGGCTATGCGCGCATGGCAGGCAAACCAGGGGTAACGCTCCTGCACACGGGCCCTGGGCTTGCCAATGGCCTTGCCAACCTGCACAACGCGCGCAAGGCGCACGTACCGATTGTCAATATCGTCGGCGAACATGCACAGTGGCACATTGCCCACAACGCCCCGCTGACTTCGGACATCGAAGGTCTCGCGCGGCCGGTTTCCGACTGGATCAGAACCGCGAAGTCTGCGGCAGACCTTGCGGTCGATGGCTCGGCCGCGCTGGCCGCTGCGCGCTGCACGCCAGGTCAGATCGCGACGCTGATCCTGCCGGCAAATACTGCCTGGGAATCGGTTGGCGACAATGTGCTGGGTAGCCTTGAAAAAGGTGACGATTCACAGCCACAGAGCATTGCGGCTGCGGACAGCGCATCGCTCTCGGACGATGCTGCGTTGCCCATCACGGCAGGCCACGCGAGTAGCATGAACGACGTTCTCACCGTCGACGCTGCGCAAGTTGCACGGACGGTCGATGTACTCCGGAATGGTGACTCCGTGGCAATCGTACTTGGCGGCCGGGCTCTGCATGAAGATGCGCTAGAGCACGCCAGCCGGATAGCACAGGCCACAGGCGCAACCCTGTTATGCGAAACCTTCAAGACCCGGATGCAACGCGGCGCCGGGCGTGTGGCGGTGCAGGCGATTCCGTATCGCGTGCAGGATGCCACTGCCCTCCTCGCCCCTTTTCGGCATATCGTCACGATCGGCGCGCGGCCACCGGTCGCCTTCTTCGCCTATCCCGACACACCGAGCGAACTCTACGCACCAGAGGCGGCGCTGCATGCATTTGCGTCTGTCGATCAGGATATACCGGACGCCCTGGCGAAGCTCGAGCTTGCGCTCGAAGCGAGCGACTACGAGCCCCTGAGGCAACCACTGGCAACGCCTGAGCCAGTAGCCGACGGTGCGCTGACACCCGAGTCGCTCGCCAATGTCGTCGCTCGACTATTGCCCGCGAACGCGATTGTCGTCGATGAGTCGATCACCGCCGGACGCGGCTTGCTCGGGGCGACACGTTCTTCGGCACCGCATGACTGGCTGGAAGTCTGCGGCGGCTCGATCGGTGAAGGCTTCCCGCTTGCTACCGGCGCGGCTATCGCCTGTCCCGAGCGTCGGGTGATCTGCATCGAGGGCGATGGTAGCGCGATGTATACCGTACAGGCCCTGTGGACGCAGGCGCGTGAAGCACTCGACATCACCACGCTGGTGCTCGCCAACCAGAGCTATGAGATCCTCAAGCACGAGCTTCAGAATGTCCAGGCGAGCAGCGGGACCATCGCCCTGAGCATGATGGATCTCGACAAGCCGGCACTGGACTGGGTATCGCTCGCCGCCGGCATGGGTGTCCTGGCGAAGAAAGTCACGACGGTCACCGAGCTGGACAACGCCTTCTCTCACGCCAATGCAACTCCGGGCCCGGCGCTCATTGAAGTCATACTATAGTGAAGGTCAATTTTTGACGCTCATTGGTCGCGTCTCGATGCAAGGGGCGTGACGATCGGCTCGCGTGGTGACAGCAACCAGCGTCGACAGACTTCGGCGTAGCCATCGGGGTAGTGATTGCCGTCGATTTCCGTCAGTACACGCGTACGCGACGCGCGCCACAGCGCTGGCAAGGCATACCAGGGAGTCGCCGGCGAGCGGTGATGTACCGCGTGCAGATTGTTGTTGAGAAACAACAGGCTCATGAACCAGCCAGCCTCGACGACAGCCGTACGCGCATCGACAGGCTCGACCGCACGATGTTCGATAAAGGTTCTGATCATCAGCATCGACATGCCAGGCAGGGCCACCAGGAACACATAGTCAAGCAGGCTCACGTCATTCATCTGAAGAATGATGATGACCAGCATGATGGCTGGCAGGTGTGCAAGCCAAGCCTTCGCTACCTGTGAATCTCCGCGCCGTATCGCTGCCAGATCGGCGCGCCAGAACCCATACAGAGCAAGGGCAGGACCGATCAGGATTCTTCCGAGCAAGCTTGTATTGATCTTTCGAAGCATCCGCAGCGGAGCCGGAGTCTGCGCCCACGCCTTGTCACTCAGGTACCAGCTCTCCGGATCATCGTAGGGATCGGTCAGATTCTCGTCGCGATGATGGGCAAGATGCAGATCGCGAAAGCGTCGATAGGGGATGAACAGACCGAGCGCCGGCAGAGCAAGGATTTCGTTGGTGCGGCGGTTACGCGCCAGATGGCCGTGCAGGAGTTCATGCTGCAACGACGAATGCAAGGTGATCAGCAAGGCCGCTGGCACATGCCACAACCATCCCAGCGCAGCGTGATTGATGACCAGCAACAGCCACGTAGCGTAGCAAGCGCTCAGCAGGACAGCTGTGGGCCACGGCCAGGCGATGTTGAAAACGGGTTTCGATACTTTCATGTGTGTCATTAACGGCAGAATACAGTCAAGCTTTTCTTTTTCTTGATGATTTCTTCTTCGCTTCAGAAAAGATATTCTTTCGTCATGTCGCACATCAACCAACGACCAACAAGGTGATGCCGTCACTCAAGGGGTTGCAGGCATTCGAGGCCGCCGCTCGAACAGGTAGCTTCGTGGCTGCAGCAGAGGAACTGTCGGTCACACCGGCTGCCGTCAGCCAACTCGTCCGCTCACTGGAAAGCCAGTGTGGTCGCAAGCTCTTCGTGCGAATTCATCGAGGCATCGTGCCAAGCGAAGCCGGGCGTGAGATCCTGCCGATTCTCGGTACCGTGTTCTCCGAACTTCAAGCCGTATCCCACCAGCTCAGTGGCCGCCTGCCATTGAGCCAGCTGACGGTATCGGTACCGCCTTCGATAGCCTCAGGCTGGCTCGGCCGACGGCTCGGACACTTCCTCGCGCTATCGCCCGCCCTCGATGTCTCGCTGCGCAGCGACGAGGATCCCGTCGCGTTCGAAAACGATCGCATCGACATTCGCATGTCCTACGGTGCATTCCACTACCGCGGCCACACCACGACCGACGTGCTGGTCGATGCGATCTATCCGGTCTGCGCGCCGGCTTTCGTCGAGCAACATGGCCCATTCGAGGCGATCGACGAGCTTCTCGGGCTACCGCTCATCCATACCGATTGGGGCCCTTCGGCAGCGACATTTCCCTCTTGGCAGCACTGGTTCACCGCCATGGGGCAACCCGTCGGCAATACGCTTTCCCGGCGAGGCTTGTCGGCCAACCTGTCCAAGGTGGCTCTCGATCTTGCTTGCGACGGACTGGGCATTGCACTGTGCCAGGGACTGCTCGTGGCAGAACCGGTCGCGCGTGGCGAACTCGTCCTGCCGTTCAGCCAAGGTCTGCCGTTGAGTCAGCCCTATTGTCTGACCATTGCGGACAGCAGCCTGGAGCGAGAGGCCGTGCGTGGATTCGAACGGTGGTTCCGCGAGGAATGCCTGCGATGCGTCTCTTCGATCGAACGGGCTGCATGCCTTGTGTCAGCGCGATGATCAGTACTCTCGACGCGGCGTGAAGAACACCGGAAACCGCACCATGCAAACCACCATCCTGACAACAGCCTCGCTGCTGGCCGAAAATACTATCGCTCCGCTTCGTGCGGTCGTTGACGTCTTGCGATCTCGAACAGACCTTCGCATTGAGTATCCGGACGACGAGGTATTGCACGATTCGGACAGCCTTCACGTATGGAACAACGACCTGGTCTGGGCTTGCGGCCTGCTGAGTGTCAACTGCATTGCATCCGGACAGACCGAGGCGGACATCATCGCCGCGCCCGTCTTCACGGGTGAAATGCAACCACTGTACCGCTCCATGATCGTTGGGCGACAGGATTTCCATGACGAACGTCCCCTGGCCATCGCCATCAATGAACGCGAGTCCTGGTCCGGTCATCATGCCTACCGACACCACATCGCTGGTATCGACAAGAATCTCACCCCCGGATGCGCCCAAGGCGAAGATGCCACCATTGGCATCGGGCTCCAACCGGATCGCCGCTTCGACGTCGCGGTAGTCACCGGATCGCATCGCGCCTCTCTCATGGCCGTAGCCACAGGCCAGGCTGATCGAGCGGCGATCGACAGCTCGCTATGGCACTACTGGACTCAGGTGGAACCGGAACTGCTTGTCGGGCTGACCGTCGTCGGCATGACATGCAACTGGCCGGCGCCCCCGTTCGTGCTGAGTCGTTCAGTTCCCGGAGACACCCGGACGAAGTTGATCGACGGGCTACTCTCGATCAGTCAGGGCGATGTCCCCGGGCTGAACGGCATCGTGTCAGCGTCAATCGAGCAATATCGGCCGCTACTCATACTATCGGCAGATTGAACTGGAGTCCTCACCCAGTCGCGAAGGGCGAAAAGCGACGGTCGGGGCGGTACCTTGTGGATGGCAGTCTCGCATTCTCAAACGACAACGGCTAGGATCGAGGCATGGGAACCCTAGCGCGACAGACGCTCATCAGCGAAAAGGACTACCTTTCCGCAGAGCGTGACGCCGACATCCGCCACGAGTACGTCGATGGCGTGGTTTTCGCGATGGGAGGAGCCAGTCGGGCGCACAACCTTATCGCAACAAACCTCGTGGTGGCTTTGGGCTCTCGACTGCGTGGAACCGGCTGCCGGGTTTCATCTTCCGACATGAAGGTGAGGCTCGCGGAAGGACGCCGCTACTACTATCCCGATCTCGTCGTCAGTTGCACAGACGCGCGGGGCGAACCCGACGAGTACAGTGAGTCAGCTCCGGTGCTCATTGTCGAGATTCTCTCGCCGTCCACAGCCTCGACGGACCAGCGGGAGAAACTCTTGACTTATCAGTCGCTGCCAAGTCTCATCGACTACTTGCTCGTTTCGCAGGATGAAGCGCTGGTCGAACGCTTCACCCGTGACGAAGACGGCTGGACTTACGCTACTTTCAATGGCGGCGAACACATCGAGTTCGCGTCAATCGGCATGACACTGTCAATGAACGACATTTACGCGGAAGTGCTTGCATCTGGGCATCCCTGACATTGACAGTCGACGGCTATTGGCGCTACCGGCGCCAGCAGTTGCTCGCTGCCCTGGTTCAGCGCATCGCCAACGGGCGCACAATGGTCATCTCATACCGTTGCGCGTCTTGTCACTAACCAGACACCGACGGCAGCAATGACCATACCGGCCCAGGCCAATGGCATCATGCGCTCATCCAGTACCCACCAGGCGATGACGGCCGACAGCGGAGGCACGAGAAAGAACAAGGCCGAGACGCGCGTCGCCTCGCCCTGCCGGATCATCATGAGCAGCAGACTGATGGCCAGTATCGAATTACCGATCACCAGATAGGCAAGCGCAAGCACGAATGGCACGGTTACCAGCACGTGCATGTCCTCGATAAACCAGGCAAGGGGTAGTGTGAACGCAAAGCCGACGACATACTGCACGGTGTTCGATGTCAGGGGATGGTGCGCGACACCGAAACGCTTCTCCCAGACGGTCGCCAGCGAAAATGCCAGCAGCGCGGCGACCGAAAAGAGAATGACCTGAGCGCTGACCCCGTGAACACCTTCATTTCCCACGATCACGATTGCAGCGCCCGTAAAGCCCAGCAGCAAGCCGCACCAGTGACGTGCAGAAACACGTTCGCTGGACAGCATCGGCATGGCAATCGCGACCAGCAAGGGCTGCAGTGACGTGACGAGGGCCACGGTGCCAGCCGACCCACCGAGCTCGAATGCTGTCCACGCCGTTCCGAAGTAGACGACCTGAATCAGAAAGCCGACGAACGCCAGGTGCAGCCACTCCGCAAGCGATTTCGGCAGAGCCGGCCGAAAATGCAGACACAGAGGTAGCAGCAGTATCACCACGCAGGCATAACGAAGACTCAACAGCGTGATCGTGTCGGCATCGGCGATGCCGATCTTCGCCACCGTGAATCCGCCGGACCAGAGAAGAAGAAAGACCGCCGGGGCAAGCCGTACCAGCAAGGAAGTGCTCAAGCTCGGAAGTTGCTCACCCGTCGCCCCGCCGCTTCCCCTTGTCGCGCATCGCGTTCTTCACGACCTTGCCAAAGGATTTTTCCCGACGTCGCCGTTCGTGAACACTCGCAGCGAGCCGTTGCCGCGCCTGCGCTTCTCCCAGTAGCTGCAGGTAGCCGTCGAGTCGCAGGTTTCCATCCGAATGCTGCAAGCAGAGAAAAGTCATTCTCGACGGGTTGCTCAGGCATGACCCGATTCAGCTCGGCGGTGCACCCGTCACGCGCCAGATCACATTACCGACGTCATCCGCCATCAACAAGGAGCTGTCGGGACCAATCGCGACACCGACCGGCCGGCCGTAGGAAGCTTTTTCATCAGGCGACAGGAACCCGCTCAGGATGTCGCGCGGCTCACCAATCGGTCGACCATCCGCGAACGGCACGAAAACGACCTTGTAGCCGCTCAGGTTGCTTCGATTCCAGGAGCCGTGCTGGCCGATGACCATGCCGTTCTCATCGAAGCCGGGCAAGGTGCCTGCCGGCATCCAGCACAGCCCGAGCGATGCGGTATGCCCGCCCAGTGCATAGTCAGGCCGCAAGGCCGTCGACACACGCGCCGGATCCTGCGGCACGCGATCATCAACCGTCTGACCCCAGTAGCAATAAGGCCAGCCGTAGAAACCGCCGTCACTGACCGACGTGAGGTAGTCCGGCGGTACCTCGTCGCCGAGACCATCGCGCTCGTTGACCACTGTCCAGAGTTTCCCGCGAGTCGGTTCCCAGGCCATGCCGACGGGGTTACGCAGACCATCGGCAAAGATGCGCGAGCCTCCGCTGACGAGATCGAGTTCGTGAATGGCAGCCCGTCCCTCCTCTGCCGCCATGCCGTTTTCGGCAATGTTCGTGTCTGAACCGACACCGGCATACAGTTTCTTTCCATCCGGGCTTGCCAGCAGACTGCGCGTCCAGTGACCGCCAGGCTTGAAATCGACGAGCTTCTCACCGCTCCCCGACAGCCGGGTTGCCCCCTCCTTGTAGTCAAAGGCCGACACGCCATCGGTGTTGCCCACATAGAATCTGTCGCCGATCAACGCCATTCCGAACGGTTGATTCTGCTTGTCGAGAAAAACGTCACGGACCTCACCGACACCGTCCCGGTCGGCATCTCTGAACAAGGTAATGCGGTTGGCCGACACACCGATCGCGGCAGCTCGTTTCATGGTGCTGTAGATGGCGAAGTCGAAGGCAGACTTGATGGGGCCAGCTCCCTGCAAGGCTTCGGCTACCAGCACATCGCCGTTCGGCAGGACGTGGATCCAGCGAGGATGCACGAGATCACGTGCAAATGTATTGACGACGAGACCGGCGGCAGCCGTGGGCTTTTGTCCGGACGCCCAGCCTTGCGCCGTCGGCATCTTCAGTGTCGGTATCGACTGCGGACGTGCCACGGGCACGAGCGGCGCCGTACCGAGCGCAGGCACCTCGGTGTCAGCGCCCCAGCGCCGCATGAGTATGGCCCCCGCACCGATCATCGCGACCAGACGGGCAAATAGACTCGTGATGTTGATGGTCGACTCCTGTATCGCCTGTTTCGGTAGATGCGGCCCGTCAGAATCCTTCGACGACGATCTTGCCGCGGGCCTTGCCACTTTCGATCAATGCATGAGCCTTCCTGATGTTGGCCGCGTCGATGGGCGACAAGGTATGCGTCAACGTCGTCCGGATGTGACCCGCATCGATACTCTCCGCAACGCGCGACAACAGGCGGTGCTGTTCGATCATGTCGGGTGTCTGGTGCATTGCGCGTGCGAACATGAATTCCCAGTGCAGGCTGGCTGCTTTCGTCTTCATCAACTCCATCGGCAGGGGTGAGTCGGTATTGTCGATGGTGACGATGCCACCTTGCGGACGAATCAGTTCAACCGCCGCTGCCCAGTGGCTCATGTCGTTGAAGATGGCCACATGATCGACGTATTGCAGGCCAAGTGCCCGGATCTGCGCCACCATGTCCGCGCGATGATCGACGACATGGTCGGCACCCAGCTCTCGCACCCAGCTTTCCGTTTCCGGTCGAGAGGCGGTCGCGACGACGACGAGTCCGGCCTGCTTCGCCAGCTGAATGCCGATGGAGCCGACGCCTCCACCCGCGCCGATGATCAACACCGTCTGCCCCTTGTCAGCACCGTCCGGATCGATTCCGAGCCGATCGAAGAACGCTTCCCAGGCGGTAATCGTGGTCAATGGCAAGGCCGCCGACTCGGCATGCGAGAGCGACGCCGGTTTGCGACCGACAATGCGCTCGTCGACCAGGTGAAATTCAGAGTTGGTACCCGGGCGCGTGATGTCGCCTGCGTAGTAGACCGGATCACCCGGTTTGAAGAGCGAAACGTCGGGACCGACCGCGTCAACGATGCCACTCGCGTCGTAGCCGATGACGCGCGGACCACCCTCGATGCGATTCTCGGCGGCGTCGCGAGCTTCGGCTTTCGGCGCACGGACTTTGGTATCCACCGGGTTGACGGCGATTGCCTGAATCGCCACCAGCAGATCCCGCCCTTCGGGAACCGCCTTGTCGAGCTCGACATCGACGAAGGACTCGGGATCGTCAATGGGCAGATGATGTGTGAAACCGACAGCTTTCATGGAAAGACTCCCTGGGACCAGGCGTCATGGTAACGGGCGTCAGGCTCGATCAATGCATTCGGTGCCATCACCCCGCCCTGACGATGAACGCAACGCCAAGCATGATAGTCGGTATGCACGTGCGACTCGTACACTATGTGAAGCAGCCCATCACCTCACACGACGACACCTGAATGTCCCTCCCCCCTTATCGTCCCTGGATGAATGCCGTGCTGTATCAGAGTGTCTGGTTTCTGTCCGTGCTTGGCCGCGAAGACTGGATAGCGGCCTCCCTCGCGCTGCTTGCGCTGCACCTCGTCTGGTGCCGTGGGCGCGGCAGCGAAGTGGCCGTCATCCTCATCTGCAGCGCGATAGGTATCGGTGTCGATACGACGCTCGCCATCTTCGATGTCTATCGCTTCACACCCGATCCTGGCTGGTTGCCGATACCCTTTTGGCTGATCGTCCTGTGGCTCGGCTTCACGGCAACACTGCGACATGCGCTGGCGTGGTTCGTCGATCGACCGCTGATGCTGATTGCCGCAGCCGCCATCGGAGCGCCACTGAGCTACCTTGCCGCGGCCCGACTCGGTGCGGTGACCCTCCCGCTCGGCAACCTCCCCACCGCTCTCCTGCTGAGTGTCGTCTGGGCGCTGCTGGCCGCATGCTTTGTCTACTTCACGCGAATGGTGGCGCGGCGCGAGGCGTTGATCTGAGCATCCCCGGTCATGCCCGTGAATCCTGCAAGGCAAGGTGTCAGACTGGCCGGGTTCGGCGATACCACCTCATTCACCCATGCACCTGAAGACGCGTACCGATCAACTGATGGCCATGACGTTGCTGATCGTCTTCGCCGGCGCGCTTGGCTGGCTGGGAGGTTTTGCATGGCAGCACCGCGCAACCATCAACCGACTCTGGTTCGAAGCTTCGGAGCAACGTTATCTGACCATGACCGGTGACATCGGGCCCGTCACCTATGTCGTCGCACTCGATGACTACGCGGCCGTCGAGCAGGCGGCGCTCGACCTCGACGGGGTTCTCGGCATCGAGGTTCACGAGTTTCCGTCGCTTGCCGCCATCGCGTTCAGGACAGCAGATTCACCCGCGATCGAGCGCATTGCCGCGCTCGATACCGTGACGAGCATGACGAAGAAGTTCGTGCCGATGATCTGCCATTGAGTCACAAGGTTACTGACCTACCGAGACACCTGATCACCGATACGGAATTCTCGGGAATCAGTCGGCTCGTGTCTGGTATTCGCGTACGGCGATATAGACACCGCTCCCGACGACAATCAAGGCTCCACTGACCGTGACAAGGTCAAGGCTCTCGCCGAAGAAGACGACGCCGATGATCATCGCCCATGGCAGGATAAGGTAGTGAAACGGCTGAAGCACAACCGCTTCGGTCAACTGCAACGCCTTGATCAGCGTCATGTGGCCGACCACGGAGGTCGCACAGAGTGAGGCGAGATAGATCGCCTGCCGTCCGTCGACGGGTTGCCAGCTGACGACCGCGAACGGCAGCGATGCACACGTGCCGACCAGACCGAAATACAACAGGGACGTCCGAAACGTATCGTGCCGTGATACCAGCCGTGTCAGCAGGTTGTATAGCGCATAGATGAACGCACAGGCGAGTGGCAACAGGGCCACGATACGAAAGACATCGGATCCCGGACGGAGAATGATCAGTGTGCCGATCAGCCCGACAAGCACCGCGAGCCACCGACGTTTGCCGACATGCTCGCCCAGTAACGGCACGGACAACGCGGCGACGAACAACGGAAAACAGGCAAAGAGTGCGTGTATGTCAGCGAGCCCGATGAAGCGTAATGCGTACGCGAACAGGGCGATTTCGCTGCACATGAGCAGGCACCGCAGGACTTGACGAAAGGGCACGTTCGAACGCAAGGCGCGTCGCGCCCCACCCGCCCGGTGTGCCAACAAGGCAGCGAAGAGCAGAAAGGCCAGAAAGCGCACGAAGACGATCTGAGCGACCGGCAGTTCGTGGGAAAGCGTCTTGGTGATCGCATCCTGAGTGGCGAACACGCCGGTAGCCAGTATCATCATCACGATACCGCCAAAGGATGTGTTCGACAGGGTCGCGGCGACCGATCGAAGCCTGGCCTTTCGGTTGATCGTTCGCTCCGATGATGCCATTTTCCTGCACGTCCGATGGGTCAGCCATTGTAGTCGGAGACAGGGAGTTCGCGCGGCTGATGCAAACGGTTCGGACGTGCACTACGACGGGGCATCGTTGCGGCGGCAGCGCGTCGACCCGCACTTCACCGAAATCTGAACGACGCCTCGACCGTCAACTGCTCCACTTCGTTGACACGCGTCGCCTCCAGCGACACGCCGTACTGACGTCCCAGTAAAAAGTAACCCTCGATCTTGCTAGCCTGCGTTATCTCGCCGTCTGAACCCGCGAGGAAGCGGCTTTCAAACCGTAACGCAAGACGATCCCCCGGTCTGAGCAGGATACCTGCAGCCGGACCTGCCATTGACCGCTCACTGCCGATCGAAGCATCGACGATGGCGTAGCCGACGCCACTGAAACCTCGCGATTGGCCGAGCCGGCTGGCGACACCGATACCGGCGTGCAACGCCACATCGGAACAGTTGACGCAACGTCTGTCGCGCCCGGTCAGACGCAAGGCGCCACGCCAGACGAATCGCATCGAGTCGATGATGCGAGCTTCGGGAGGTGCGAGCTTCTCCACCGCGAGAATATCGACTGCGCGAAGATTCAGCGAGTCGTCGTCAACGCTCACCGAGCCGTCGAAAACATGGAAACCTGCGTCGACGAGGCCACCCCGATTGCGGTTCAGGATGTCATACGCATAGGGTGCGAAGCGCAAGGTAGCCGCCCTTCCCGCCCCGCGTGCAGCGCTCACACCAATGCCGACCGTGAGCGCGCTCGGCCCGCCTGCTGGAGGTGGCAGCGAGTCGACAGTTCGCGATGCCGTCTCCGCGCTGGCGGGTCGAGCGAGTCTGGCGGCAAACACCCGCTGCTTGCGCTCGCCCCATGCCTGCGCAGCATCGCCCCTGGCACCGGCGAACTCGAGATCGCTCCATTCGAGCAGAAAATCCAGTACCGGCACCGAAGCACTGCGCAGATCGTCGATCGGCAAGCCCTTCTCTACAAGCTCGTTGGCAGCGCGCGCATCAGCGGCCGACAAGGCCCGAAACGACGCTGCAGCTTCATGCTGCAAGGATGGCAGGAAAGTCACGCTCTTGACCAGTGGCCCGCCGGCGGGGCTCTTCAAGGTTTCGAGACTCTCGAAAACCGACTGCGGCAGATGCCAGAGCTTTCTTTGCGGCCTGATGTTGGTGTCGAGCGCCATTTCGAGCAAGCCCGACAAGTACCATGCGCAGTTGTATTTCAGAAAATAGTAGTCGAAGCGAGCACGGGTCAACTCCCACAAGTGCCTGAGAATCAGCTCACGCCGGGTACGATCCAGATCGAGCCGATAGGCCCACATGTCACGTTTTTCGAGCGCTGAATAGACCGCGTCGTGGAGGTGGAACGACTGCTCGCTGAAGCCTGCCTGATATCCGCCGATCAGACCGACCAGGGTGTAGCGCAGGAAATTTTCGTCCGGCGGCACAGCGGCACCGAAGTTGATTCCAAGGTCGAGCAGGCCGCGTTCGCCGGTGGCATCGCGCGAATCGACCCGCAACAGAAGATGACCAAACGCGCTGGCGGGATTGCCGAAGTAGCCGCTGACCTGCAGCACAGACAGTCCGGCGACTTCGTCGAGATCGATCCAGGCATCGAATCCCGGGCAACTGATAGCGGGCCACTGACCCGCAGTTTCGGGTAACACCGAGGCCAGCCATTGAAAGCGGGCCGGATACCGGCAGCGCGGATCCTCGTCGGCCACGACAGGCACAGGCTCGGCAGCGGCTCGTGAAAAAGCCTCGAGTGTCGCGACAAGTTCGGCGCGGGGCGAGAATTGCACGAGAGGAACCTGATGGAAGCCTTCGTTGACGATGGCGGTACCCGCGACCGCGTCATCGGCATGCACATCGGCATGAAGCAATCGACGCCAGGTTCGCCGCGAGGCAATCTCGTCAAGCCCGCTCGCACCACCTGCAAGCGACACAGCCGAATTCACCACATCGGCACTCGATCGCCCCGGACCGGTCGCTGCACTCACGATCCCGGCCGCGAAGAAACAACTCAGCGCAAGGAAGTTGACGGCCCGCCATCCCCCGCGACGGCCGGGTCGCGCCATGCCGGCGCGCCCGGCGACTCAGGGAAGATTCAGACAGCGCAGCTTCCGGGATGATCCTCGACAACTCGCTCTACCAGAGCATCGTAGATGCGCCCGGCACGTGCTTCAGGTGTCGCGCTCGAGGCCGCCAGGCTCGACGCGGCCAGATCGGCACGCAGGCTGACCGTCAAGGCGTCGCGCACTTCGGTTGCACAGCCGGCGGCACCGAACATGGCATTGAGATACTCGCCGCGACCGTGCGCAAGATCGCGTTCGATGGCGGGGTATGTCTCCAGGATGAGCGAGGCGGTTGCGACCGACTCACCCGCACAGTTGTCTTCCGACGACACATCGGAAAGCACAGCCGTGGTACCCCAGTCGGTGAGAATGTTGCTGATGATGGCGAAAGTGCGGCCGTTCTCTGACGAGTTGCTTTCGCTATTGAACAACATGGCACCAAGACCACATTCGGCGTAGATTTCGGCGAGGGCCCGTGCCTGCACCGTTGTTGTTGTTGTCATCAGTGCCAGTCCGGCACCCGCGAGGGCGGCAAGCGTCGTGGTTCGCGAGAACGTCTTCATGTTGTTGCTTCCTGTCATTGAAAAAATGGATTTGCGGCATGCAGAGACTAGCTCAGCTTGAAGCCTATTGTAAATTCGCGATCGAGTCAGCGGCGGTCGCCGTTTCCGCCTGCAAGGCACTGAGTCGGGTTGCAGGACTGACACTGATGTCGTACTGGACAATCGCATCCCCGGTGATCGCCATCAGGTGGCTGCCGATGACAATGACATCTCAGCAGGTAGTCGCCGTTAGGGAACAGTGTCTGTATGTCCCAGTCGAAGCGCACTCGGGTCCGCGGATCGGGTGCTGACGGCGCACTGATGTCGAACGGCTGAACAGTATCATTCATGGCCGATCACCACGCCGAGGGACTCGTCGACTGACAGGAAATCGATATCTTCAGGCGCGTTCTGGTAAGGATCGTAAGGAAAGATGGCTTCCTGACGGTCGACTACCAGATAGTCGGCGCGCCCGAGATCGATCGTCACCAGGTCGATATAGCTGTCGGCATACAGGCTCCTTCGTCCGTCATCATTCGCCATGTCGCCGCGGGCTGCATAGTCAGTAAGCCGCAAGCTTACGACAGATGTCAGCTCTTAATCAGCGGCACTATTACCGCACGCTTGATACCGACAAGACGCCAGCCGTTGATCCTGATCGTCCTTGGCTACCGGCGTGTGGCGACGATCAACTCGCCTGCGCGAGTGGCATCGAGGCGGATGCGTCGGCAGTGATTCGACGAATCAAGTCGGCAAGTACGTCACCGGCCTCGTCGACCGGCACCTGGCAGGTGCCCGCCGCGACATGTCCACCA
>Ga0209828_1001086_pt1 | contig 25221 bp, 30 predicted proteins | sample MaitaG_FD_187429 | JGI IMG/M metagenome (GOLD analysis project Ga0209828, IMG submission 187429) | Marine algal microbial communities from Maine, USA - Maine_Asex2 metaG (SPAdes) (version 2) | ecosystem: Host-associated > Algae > Red algae > Unclassified | place: Maine, USA | collected 2015-01-05
TCCATAACCCGATTGGCTATCTCAGCCCAACGCTCATCCGATAAAACACCGTCAGATTCAGGAATAGAAAACGAAGTATGCCACACATACTGATCATCCTTAAACCCAACATCAGGAAACAAAACCCTAGTTGAATCAAGCTGACGATATAAATCACGGATCTCTTCTTTAGACAAACCCTGAAACAAAGCAACATCCAAACCCTCAGAAACAGCAACAACTCTTTGCTCAACATGCTCGTTATGTTCACCAGGCCCCATCAAATACCTGACCAAACCACCCATATCAGAACCCCGAGTACGTTTAGAAATCATCGCTTTAATCCTTCAATAACTTCATCTAAACCCTCAATACTCTCACGCAATTCTTCAATGCATTCCTCTAAACCATCCGGCAAAGCCTCATTAGTATTAGCCCACCTAGTCAACTGATTCAAGTTAGTAACAGCCCCCGACATCTTCCGGCGAGCAGCAAACAAAACAACAGTAACCGCACGCCTCTGCGGAGCTGTCCAATCATCTTCACCAACAACAGTCTCAACCAAAAAACGGGGAACAGTAACCCCACAAGCAGTCACCCGCTCAACAATAATTGCAGCTTCATCATCAGAAGCACGAACGTGCCAACTCTTACGACGGCCCTGCTTCTTACGCCGCTGACGCAACTTTTTAACACCAGCAACGCCGGTATCAGAGCCTAGCGCAGCGACCCCCGCAAGGGGATTTTCTGACAAGCCATCAGGCAAGGAAGACACAGAATCGGTATTATATGGAAGAGTTAAGAGAAAAAAGATTTAAATATTTAGTGCGGTTGCCTTATAATGATTTTCATACAATAGCTTCACAACCCTTAGGGCTTGATCCTTATCCTTTAGAAACATCCAGAACCAATGATCCTCCGATCCCTCCTGCCTCACTCTGAAACTGGGCAAAATAATGACACGATTTCAGGATAGATTTTCTTCTTTATGATTCGGTTATGTCTTTGATTAGTTGGGAGGATATTAAAAAACGTGTCTTCAGGTGCAAAGTAGGCATACTTTTTAGTCGACTTTAAAAAATAGAAAGATGGGTTTCTTGGTTATTAAAGTTGTGATCAACGAATATGTTCGAATCAAAACCGCTTGGATAAGGGATTTTACAATACATGAATTGATTGTAAACATAATCTTTCCCGCTCATTCCTATTTTTCTAGTTCTTCTTGCTGTCTCTTGCTGGGGGTTAAGTGTTGTAGTGTTTTTCCGCCTGTCTCCCAATGTCCTATGCCCACAACAAGGACATTGATAAAATTCATCAGCCCCAGAAGCAAAACATTTTTTTGAGAAGCATAAGACTCAAACCAGTCAACTCTCTTCTTCATCTCATCACTCAAATTTCTGTTATGAGCTTGCAAAGTCTATTAAAAGTTCAAAGTTTCCTGTTTGATCTGCTTCTTTTAGGGCTCGTATATATGCGGTTCTCGCTTCTGATTTGCTTGCTAGAGTTTTTGACCCCCAGGTTAAAGGTTCATCTCCTAGGCTTATCAAGTAATAGTCGGCTATTGCTCTTGTCACTCTGCCATTACCATTAGGAAATGGATGTATTTGCACTAGTCGATGGTGTAGTCGAATGGCAAACTCGGCTGCCGGATATTGTTCATTAAGGTGCCAGTACGTTGCATCACCCATTGCGTCAGTTGTTTTGGTTGGTACCTGTTTCCAGTCAACTCCGATGTTGGTCATTCTTTTACGCCAATGGCCTGCCCAGCCCCAAATATCTCCAAACATTTTTTTGTGCAACCTGATCAAGAACTCCGTTGTTAAAATTTGTTCTGACTTTATATTTGAGCGTCTGAACCAGTTATCAGCTTCAGATATATTCTTAAATTCTGCAGCGTCTAATTGTGCCCGTGATGATATATAGCTTAGTTTTAATCCTTCTAGTTCATCAAGTTCTAGGGGTGTTGCTCCTTCTGGGTCTGGCCCAAGGTCGTTTAATTCCATATTCTCTTTATGTTTATAATATCTTTGCCCTTTAGGGTGCGAATCTTGAAAGTTCTGGACTCATCGACTTCCTGTGCTTCGAGAGCCATTGTATGAGAGATCCTATCCATTTCAGAACTGGCTACTTTTAATGCTTGGTCTTCTACTAAAGTTTCATAGCTTTCCCTTTTAGGGATTATTCCGTACACAAAAACACAATCCAATGCTTCAGCGGCTTCGTACATACTAGATATTGTTACACCACCAGATGATTCCCTGTCTTCTAGTTGAGCTACTGCAGCTTGGCTAACAGAAAGACGAGAGCCCAGAACTCTTTGAGGCATTCCAATTGCTTCTCGAACGGCTTTCACCCACCCCCCATTTGGTACGGCTAGCTTGACGAATATATTTGGGTCTTTTATTTGGCGATCCATTTCGCTGCGTACAAATACTTTATCCATAATGCATATATTATCAGAATACCAAGATATTACAAGCTATAAGTTATATCTCTGATAGATAAACATAAGCTATCCCTTATACAAATCCACCTCAAATCGCTTTTTTAGCCTTTTTTTCTATGTCTTGTTTCAAGGAGGTTACCCAAGCAGCCACAGATATTACAACAAGTTGGACAACTGATTCAGCAAGTTTTGGCTATACCAAAGTCAAAATGTGAATGAGAAACAAAATTTTCAACTATTTTGTCACATTTTTGTTTCTGACTACTTTTACATTATGTGCAGCTAAATTGGCCGCCGAAAAAGGCTCAAATATGCAAGGAACTCCGAGATAGGATTTCACAGCCCGCCCCCAGTGTGAAATTTCTTGAAGATCCCAATATAAAAGAACTTTTTATTGAATTAAAGGAAATGAAATAATGGAATTTGATAAAGATATTCAATATGTTGGCGGAAACAATTTACTAACAAAAGCCTCTAACTATAAAAGATACATATTCATCGCAGCAGCAGCGACATTAGTGGCTGCTATTGCAGGACTTTCTTATACTGCAATTAGTGAAAATGATTCAGCTGATCAAGCAATGGCCGGTCTCGAACCCAAAAATGACCAACCATTAATAACCACTAAAAATCTGCCGTCAACTAAATCAAAAATCAAAGAACCAGAGATTACTACTAACAATAATCAATTAGCAAAGCCTGCCGAAAATCAGTCACCAGCCGAAATGAAATTCGAGAACTCAGAGATTACTAGAAACCGTGAGCTCCTTGATGGTTTACCAGATCCTGTAGATTGTGAGGGAGTTCCTGATTTTATTTCATGCCCAGAGGGTGGTTGGAGTAGGGCGTTTGAGTTTTCTGACGGTGCTGTAGCAGCGCATTGGTCTGGCGAATGCGAAGCACCTAGCGTATATCTAATCTCTGAAAACCGTGAAAACGTAACATATTTAGGAGGAGAATCAATCTTACTTGGGCATGAAGGAGATAAAGCTGTTATTGCTTTCACTAACGGTGCCTGTAGTGCAGCATCGGTTGAATATGAACCCGGAGATTACCACCTCTCATCAGATGGAACACTCGAGCTAATAAGTTTGTCTGGCTTCGGACCTGGAGAAAGAATTAAAAACATCAACTTCGAAGACATATTGTATAAATGCAATACCAAAATTTCATTATCAGACGGCATTTCAGATGATGATGATGCTAGAGACGATTGTGGTGCTGAATCATATAAATTAGACGAAGTTTTTTATGCAGACATTATTCCTGGAGGAGAGTTAGAAGCTTTCGTAAACCTTATCGTAGATCCGACAAGCAAAAACCCATCAAACTTGTTCTACTTATTTGAATATGAAACTGATAAGACCGACCCTTACTACCGAGGGACTAAGGAAATCTATTCATCAGTTAATTCTCGCTTAGGCAGACTCGGCAATTACCTTGTTCAAGACCTCTTTATCAAAGAAGACTCTACAGGAATACCCCAGCTACATGGCACTGTTAAGAGTACTCACAGCGGATACGGTGTCTCTTCAAAAAATACCCATGAATCTGATTTCTGTGCAGAAAATGTTCGATTCAAATGGGGAAAAGATGAATATGGGAAGCGATTATTAGCTATCCCAACATCAGAATGTAAATAGCTAACACTCTCGAGGATCTAGATCCCATGGTCGAGCCATAGGATGACGTTGTAGGTGTTTCTTCCCCAAACCAAGCAGAGTCATCCTCGGGCACCGACCCGGGGATCCAACCCAAACCAAGCAGAGTCATCCTCGGGCGCCGACCCGGGGATCCAACCCAAACCAATAAATTAGGGTCCAAAGAACATGGGGGTTTGTTACAGTGTTTATATATGTCTGAAACTTCTGAACTTTTTGATCAAATAGTAAACCTTTCTAAACGCAGAGGAATTGTTTTTCCTTCTGCCGAAATTTACGGCGGTTTCCGTTCAACTTATGACTACGGCCCAATTGGCGTGTTAATGCTCAGAAATGTTAAGGATGCTTGGTGGCGTTCAATGGTTCAACTTCGAACTGACGTTGTTGGTTTAGACGCATCAATACTTTCACCCCCACAAGTTTGGGAAGCATCAGGACACCTAAGCAACTTCAGCGACCCTCTAGTAGATTGTAAAAGTTGTGGTTCAAGACATCGAGAAGACAAGCTCGATGACCCAGACACTTGCCCAACATGTGGTGAAAAAAATCAGTTCACCGAAGCACGCGAATTTAACCTGATGTTTGAAACCCAAGCAGGCCCAGTAAAGGACTCTGCCTCCACAGCGTACCTTCGCCCAGAGACAGCTCAAGGCATGTTCATCAACTTCGCAAACGTCTTAAATACAAGTCGAAAAAAACCACCATTTGGAATTGCACAAGTTGGTAAAAGTTTTAGAAACGAAATCACTCCCGGGAACTTTGTTTTCAGAACCAGAGAGTTCGAACAAATGGAAATGGAATTTTTTGTTCCACCTGAAGAAGCTAACAAATGGTACGAATACTGGTGCGACCAGCGCATGCAATGGTACATCGACCATGGAATTACACCCGAAAACTTAAGACTCAGACCACACGCCGATGACGAACTTAGCCATTACTCGTCAGGCACAAGCGATGTTGAATATAAATTCCCTTGGGATTGGGACGAACTAGAAGGCATCGCAAACAGAGGCGATTACGATCTAACACAACACGCAAACGCTTCGGGGCAAAAACTCGATTATTTTGATCCACAGACAAACAGCCGCTGGACACCACATGTTATAGAACCAGCAGCTGGCGCAACGCGAACCATGATGGCATTCTTAATGGACGCATACCACGAAGAACAAGTTAACGACGAAACAAGAACCGTTCTAAAACTGCATCACCGAATTGCGGCATACAAAATAGCTATTCTGCCTCTTTCTAAAAAACCAGAGCTAGCCGGCCCAGCCCAAGAAATATTTGCACAACTCAGCCAAAATTGGATGTGCGACTTTGATGAAACCCAAGCAATCGGAAAACGGTACCGACGCCAAGACGAGATCGGTACCCCGTATTGTGTAACTGTAGACTTTGACACACTTGAAGATAAAGCTGTGACTGTTCGAGACCGAGACAGCATGGAACAAGTTCGACTACCAATTGAAGACCTTCAAAACTGGTTCACAGAAAAACTAAACTAGTTTACTTTGTACCAGTGACCCAATGGTGAGCATCTTCAACACCTAATCTTCCATTAAAATATGGCGCATACCCATGAGTACGCCTTTCATATCGACCGGAAAACCAACCACTTCTAAACATTCTGTTGGTTTATGAAAATTACTGTAATTATTTGGAATAAATAACCATAAATTTTAGAACTTAGTTGTTTCAATCGTTGCTGAAACAAATAAGTTCTATGCCTTTACTTACCAGTGTTAGAGTCGTTACATGTTGGATTAACCCAAAGACTAACTTTCCTATAAATCTCTTTATTATTAGATAAAGTTTGATCCACTTTAGATGTATCAATAGAACCTTGCTCTACAATTCTATCTTCCATAACACCTCTAGAAACTAAAGCATCTTTAAACGCTTCTGTTCTTTCTAGTGATAATGCTTCTGATCCTTCAGCATTATTGGGAGAATACGACGAGCCTTGAATATGAAATTTCCATTGCTTATCTTCATTAACTTTAGCAAAATTAGCTATGTCATCATAAATACTTGTCAAAGATTCCTCTTCAGAGCTATCAGGCTTAAAAAACATTGAAACCTGCTTGTTTAAACTAGAAGGTTTCTGCCTTTGACTATCCCAAACAAAATTTTGAGAAAATTCGACCGAATCGTTTTTTCTATTGTAATTTATGTGTTTGTAATCATCTTGAACCAAGCAATCCATGCCGACAGGAGAAGCATCAGATTCCACTTCAGAAGAAGTTTCACCTCCTCCCTCATTATTGTTATCTTTATCTGAATCACTGGGTTCAGCTACACAAGCTGAACTAAACAATCCAAATGCTATTATTAATATAATTTTTATATGTTTCATATCAAAAATATATCTTCGCGACGTTTAAGCTTAAACCACTGTTTTAAACCTTAACCACTAAGTTATTTAAACGAAATTAGTTAACAATCAAGTGTGATTACCGTGTTTTTTGATAAATTATGAAAGAATTCAACGATATCCGAAAGAGACATTTTCCAAAGGCTTAAACCCTTCAAATAATCTTACTTTGTAAGCCAAAGAGAGTTTCTAATTAAGAAAGATCGGCTATTAGTTTCTTAATCGAAATTGATGTAAGCGGTTTGACTAGCCATGCATCAGCTTTTGCTTCCTTAGCTAAGAATTCATCAACTTTACGATCAAGCAGTAAACCAATTTTGTTGGGTTCCATTCGACCAGATCGTTCTTCTTGCCGCAAGGCTATACAAGAAGCTATGCCGCCCATATTGCCAATCTGTAAATCTAATAAAATATAATCTGGCTCAACAGATTGCACAGCAGGAATAACTTCTTGACCAGATTCTACTCTAAAGACCTCTACATCTTTAGAGGCCAAAGCTGAATCAACCAATGAAAAAACTTCTTTTGAGTCTGTTGCTAATAAAATTGATTCCATGATTAATATATGTTATCTCAATTAATTCATTTTTTGCTAAGGCTGTTATACAAACACAGCGCTGGCAGAAGTGTAAATGCTGAGGAATCTGCAATCAATAAAGATCCCCGATAATAAGAGGCAGAGCTAGAGAATGCGGCTAACATGCAAATGACGCAATATCTCGTTCACATCAGGAGGCGAATATGCTTGAGGTTCAGATCGAGAGCACAGAAGAATATACTTTGTGCCGACCGGTTGGCGAATTAGACGCATACACCGTTGGAACTTTTCGTGAAGCATTAGCTAAACTAGACAGCGAAACCTCCCTGATCATCGATCTTTCTGAAGTCCCATTTATGGATTCAGCAGGTCTGGGTGCTTTAATTGGTGGAATTCGAAAAACTCGCGATTCTAACGGCCAAGTTGCTGTAGCTTGTGATCGACCAGCATTAACAAGACTCCTTCATACAACTGGTTTTGATAGAATTGTTTCAGTTACAGCTACGTTAGAAGAAGCAGCAGAAGCACTCGCCAATTCTGAACAAGCAACAGTTTCTGAATAACTGTTCAAAAGCGATCTTAAATAATTAGAGATCCCATTCGACACATTGTTTATCTTGGCTGATCACGAAAGGTTTACCCCCCATTGTTTTTGTCTAAATGGGCCAACACAAAACGAATTAATAGAGGTACGCTTATAGACTTAAGAAGTTAGATTTGCGGGTTGGGTAAATGATTAAGAGCCATTTAAAAAAAATAATATTCTTATTGCTTGCTGCCAGCACTTTGATAATTTCAACTTCGCAAGCACACGCCCAAGAAGACACAAAACTTCAAAGTTGTGAATCTATCGGAGCCAGCTCAACTTCTGAGCCACAATTTTATGTAACAAAGGTATCTGGCTTAATTGATCCCATAGTTCAAACTCATTTAATAAAAGAACTTACTCGAGCAGAAACTGAAAACGGCGTAGGATTCATCATTTGGATGAATAGCAATGGATCCACCCTAAGCCAAGAAGACTTTGAAGAACTCTCACAACGATTAGCCAACACTAAATTAGACACAGGTATTTGGGTAGGATCTAGCGCAGGCAACAGCGGAAGAAGCGAGGCAATCGCTCGCGGTGGAGCAGCAGAATTGAGCGTCTATGTAGACAAACTCGCTTTAACCCCGGGCACTAAATTTGGAAAAACCAAAGAGCTATACAATCCAAGTAATTTTAATGCTAAATACGGTGAATACGCTAGCCAACTAGAAACAGAATACTTTGATGCACAACAAGCAATTGATTTAGAAATAAGTGAAGGCCCGCTCGAACAAGTAGCTGATATCAAGCAGTTTCTAGCAAGCTTTGATAGCTATAAAACAAGCGAATGTTTAACCCAAGCAGGTATCGAGGTTAGAAAATCAATTACCCCTACCCGATTGTCGGGGCTATCAATGGCTTCACAATTGTTTCACACAGCCGCTAGCCCACAAGTTGCCTACCTATTTTTCGTGCTTGGGTTAGCTTTAATAGTCTTCGAATTCTTTACTGCAGGCGTAGGAGTAGCTGGTGTTACCGGAGCAGGATTCTTCTTACTCGGCTCTTACGGCTTATGGGTACTGCCAACAAGGCCTTGGGCAGTTATTCTAATCCTCTTGGCAATGTTCTTTATCTCTATCGATATCCAAACGAACTTACCCAGGCTATATTCTGCCGCAGGATTAATACTATTTTCAATCGGCTCAATATTCTTGTATTCAGGAATGTCAGCCTCAATCCTGACTTTGACTATAAGTATTGCCTCAGCTGCCGTTTACATTTATTCTGCAATGCCGGCAATGGTCCGCTCTAGATTCTCAACTCCAACCATTGGCAGAAAATGGATGATCGGTAGTATCGGAACTGCCAGAACAGACATAAACCCTGAGGGTGAAATCTTAATCAATAACTCTCCATGGAAAGCCATAGCAAATAGGGCAACTCCTATTTCTGAGGGTGAAGATGTAAAAGTGGTAGCAATAAATAGATTAATGCTCGAAGTTGAACCCGTAGTTGGCGCTGCAAAAGATTACCGCAAATAAAAGCTGTACAAGATTGTACATTCATATTAGTATGCCATCAGTTAGGTAACGGTACGTAATCGTGCGGAAGCAGATTAGCGGTAAGCCAGATGCTTATTAATACCAGGCGGGTATAGATATCAGTGAAAAGTATACATTTCGAGGAGTATGCATAAATGACAATTTCTGAAGCACCTGAACAGCTATGGCACCTAAGAGCAGCTTGCAGAGGCCCAAATCAATCCATCTTTTTTCCACCAATCAGAGCTGAAAGAAGAAAAGATAAAAGATTTCGAGAACAAAGAGCAAAAGAAATTTGCATCGAATGCCCTGTGTTAGTTGAGTGCAGAACCTTCGCACTAAGCATCAAAGAACAACATGGCATTTGGGGTGGGCTCACAGCAAATGAACGTAAAGAACTTTACCAAGTAGACCGTAGAAAAGAAGCCGCTTAGATCGGTCGATAAAAAGCAGATCTACAACGATGATCTGCAATCAATGTAGTTCTCCTGAAAATTAGTTCAATTCAAAAGTAATAAGACAAATTCAGCTGATACTCGAGGTAGAATAAGATACGCAATGTTTAATAAACCCGGTCCAATTTTAGTAATTTTAGGTATCGCTGAATTTGTTGTTTTTTTGATACTAAACAACTTCTTTTCTGCTGGATCACTTATATTCCTAACATTTCTTCTTAGTTCACTCGGAGTATTTGGAATAATCAGAACCGCACCATCTGCGATAAAGACTAACTTCAAATCATTTTTTTCTGATACACAGGACCCAAATTCTACTTCAGATGCAAATATTTCGTTATTAGCATCATTTTTTCTAGCATTTCCAGGGTTTTTAAGTGCTTCTTTAGGATTATCCCTTTTCGTTCCGCCAATTCGTGGCTATGCTGGTAGATGGCTAAACAAAAAGTTCTCTAAGCAGAAATTATTTAAAAAATCTGGCCGCACAAATATTTTCAGTCAATTTATGTATAAAGACGTAGTTGACGTTGACATTTCTAATAGAACGCAAAAAGACAACTCAGCTAACCCTGAGTTACGTAACCCGTAGGAGAAAAAATGGCCTTAAGCGAAACAGATACAATACCAGTCCCACCTATTACCCCAGGTGTAGCAAGAGCTCTCAGCCCATTGATGAGACGGATTGCTTGCGAAGGCGAATCAGAAGAAACTCCAGGATTAAATACATATCTTATTGGAATTGACGAAATAGTAGTAGTTGACCCCGGGCCAATCGAAGAAAATCATATTGATGTTTTATGTGGCTGTGGTGGCGAAAGAATTCGCTGGATAATTCTTACTGACACTAACCCTGCTTATTCTGAAAGCGCACTCATGCTTAAAGAACGAACTGGCGCTGAACTCATAGCACCCGGATCATTCCCAGATGCTGACCAAACTTTAGGTGATGGATTCAAAGTTGATGCAACAGAATTTATATTAACTGCAGTAGCTTTAGAAGAACCAGAGAAATTCCTTTTTGTATTAGAACAAGAAAGAACTTTACTAACTGGAGATCATTTAAAAAACAACAAGATACCAGTTGATCTACTCGAAAAACTTAGACCATACAGACTTAAGTCTATTGCTCCAGGTCACGGCCAGTTCAGCGAAGACGCAAGACCACAGTTTAGAAGCTCTTAAGACCAATATTAGAGCAGATTGACTATATCCTTTTTTGAATAACTTGAATAAAATAGCCTTAACATCAGGAGAATAACGTGATTACAGTAACCGAAAATGCCGCAAGTAAAGTAAAACAATTATTAGAACAAGAAGATGATAGTGCAATGGCGCTACGTGTAGCTGTGCGTCCTGGCGGATGTTCAGGTTTTTCCTATGAAATGTTTTTTGATTCTGAAACAATTGACAGCGATCAAGTTACAGACATCTCTGGAGTACAGGTTGTCGTAGATGAAACTAGTGCAGGATTACTAGTCGGAGCAACTCTAGACTATAAAGATGGCCTAGAAGAAACAGGTTTCAAAATAGATAACCCAAGTGCTCAACGAAGCTGCGGTTGCGGTAAGTCTTTTTCTTAATATCTCTAATAACTAAGCTTATTTATTTTAACTTATGCAGTTAGATCCTAAGCTACATTTTGGCACCCTAGGGGTAGGCCAATTATAATTCAGCTCTGTCAATTACAGAAACATGCTTTTCTAAAAACAGTGAAGAGGGAACAAAAATAGCGTTATTTCCTTCTGTTTCTAACTCAACGTGTGTTGGCTGAATAGCTTTAACAACACCACTGATATCGCCTATAACAATTTTATCTGCAACTCTGACAACTTTTTTTATCGCCCTGGTTGAAGCCACTTGTCTAGCGACACCATAGCCACCTAAGCCAATTAGCAAAGAAACGCTAGCTGCCAGGGTCATTAGGATGGCACCTACAGCCATATTAACTACTTCAGTATCTACACCAATCTGGCCAACAGCTAGCAGAGAAGCCATTGTGATGATCGTTGCTTTAACTATTAGATTAACTTTTTGTTGGAGTTCGAAAGGCATCCTTGCCATTGCGGTACCGAGAGCAGTAACAGCAAAAGTGGACATAACATTTGCACCAATAAGTATTATTAATGCAACAAGAATTTTAGGAATAAAATCAACAAAATCTTCAACAAGGTTATCTACAACCGCTGGCTTGATTACCCCCAAGATAATAATTAACCCTACAACAACGCATAACGAGAAAAATAAGCTAGCTATTGGCTTCGCTGAAAGTCGTAAAGCTTCTGGGTTAGACTCTCGTCCAACAATTTTTTTCACAATGTTAGAAATAACTATGCCTATTATTGGGCTGGCTATTGCTGCTACTGCAACCGTAATCCACTTTGCTAGTGTCACTATTACTCCTCCGTCACTAAAATTCGTGTTGTTTCTAGTCCTGAGGCAAATATGCCACTAACAACACTTAGCACTTCTCGAGAGTCTAGCCTTTCTGTAACACGACCCTCTAATTGATCAACAAAATCACCCTTAGGGGCTAATGCAAGAGTTAACGCCTGTTCAAGGGTTTCTTCAACTCTTACACCCTGAATTAATTCCATAGCTGTTGAACATTTTTCACAATCGCTAATGTGTTTTTCAAGCTTAGGGTCATCAGCACCATCTAGCCACTTGATTAGATCTTTCTTTTTAGGATGAAAAAGACTCATAAAGCCCACTCTTTCAGTGCAACCTCTAGACGCCGCCTAGCTCTAAAAAGTCGCGTCTTTACAGTAGGTAAAGGAACTTTGAGAATCTCAACGATTTCGTCGTAACTCAAACCTTCTATTTCACGCAAAACCACGATACTCCGAGAAAGGTCATCCAGAAGATTCAGAGCAGACAAAAACTCGACATAAGCAGCTTTACTCTCAACTCTGTTCTCTACAGATAGTTCTGGGATCTCATCAAGTTCAGGCATCGTATGCGGATCTACCACAATTGAGCGACGTGAACGTATGGTAGATATCGAAGTGTTATAAGCAATTCTTAAGATCCAGCCCTTCAAAGAACCCTCACCACGGAAACTAGGCAAAGCAAGCCAAGCCTTAACCATCGTTTCTTGAGAAACATCTTCAGCTAACGAGCGATCTCGCAATATAGAGTACGCCAACCTAAAAACTGCATCACTATATTCAGTTACTAAATTATGGAGTTGACTAGGATCAGGTTCTGGGGGATCTACAACTGAAGGTTCACTCTGAACCTCATCAAGTTTTTCGATCATGCCTGCCTCATTAACAAATTACTTACCTTTAAATTCTAACGTTATAAAAGTTAATTCAAGGAATTTATTATAGTTTAATTTAGTTTCGCGACAAAAGTAGGGTAATGTCGTCTCTAGTATCGCAATATTAATTATTTAAGGAGTGAGCATGCTCGCACAAGAATCAGTCGGCGAAGAAATCGCAGGCGTTGCTGGTGAAACAGCAGACGATGGTATAAACATCGTTCAAGACATTAAAGATAGCGTCAGTACAGTAGTTGATTCTGTAGCTGAATGGGCACCAAAATTAGTTGGTTTCTTAATCATCTTAGTCATTGGCTATTTCGTAGCTAAATTTATAGCTCGAATAGTTAAAAAAATATTCAAGAAAATTAACTTCGATTATTATGTCGACAAAGCAGGCATAGGGGCACCTCTAGAACGAGCAGGCTTTAAAGACAGTGGCAAATTTGCAGGTAAAATCGTTTATTTGTTAATTATGTTGTTTGTATTACAAATGGCTTTCGGAGTCTTAGGAATCGATGAGCTTAATGAACCTTTCAACAAGTTAATTGAATGGATTCCAAAAGCTCTAATTGCATTAGTACTTGTTGTTATTGGTGGCGTAGTTGCTAACACTGTTAGAGATCTAGTTCGATCTGCAACAATGGGACAGGGTTACAGCAATCTTGTGACTAAAGCTGCATTTGTTGGAGTTTGGTTGCTTTTCGGATTAGCAGCACTCGACACAATAGAAATAGGGCAAGATCTTGTTGACACAGTAACAACCGTTCTATTCTCTAGCCTTGGAGCAATTGTTGTTATCAAGTTTGGTATCGGTGGAATATGGGCAGCACGTGACCGTTTCTGGCCAGCTGTATACGACAGCATTTCTTCTGATTCAGGTTCTAACTCAACTAGGCCTCAAGCATAACAAAAATCAAATAACAATTATATAAAGGAAGGCCCAGCACTTGTGTTGGGCCTTCCTGATTTCTAGGCTACTTTTCAATAAAGTCGTATGCGATATATTAAGCTTGGGTACAACAATAGAAAGAAGCACCCAATGTCAACTCCAGTAGGCCCATACACCCCATTTATGAAAACAGATAACCTCGTTTTTATTTCTGGTCAAATTGGGATTGTTGACGGACAAGTCGTAGCTGGAGGAATCGAAGCTGAGCTTGTGCAAGCTTTAGAAAATTTAAACACAGTCTTAGAAAACGCAGGAGCTTCAAAAGCAGACGTAGTTAAAACAACGGTTTTCTTAACAGACATGGACCACTACGGCCAAATGAACGAAATCTACATGAATTTCTTTGACAGCCATCGACCAGCTCGTTCTGCCGTTGCTGTAGCCGCTTTGCCTTTAGGCGCTGTAATCGAGATTGAAGCAATAGCTAAACTAAGCTAGATAAAGCTGAACGCAATTCAGTTTTATCATAGACGTTGTCAATCCTATCAACTAGTTTGCCGTCAGAATTGACCAAAAAAAGTGCTGGTTCATAGGTCAGGTCTAGCGTTTTCATAAGAGGAGCTAGCTTGATATCTGGGCTGGAGTAATCGCCGTTTACTTCTTTTGTGTTTGCGTAAACTTCTGCGTGCACAAATTCTAGGCCGCTAAATTCTGGTATGACATCTAACAATGTTTCTAATACTGGCCCACAATATGAAGTAGAACAAAAAGCTGGTGTTGCTATTAAAAGCGCAAAGGCTTGTTGGCCCAGCAACTCACTGGCTGATTTTGAATGCAAACCACAATTTTCAACACGTGTACAAATGTTATCTACCCCAGCAGGGTCAGCTTCGGTTGGAGTCTTAACCTCCGGAAATTTTTGACCAGGCAAAAACCCTGTGGTTTCAGATTTAGGAAAAGCTTGAATAGCTAAAGTTGATACGCCGTTCGGAAAATCAATCTCTAAATCATAAATCCCTGACTTCTCTAAGTTCGCTCTTAATGGAAAATACCTTGTGAGATCAGAATGCTCATGCGGCTCATCTTTACTGACCCCAACATGAGCGTGATCAATTATGTGTGCCTTAACAGTTAGCTCATTAACCACTTGACCATCATGAATTAGTCTGACAGCTAATTCTGTGTCGTCTTCAATAAATTCTGTTCCATTTTCTGAAACTCCAAACGGAATTCTTTGAGATGGCACACCAGCAGCTATTACTTTATCTGAGTTATACAAAGCCACTAAAGAAGGCGTTCCAGATGCCTGTGTATCCGAGCATGCAGCCACTAAGCCTGCCATAGAAATAGCTGATCCGGTTAGAAACTTACGCCGAGAAATATCAAAATTCATATGGATCAAAGTGTAGCTCGATAAATTAGCACTCCAAGCGCCTCAAGATGATATCGTAAACGTGTGATAGATCTTCAACAGCTAAAAGACAACAAAACCTACAAACAAGGCGCAATTAATAAAGGCGCTTCAGTTGAATCAATTAACGAGCTACTCGAGTTGGATTCGAAACGATTAACTCAGCTTAAAGCAACTGAAGAATTGCGTGCTGAAGCTAACGCCATGGCTAAAGAAATTGGCAAAGCTTCTCCAGAAGATAGAGAATCTAAAATTGCAGCTGCTTCAGAAGTAAAATCTAAACTAGTTGAATCAGAAGAAGATTTAAAAAAAATTCAAACAAACTTTGATGAATTAGTTTTACAAATCCCAAACCCTGCCCATGAGTCTGTCCCTATTGGCGGCGAAGAAGATTTTAGAGTTGAAACAGTTGTTGGCGAAACTCCTGCAGCACAGAAAAGCCACGGAGAGCTCGGCGAAAGTTTGGGCATCGTTGATACTGAGCGTGCAGTACGCATGTCTGGCAGTCGATTTGCATACGTTATGGGCGATGCGGCACTAATGCAGTTTGCTTTGATTCAGTGGGCTCTAAGCAAATTAAACAAACATGGCTTTACTCCAGTTGTAACCCCTGTATTGGTCCGTGAAGATATGATGACTAAAGCTGGCTTCTTCCCGACTGACAAAAGCTCTGTATATAAAGTTGAAGGCGATGATCTTTACCTCACAGGCACCTCAGAGGTTGCACTGGCAGGCATTCACCGAGAAGAACAAATGCCAACAGATAAGCTCCCAGCACGCTATGCGGGCTACTCAAGCTGCTTTAGACGAGAAGCTGGAACATATGGCAAAGACACAAGTGGGTTATTCCGAGTTCACCAGTTTGATAAAGTTGAAATGTTTGTTTATGCCCACCCTGATGAATCTTGGGATGAGCTAGAAAGAATCCGCTCTATCGAAGAAGAAATTGTTAGCGAATTAGAACTTCCATACAGAGTTATTACAGTTGCTAGCGGTGATTTAGGCGCAGCAGCTGCTAAAAAATATGATCTAGAAGTATGGCTCCCGTCAGAACAAAGGTACCGGGAAATCACTTCATGTTCTAACTACACAGACTTTGCAGCCAGAAGAATGCAATCAACTTACAAAGCAGAAGATGGCAACAAACTTTTACATACATTAAACGGCACAGCGTGCGCAATTGGGCGTACACTTCTATACATCTTTGAAAATCATCAACAAACTGACGGGACAATTAAGATTCCTGAAGTACTAAGATCTTTTTGTGGAGGTCTTGAAGTGATTGAACCATCAAAGTAAACTCAAGCGACTTACAAGAATAGGAAATTTCATGAGCGCAGAGCAACGAAGCTTACACGAAGCATCGGTAGAACAGTTTCAACGGGCTGCAGATCTTATAGAGATCAAAGAAGAATACAGACAAATTCTTTCTAAGCCTAAGAACGAAATAATTGTCAACTTCCCTGTGTGGATGGACGACAGCACAATGAAAGTGTTTACTGGATACAGAATTCAGCACAACAACATTCTTGGGCCCTTTAAAGGTGGCCTACGTTTTCACCCAGATGTAAACTTAGACGAAGTAAGAGCTCTTGCAGCTTGGATGACTTTCAAAACAGCATTATCGGGCATCCCATACGGTGGAGCCAAGGGTGGTGTAACAATCAACCCTAAAGAATATTCAGATAACGAGATGCGTAGAATTGTTCGACGCTTCACTCATGCTCTAGGTTCAAATATTGGCCCCGATCACGATATTCCAGCCCCTGATGTTGGCACTAACAGCCAAACTATGGACTGGGTTATGGACACTTTTGCCAACATCTCTCCCCCAGGTTTCCGCCAGAGCGTTAAAGGTGTAGTAACCGGTAAATCTATAGAGTGCGGCGGATCTATTGGCCGTGAAGAAGCAACAGGTAAAGGTGTACTTTACAGCTTAAGGCATTGGTGTGGCGAATCTAACCGTAGGCTTGACTCTTTAAGTATTGCTGTCCAAGGCTTTGGTAATGTAGGTAGCTATTTTTCTAAATTCGCTCAAGAATCTGGCTGCACGATTAAAGCCGTTGCCGACCACACAGCAACTTTGGTAAATGAGAATGGTTTTGATATTGAAAAACTAATGGCTTACACTAAAGAAAATCGTGGCATCGCCGGTTTCCCAGACGCTGACGCTGCCAACACCGAAGATCTATTTACAATAGATGTTGATGTGTTAGTGCCAGCCGCTTTAGAGAATCAGGTTACTGCTGAGAGAGCTAAAAAACTTGGAGCAAAAATTGTTCTAGAAGCTGCAAATGGTCCAACAACTCCAGCAGCAGAAAAAATTCTGGTCGAAAATGGTATTGAAATTATTCCAGATATTCTAGCTAACGCTGGTGGTGTAATTGTTTCTTACTTTGAGTGGCTACAAAATAAATCTTCAAGAGCTTGGTCTCCCGATGCTATTGAAGAACGCTTCAGAGAAATTGTCTGGTTGGCTCACGACCGGGTTGTTGACACAAGAAAAGAATTAGACTGCACTCGAAGAGACGCTGCTTATGTTGTCGCTCTTAAACGCATTGTTGCCTGTTACGACAAGCGTGGCATATTCCCATAATTCGGGGCAAAGGCGATCTGCTGCAGGTTTCGTTAGAATAAAGAAGAATGGCTAATTCAAGGTTCCTGAAAAATTTGAATGTGTTTCTATCCCAAAAGAAACAAAAGTTTACTGTAATAGGTGTTTGCGGTTTAGGAGGCTCAGGCAAAACTACACTTTGTAAAAAAGCTGTAGAAAAGTTCCCAGACAGAATAACTGTATTTGAAATTGATTGGTACGCAAGCCCTAGTGATGAACGCAGAAATACTATACTAAATCTGATAGCTGACAATAATTTCAAGGAATTAGAGTTCTGGGAGCAACCCATTAATTGGTATAACTGGGATTCGCTGACTTCAGACTTAGAAACGCTAACAAATAAAAAATCGCTGACCGTTTGGAATGCTTGGGATCAAGACACAGGTCTTTGTAACAAAAAAATAGAACTAACAATAAATACTGAACCACATATTTTATTGGTTGAAGGCATCTATCTACTACACAAACCTATCCGAAACCTTCTGAATTATGTATATATGATTGACGTTGATATTGAAACCACAATAGAAAGAGCAGAATCAAGAGACGAACATAAACACCCGCCCCAATATCTCGAATTCAAAAAAGACGTCCGCTATAACTTCGACAAAAACTACTTCAAAAAAAATTCAAAAAATGTGAACACAATCCTGACAACACCCCAAAATTAGCAACTCCTAACAAGTAGTGTTGTTAGGTTTTCGAATTCGAGAAGCTTACTCAAACAATCCATTTTTCTAATTCTTCCTGCTGTCTCTTGCTGCGAATAAATGTTGTTGGCTTCTTCCGCCTCTTTGTTTTATATATTTGTTTGATTTGTTGCGAACTTCGACCAACTGAGTTTTGATCATCAAGTTTTTGACCTTAACAAATATTTTTAGTGCTGTACTATTTCTTTTTTTGATGCAATAATTATGTCATCAATTCAACCGGAGGATTAATGGTATATCGCGCAGAATATTTATGGATAGATGGAGCTGAACCTACAGCACAGATCAGATCTAAAACTAGAATTTTGGCTGACGGAGAAGAACCCGGAATATGGGGATATGACGGATCTAGTACCAATCAAGCAACAGGCAATGATTCTGATATCGCTATAAAGCCCGTAGCCACTTACCCAGACCCAATTCGTGGAGGCGATAATATTTTAGTTATGTGCGAAACATTTTTGCCTAAAGATATGAGCCCGCACCCAACAAACCATCGTGCTAAAGCTGTAGCCGCTCTCGAAAAATATAAAGACCAGGAACCGATCTTTGGTTTGGAACAAGAATACACAATGCTTGATCCAGTTACAGAGTGGCCATACGGCTTCCCTAAGAACGGCTACCCGCGCCCTCAAGGACCCTACTACTGCGGTGTTGGAGCTGTAGCTATCTCTGGTAGAGAAATAGTAGAAGAGCACACCAATCTTTGCATTGAAGCTGGTCTAGCAATTTGCGGAACCAATGCTGAAGTTATGCCTGGACAGTGGGAATTTCAAATTGGCCCAGTTGATACGGTCACCGTTGCTGATGATACTTGGATAGCCCGCTACCTGTTGTATCGTGTTGGTGAAAAACATAAAGTAGAAATATCGCTTGAAGCTAAACCAATTAAAGGTGATTGGAACGGAGCCGGAATGCACAGTAATTTCTCCACCAAAGCGATGCGCGAAAACTATGACGACGTTGTTAAAGCTGCTGAATCGTTGGGAGCCGATGGCAAAATCGAAGAACACCTAAAAGGTTACGGCCAAGGCATAGAAGAACGTCTTACTGGCGCTCACGAAACACAGAGGTACGATAAATTCAGTTACGGAGTTTCGGACAGGGGTGCATCTGTAAGAATCCCTTGGCAAGTCGCCCAGGATGGCAAAGGTTATATCGAAGACAGACGTCCTAATGCAAACGCTGATCCTTATATTGTCACAGCTTTAATGACCGAAACGGTTTGTGCCGCTCTGACTTAACGACAAATAGGCTATATAATTAAAGTATTGATTGTGAGGAAAGCCCGGGCGGGGGTTTCCTCACAATTGCTTTTACAGATTCAGATTTTTAGATCCCCAGTCAAGCTGGGGATGACGCTCAAGACTGTAGTCGTTAATTACTCTGCAGCTAAAAGTTCAGCAATTTGGATTGTGTTTAATGCAGCGCCTTTGCGTAAATTGTCGCCAGAGATAAATAGTGCTAAACCATTCTCAACTGTTTCATCCACTCGGATGCGACCTAAAAGAGACTCATCAATACCAGCAGCTTTTAAAGGAGTTGGCACATTGTCTAAAATAACGTCGCTACGTTGCTTGATTAAATCAGTCGCAGCTTCCGGTGAAATAGAATTCTCAAAAGAAGCGTTAATAGATAAAGAATGACCGCTGTAGACAGGCACACGCACACAGGTTCCAGAAACTTTAAGATCAGCAATACCTAAAATTTTACGGCTTTCAAAACGAAGTTTCTGCTCTTCGTTTGTCTCACCAAGACCATCATCAACCAAATCACCAGCCCAAGGAATAACGTTGTAAGCAATAGGCTCAACATAAATATCAACCGGACCAATATCAATAGATTGGCCGTTAGTAACCAAAGACTCAGCAGGACCTGCAGCTTCAATTTGAGCAGAGAATTCTCTAACACCGGCAACACCAGAACCAGAAATAGCTTGGTAAGAACTAACAACCATAGATTTTAAAACGGCAGCCTCATGAAGAGTTTTCATAATTGGCATAGCAACCATTGTTGTACAATTTGGATTTGCAATAATACCTTTAGGACGGTTCTTAGCATCCTCATCATTAGCGCCAACAACCACAAGAGGAACTTCAGGATCCATACGCCACGCAGACGAGTTATCAACAACTACTACACCTTGAGAAGCAACTTTCGGAGCCAAAGCCTTAGAAGTGTCGCCACCAGCAGAAAATAAAGCCACATCGAGACCTGTAAAGTCTGCAGTAGCAGCATCTTCAACCGTAATTTCGGTGTCTTTCCACTGAATTTTTTTGCCTGCAGAACGAGCCGTAGCAAACAGACGAAGTTCATCAACCGGAAAATCTCGCTCAGCCAACATATCTAACATTACGCCGCCAACTTGGCCAGTAGCGCCAACAATTCCAACCTTCATTTTTATCCCCTAAATTAGTATTGATAATATTCAAGTATACGTTCAGATTTGCTGAAGGCGTCAGATAAGATCCCCAATCGAGTTGGGGATGACGATAAATAGAGTTGGGGATGACGATAAAATAGAGTTGGGGATGACGATAAAATAGAGTTGGGGATGACGATAAAATAGAGTTGGGGATGACGATAAATAGAGTTGGGGATGACCTTTAGACACCTAAATCAAAAGCTGCATGCAATATGATGACAGCTTCTTCAACTCTTTCAGAATCAACCACACAGCTAATTCTGATAGGAGACGTTGAAATCATATGAATATTTATTTCTGCATGACCAAGCGCTTCAAACATTTTTGCTGCTACAGCCGGCTCAGATTTCATTCCTGCACCAATAATAGAAACAGTAGCTATAGAACCATCTGATGACACATCGTCTGCACCAATCTTAGCTAATAGATCTTTAGACATGCATTCTGTTGCCTTAGCCTTCTCTTCATCAGGAAGAGTGAAAGAAATATCTGCTTTACCATCAGTCGTAGAGTTCTGAACAATCATGTCAACATTAACCCCAGCCTCAGCTAAAGCCATAAACAGCTCTGCAGACTTGCCTGGAGTGTCAGGCACACCAACAACAGTGAATTTTACGTCTGTATCTTCGTGGGTAACACCTTTGATATTTGGTTTTTCCATTTTTTGTACCTCTTCTGTTACTAAAGTTCCTATTTCCCATGTAAAAGCTGACCTAATATGAAGTGGCACGTTATAGGCGTAAGCCAATTCAACTGATCGCAACGCCGGCTTTGGGCAACCAGCTGCCGTCATCTCTAAAAGCTCATCAAAAGATATAGAATTCATTTTCTGTGCTTCAGGAACCAAACGAGGATCAGCAGAAAAAACACCCGAAACATCAGTAAAAAGCTCGCAGCTGTCAGCCCCTATTGCATTAGCTAGCGCAACCGCCGTTGTATCGCTACCACCTCGGCCAAGGAAAGTAATATTCTTATCTTCTGAGACACCCTGAGAACCGGCTACTACAGGCACAATACCTTGTTCAATAGCTTCAATAATTCGATAAGGGTTTATTTCAATAATTTTTGCGTTCTGGTGATCTGAAGTTGTTAAAAAACCAGCCTGTGAACCAGTGAACGATTCTGCAGGTACTCCCAAATCATTTAAAGCCATACAAACCAAAGCTATAGCTTTGCGTTCTCCAGCCGTTATTAACATATCCATCTCGCGGCCAGGCCTTGACTTTGAAACTTGAGATGCTACATGAAGAAGCTCATCTGTCTCTTTACCCATGGCTGAAACTACAAGAGCTATAGAATCTCCTCGTCTACGACTTCGAGCTACTTGATCAGCGACCGCACGTATTCTTTCAGGATCAGCAACCGAGGTGCCACCAAATTTTTGTACTAATAAAGACATTATCTTTAACATTAACGCAGTTTTTTACAAAGTACACAGACCACAACTAATTGAACATTACTAAATCATAAAAATGAACACCCACTACTTTTCAATAGTATTTTTTGATGGATTTGTTCATAAATTCTGCTAGATTCCATTGCGTGAGCACAGAAAAAAGAGAACGCCAAAAAATTAACCGCCAACAGAAGTTGGAAGAACAAAAAAAACAAGCTGAAAAAGATAAAAAGAAGAGCTTGATTATAAAAGGTGTTGTAGCTCTAGGATTACTGCTAGGTACGCTATTTCTTGTCTCAATATTGTCAAATGAAGACGAACCTGAAATATCAACTGATCCATCCGTGGAAATCTCAGAAACTGAAGCTGAACCAGCGGCTGAAGAGACTGAAATAGATCCCGATTTAGAAGTTAAAGACACTGAAACAGATGTAACCGAGAAAGTGGTCGAAGATGACACAGCAAATACCAGCGAATAATAGCAATAAGTTAATCTACATATTAGTTGGTGCTGTACTGGCTGCTATTCTTATTGGCGGTTTGTCATTTATATTATTATCTGACGATGAACCTAAAACGGCTACGGGCCAAACTACTGATAACGATGATGCAGAAGCTACCACGACGACAAAATATATTGCACCTGCAAATGCAACACCATGCCCTTCAACAGATGGTGAATCAGAACGCAAAACATCTTTTGAAGCTGAGTTCCAAAATTGTTTAACTCCAGGTGCAAGTTACGCAGTCAAAATGGTAACTAACAAAGGAACCATGGAGTTTGAACTAGATTCAGAGGCAGCCCCAATTTCTGTAAATAACTTTGTCTCTCTTGCCAGAAATAAATATTATGATGGCACAACATTCCACAGAGTAATCGAAGACTTTATGATTCAAGGTGGCGATGCAACTGGAGAACCAAGAGGCACCGGAACACCGGGTTACACAATCATTGAGGAACCACCAGCAAGTTCAGCTGCATATAAAAAAGGAACTCTGGCGATGGCAAAAAGCGCTGGGCCGAAAGCTACAGGCGGACAGTTCTTCATTATGGGAGTTGACAACTCTGGACTTCCGCCAGAATACTCAGTCTTCGGAGAGATTACCAGTGGCCTAGAAACAGTTGATGCAATTCGAACTGTCGAAGTAAATGGTGAAACACCAGCTGAAGATGTCATCATCGAAAGCGTCACAATCACTGAAACAGCTGAATGATTAGCTCAGTGAGACAAGCACTGAAACAGTCGCATAATCTCATACTAAGTGATTAAGTTCCCTCCAATCGAAAACTTGCGATTAGATGATGATCTAATTTTTATTGGCGGTGAACTTAACACTGAAAACCTGTTAGCTGCTTATTCTTCGGGGTATTTCCCAATGCCTATCGAGAATTCCATTGGTTGGTTCAGCCCCCAAAAAAGAGGCGTACTTATATTAGAAAAATTTAACGCGAGTACCTCGTTAAAAAAATCTTTAAAAAAGTTTACAACAACTGTAAATAAAGATTTTCAAAGAGTTGTCTATGAATGTGCTAACCCAGACAGGCCATACGGATGGATAAACCAAAACATCTTTGATGCTTACACAGACCTTCACGAACAAGGCTGGGCCCATAGTGTAGAAGTCTGGCAAGGCACGGACATCGTTGGCGGAGTATACGGTATTGCTATAGATGGATTATTCGCAGGTGAATCAATGTTTCATACACAGACAGACGCATCAAAAGTTGCTCTATTAACATTAGTCGAGCAACTAAAATTATCTGCCGGACCAACCTTTATGGATGTTCAATGGCTTACCCCTCACCTAAAATCTTTAGGCTGTGAAGAAATATCAAGGCCAGAATATTCTGAGTTATTATCGGAGCACGTTAAGGTTCAAAATCGATTACGACTTTGATTTGAGATTCCCAGGGTGGCTGGGAATGACCGGGGTAACTGGATCCCTAGTCGGGGAAAACGGTACTAGCTTAAAGATATTAATGAATCCAAATAATCGTCCGGCGCTTCGTACCCTAATAGATTAAGAATAGTAGCTGCAAGATTCCCTAAACTAGCGTCTTCATTTTCTACTAGCTGACACTGACTCTCTGAACCAAAATTAGCGATGGCAAATGGAACCGGATTGAGTGTATGTGATGTTACAGCAGAGCGGACACCGTCTTTATCTTTATACATTACGTCTGCGTTCCCATGGTCTGCAGTGTAAATTATTATGCCATTTGCATTCTTGACAGCTTCAATTAACCGACCCATTTGAGAATCTAAAAATTCCATGGCTTCAACTGTTGCACTTAAATCGCCGGTATGACCAACCATGTCACCGTTCGGAAAATTTAATCTACCAAAATCATAAATTCCAGATTCTATTAACTCGATTACCTTGTCAGCAATCTCTTCTGCCTTCATAGCAGGAGTAGAATTAAACTCTACGTTGTCAGAAGGGATCTCTACATAAGTTTCTAATTCTTCGTTTATATAGCCAGACTTATTCCCATTCCAAAAATAAGTAACATGACCAAATTTTTGAGTTTCACTTACAGCAAAACTTTTTACACCAGACTCACAAAGATATTCACTAACAGTCTGTTCAATCTTTGGTGGAGCTACTAGATAATTCTCTGGAATAGACAGATCACCATCGTATTGGAGCATGCCTAAGAACAAGACATCTGGATGTTCACCTCTATCAAATTCTTCAAACTCAGGTTCTGAAAATGCTCTAGAAATTTCGATTGCTCGATCACCCCGATAGTTATACAACAGAACAACATCGCCGTCAGAAATCTTCCCAATAGGCTTTTGATCTCGATCGACAACAACAAAAGCATCTAAGTTTTGGTCACCTAAGTCTGTTTCTGAATACATTGTTTCAACAGCTTCAATTGCGCTAGCAAACTGCCGCCCAACCCCATGAGTATGGCAATTGTAACCCCTCTCAACCATTTGCCAGTCAGCGTCATAGCGGTCCATAGTTATCTTCATA
>Ga0209828_1001087_pt1 | contig 25203 bp, 21 predicted proteins | sample MaitaG_FD_187429 | JGI IMG/M metagenome (GOLD analysis project Ga0209828, IMG submission 187429) | Marine algal microbial communities from Maine, USA - Maine_Asex2 metaG (SPAdes) (version 2) | ecosystem: Host-associated > Algae > Red algae > Unclassified | place: Maine, USA | collected 2015-01-05
TTCTAGCTGATGAAGCAGACTGTCTGCACTTAAGAATAGTCGCTCTGGTGGCAAAATAGGGCGCTCAATATCATGACGTCGCTGCTCATGACGTTCAGCCACTACCTTTTCAAAGTTTTTTGCTGCTTCCTGTACTTCTTCGCTGTAAATGACGAAAGTCTTGTCTGGCAGATAGTCAAACAGTGTCGCGGTGTGTTCAAAAAATAACGGTAGATAATATTCAATACCAGCTGGCAAATTACCTTGCGTCACATTGTCGTAAATCATGCTACGTGATAAGTCGCCGCCAAGCTGTTCACTATAGTGTTTACGGAAGGTGTTAATGCCATCTGTATTAAGTGGAAATTCATGAGCGGGGAGCAGTTCAAACGATTCTAAATGATCCGCCGTGAGCTGGTCTTCCGTATTGAAGGTTCTGAGGCTATCGATCTCCTCATCAAACAAATCGATACGAACTGGCTTGCTAGATCCCATTGGAAATAGGTCAATCAGCGAACCGCGGCTGCTGTATTCACCGTGTTCATAAACTTGGGTGACGTGCCGGTAACCAGCTGCTTCCAATTGTTGTCTGAAAGCATCAATATTTAAGGTTTCGCCTTTTCGTAAAATCAGCGCATGTTGATTTACATAATCAACGGGTGCAATGCGTTGCATCAGTGTCGAGACTGGGACGATTAATACACCTTGCTTGGTGCGTGGTAATCTATGTAGCGTTTTTAATCGATCGGAGATTAATTCTTCATGAGGCGAGAACACATCGTAGGGCAGCGTTTCCCAATCTGGGAATATTTGCACATCCTCTGAACCTGCAAAAAAACGCACTTGTGACTGCGTGACGTAGGCGCTATGAGTGTCGGGAGTGACCACTACTATCAGACCTTTGAAATCTCGGCTGGCATTCGCAATTAGCAGTTCTTGCGCAGAACCGTGTAGCTTGCCCCAATGGATGAGTTTATTGGTTTTAGAGGGGTAGACCGGATTTAGAGTCGGAGTGGGCATAGCAGGCACAATCGAAAAGCGGAAATTGTACGCGTATTTACGGTGAGTTGCGATGCTAATTAAGCTATCATTAAGAATCACAAAAATTAGCACAAGGACTTTAGTGTGAGTCAAACGGTCATGGAATTGAAAGGCGAAATGTCAATGCTCAATGTATTGCATTTGCATAGTACTGATGTGTCAGAAATCATTAAACAACTTGAAAGTAAGCGCGATGAAGTCCCCGCTTTTTTTCAAAACAGTCCGGTTATTGTTGATTGCACTAACGTTGCGGAAGCGCTATCTAATATCGATTTGGCTGCACTGAAAAAGAGAATTGCTGATTTGATGTTTGTGCCGGTTGGTATGCGCGGCATGGAGCCGGAACAGCAGGCGATGGTGATGAAAGCTGGCTGGCCAGCGTTGCGCTCAGTGGCTAAGAAAAAAACAGCCGTGTCGGAAGACACTCAAAGCAGCGCTACATCATCTGCTGTAGAATCACAGGCGGAAGAAAAACCAAAGAAGGCGACTGAGGAAAAATCAAGCGAACGAACCGTACCTCAAACCATAACTACTAATGGGAATTCAACGGAGGTGTTTGCTAAACCGATTCGCTCGGGGCAGCAGGTTTTTGTTGATGCGGGTGACGCAGTGCTATTAACGCATACCTCAGCTGGCTCAGAGGTGATGGCGGGTGGTTCGGTGCATGTCTACGGTGCGATACGGGGGAGGGTACTGGCCGGTGTACATGGCGATATCTCAGCACGAATATTTTGTCGATCGTTGGATGCTGAACTCATCGCGATTGCCGGTCGTTATCAATTGTTAGACGAAGGCACGACAGATTTGCGCGGAAAACCAGCAATGATAAGGCTGGATGGAGAAAAGTTAATTATAGAAGCACTGTAATATAAGATAAACCGAAACACTCTTTGATATTATGAACGGGCTGTAACTTTCCGATCTTCAGGACTGAAGACGAGAGTCATTTTAGGAGAACAGTATTGAGCAAGGTAATTGTTGTCACCTCTGGTAAGGGCGGTGTGGGGAAAACGACTAGTAGCGCGGCAATCGCCGTTGGACTAGCGGCAAAAGGAAACAAAACAGCGGTCATCGATTTTGATGTAGGACTGCGAAATCTTGACCTGATTATGGGAGTTGAACGACGCGTTGTTTATGACTTCGTGAATGTGATCAATGGTGAAGCCACTCTCAAGCAGGCGATGATCAAAGATAAACGGGTTGATAATTTATTTATCCTGCCAGCCTCACAAACTCGCGATAAAGATGCGCTATCTCAAGAAGGTGTTGAGGCAGTTATCGAAGAATTAAAAGCAGACGGTTTTGACTACATCGTATGCGATTCACCCGCGGGTATCGAGAAAGGTGCATTTATGGCCTTGTACTTTGCGGACGAGGCGATCGTAGTAACTAACCCTGAAGTGTCTTCAGTGCGTGACTCGGACCGTATATTGGGTATCTTGCAGAGTCGTTCACGCGTTGCAGAGCAGGGTGGTTCGGTAAAAGAGCATCTGCTAATTACCCGTTACTCTCCAGAGCGCGTGGAAGGCGGAGACATGTTGAGTGTTGATGATATCGTTGAGATTTTATCGATCCCATTATTAGGAATTATTCCTGAATCTGGCAGTGTGTTACAAGCTTCTAACAGTGGTGCGCCCGTTATTTTGGACAAAGAAAGTGAAGCGGGTATGGCTTACTCTGATGCCATTGATCGCTTCCTCGGTGAAGAAGTGCCGCACCGTTTTATGGACGTAAAGAAGAAGGGTTTCTTCAAGAAACTGTTCAGCTAAGGAGCCGACATGGGATTATTTGATTTATTCCGTCAGGATCGGAAGAAAAATACGGCTAAGGCAGCGAAGGAGCGCTTGCAGATTCTGATTGCGCACGAGCATGCGATGGGTTCTGGGAAGCATAATGGTCCAGACTATCTGCCAAAGCTACGTGAAGAAATTATCGCTGTAATCAGAAAGTATGTTGCGGTTAGCGACAACGATGTGAACTTCCAAGTAGAAAAAGGTGATGATTTAGATATGTTGGAACTGAATATCACTTTGCCTGATAAATAAGCTGCTCGTTTGGGCTTAGTAGATTGTCAGTTCAGAGTCTCTATATAAGTTTGAACAATTGTTTTAGAAAAGCCGCTGATTGTTAGCGGCTTTTTTATGATTGGGTAAGTGCGGTTATCAATTATTATATAGGTTTCAGTTGATCAGTCTGTATCTTGCATTTGTTGCTTAGTGTGCCGGAATTATCAGTTCTCAGTTCTCAGCTCGCCACTCGCCGGACTTTCCGCCGCGCTTTTCCATCAGTTTAACTCCTTCAATACGCATGCCTTTATCGACTGCTTTGCACATGTCGTAAATCGTCAGTAGTGTGATTTGCACAGCATTTAAAGCTTCCATTTCGACGCCAGTTTGCCCACGCGTTTCTACCGTTGCCTCGCAAAAAACAGCAGGCGGTGATTGCTGTGTTGTTAGCTCAATTTCTACTTTGGTTAGTGCTAGAGGGTGACAAAGAGGCACTAAATCTGCTGTTTTTTTCGCCCCCATAATGCCGGCAATACGAGCCACGCCTAACACATCCCCTTTTTTATTATCTCCCGCAAGAATATGCGCCAGCGTTTCTGGCAACATGTCGATACGACCCACGCTAATTGCGGTACGGTGTGTCACTGATTTCGCACCGACGTCGACCATATGCGCTTCGCCGTGTTGGTTAAAGTGACTGAGCTCATTCATAGGGATTTTTCCTCATTGTGTCATGTTACAATTTGCGGCAATTTTTACTTGGATGGGTTAAGCATAACCCAAAATGAGATTTATCGTGATTAGCATTCCAAAAATAGCACTGCTATTGTCCACTATGATAGCTTGTATTTCTCCAGCCATTGCTTCGCAGACGCCCTTGCCTGCTCCGCCCGATTTAACTATGCTGCCTTTAAGTTGGGTAGCCGTAATTATTTTCGTAATTGCTTACACATTAGTCGTTTTGGAAGACGTCATTCACCTAAGAAAATCAAAGCCCGTGATTGTTGCCGCAGGTTTTATTTGGGTGATCGTCGCGATCTCTTATCAAAGCGCAGGTTTTAGCGAGCTAACCAATCAATTCCTCGCGCACAATATGTTAGAGTTTGCTTATTTGCTGCTCTTCCTACTCGTAGCCATGACCTATATCAACACCATGGAAGAACGTGGAGTATTTGATGCACTTAGGGGATGGTTGATTTCTAAAGGCTATACCCTAAAAGGGATTTATTGGATTACAGGTGTACTGGCTTTCATTATCTCGCCACTGGCAGATAACTTGACTACCGCCTTATTGATGGCTGCTGTCGTGATTTCAGTGTCAGGTGGCAGGCAGCACATCTTGGAAAATGAGAAGACTAAGCGCTTTGTGGTATTGGCCTGTATCAACATTGTTGTAGCCGCCAATGCAGGCGGTGCTTTCAGTCCGTTTGGTGACATTACTACGCTTATGGTGTGGCAAGCAGGCAAAGTGAGCTTCGGCGGGTTCTTAGGCTTGTTACCGTCAGCACTGGTCAATTGGATCGTACCAGCGGTCATTTTGTCTTTCTTCATTGCCAATGGTAAGCCGCAGCCAAAACAAGAAGAAACGCGCCTTAAATACGGTGCTTTTGTGGTCGTTGGTTTATTTGTGCTTACCGTATTCATGGCCGTGATGTTCCACAATATGTTCCACCTTCCTCCGATGCTAGGCATGATGACTGGACTGGGCTTTTTACAACTGTATGGACACCATTTGAAAAATAGTGATAAGTCAGCAGTTGCTGATAATCGGATCGGTCGTTTTGATATTTACAACCAGTTACAACGTTCTGAGTGGGACACGTTGATGTTCTTCTACGGCGTTATTTTGTGTGTCGGTGGATTGGGTGCCTTGGGCTATCTAGCTCAGGTATCAGGTATGCTCTACGGTGTGCTGGGCGCAACCACAGCGAATATTCTAGTAGGCGTTATGTCAGCGATTGTCGATAATATCCCAGTAATGTTTGCAGTGCTGAGCATGAACCCTGAATTGCCGCATGGCCAGTGGTTGCTAGTCACGCTAACCGCTGGTGTCGGTGGGTCTATGTTGTCGGTGGGTTCCGCCGCTGGTGTAGCACTCATGGGGCAGGCTAGAGGCATCTATACCTTTATGTCGCACTTGAAATGGGCCTGGGCAATTGCCTTGGGTTACATCGCAAGTATTGCCGTACACATGATGGTGTACGACTTAAGTTTCTAATTGAATATACTCAGACAGATTAAACAGGAGTGGTTCGCTCCCTCCTGTGTTTTGTGTGATGCGGACAGTGATAACTCGCTGTCGCTTTGTGCCGCTTGCCAGCAAGATTTACCTTGGTTGCTACACTGCTGCCAACACTGTGCTATGCCACTCGAAGATCGCAGCAAAACTCATTGTCTACAGTGCCAAATAGAACCACCAGTGTTTGATGCAGCGATCTGTGCTTTGCACTACTCAACACCCGTTGACTATCTAATTAAGCGACTCAAATTTGGCCATCAGCTCAGCTACGCCAAAGTGCTCGGTACGCTGTTAGCTCAACATCTATCGCAAAGTGAAACCGGTGCTGTTGATGCTATCTTGCCCGTTCCATTGCACAAGGCTCGGTTACGTACGCGAGGTTTTAATCAAGCCTTGGAATTGGCCCACGAGTTGAGCAAGTCTTTAGGTATCCCTTTGTTTAAAGGCGTCACCCGTGAAGTTAATACCACCGCGCAAACATTAGTCAAAGGCGAAGACAGAGTAGCCAATCTCAGCGGCGCATTTACCATAAAGCCAGGTATATCCTTACCAAATCATATCGCAATAATCGATGACGTAATTACCACCGGTTCGACAACTAATGAATTAGCGCGTTTACTAAAAGAGACCGGAGTAACTAAAGTCAGTGTATGGGCCGTTTCCAGAGCTACAGCACATTGATAAATATCGCGACACATCAAGTCTAATGCCAATAGACGAAAGTAAAAACTATGGAAGAACCTCAAACATCACCATCAATGTTTGTTGTATAGGATTTTTGTTATCATCAGACACCATCAAATACTGATTACCCTGCAAATGAGTCAGCCCCTCAAAGTTATCCATATTCCAGCCCTGCGCACTATTAAAAATAGCTAGATTACGCACAGCGCAGTTGTTCTGTTTATCGCATTTATTAAGTTGCACCTGACGCAGGCTAATCACCAAAGGACTGAAGATCCCTGACCATGCACGCTCAAGTACTAGCACATCACCATTGTTCAATATTTCTAACGCCGTTATAGAGCTTTCAGCAGCCTTCAGTCTAGGGAAGTTCCAAGTCTTGCCGTTCTGTGAATAAATGCTCTGGATATTTTTTTTGTTAGTCTTAAGCGGTAACTCAGCAGCAACTAAAACGCCATGTCTGGGATGTAAGGCCACACTCTCAAGCATCTTATTACCATGCTGATAGTTATGGCGGTTTTGTAGTTGTTTCGTTAGAAGGATGGTACCAAGGTAGTTACCGGACGTACTGTAACGATCTGTTCGGCTTTTCCCTTCAAATGAAATAATCAGCTCAGCATCGTTTGGATTGCCATTCCGCGCATTTCTAATAGTTAAACCTTCTGTGTCACTGAAAGCGCCGCGTAAGGGTTTCTTGTTAGCACCTTTCAGCCGAACGGCCTTTATGAAGTTGGCTTGGACTAGCTTATTATTACGCGTGACTAAATTGATCGTATATAAATAACCATTGTCAGACACTGCGTACAGCTTTTTGGCATCAGCATCCCAGGCAAGATCAGATAGTTCCACAACCGGCAAGCCCGTGACTTTAGCAGAACTAATTCCAAGGCTGCCCAGTAGGCGAATATTCATGTGCCTATTGCCTGTAAAGCCTTCAGGGACAATGCCTGCTTTGAAAGAGTTAGAGTTTGCTACGGTTCCGCAGGCCATAATAAACAGTGTGCTGCAAAGTAAAATGCCTGCACGTAAAGGGTGCAGGCACAGTCCTGATTTTTTTATCATGTTAATTAGTATTATTCTTCTGTTATTCGGCTCAAATTACTTTGCAATAAAGTGCTTCGGGTAGAAGGTTGTGCTGATCCATAAGCATGGGAACTGATCACAAGTTTACCAATTGACTGAAGGTTTTCCCATTCTTCCGAGCTTATCGTTAGCTTAGATTTTCCGCTGCTGGCTATCTCTCCCATTTCCATGGGTTTTCCACCGTTTTTAGGGTGGCACCAAAGCTTGAGAACTTCACCTTCTTTTAAGGTGATACCTTTTACAACATCAACCGACACAGCTAGATCAGAGGTGATTCTGGTGATGGCTACTGGGTTGCTTTGGCTGTCTTCAAAAACAGCGGCGTAAGCAACAGGTGAACCAGTGTCTGGTGAGACGACTAATAGTATAGCTAACATCACGGCCATTGCCGTTGCTGCAAGTGCTGAATAGGCAGGCGTCAACCAACTAAGCCAACTGCTTTTGTTAGAGCGGCTCTCAATGTCTTTTGTTTGAATAGAAGATTCAATATTCTTCCAAACCTGATCAGATGGCTTTTCGCTGGGTAGTAATTCAACTAGATTGCTAAACTGGCTCTCGTAAGCATTGGTAGTCTCTTCTAAATAAACAAGCTTACTTTTTAGTTTTTCAAAACGCTGACGAGCTCGCCCGTGCAGAGTTCCTGCGGCGTAGGCCATTGCCAGTTTTTCAAAAATTTCAGGGTTCTGATAACGATTTAACTCAGACATGGTTTTAATGTCTCCAATCCGCGCCGGATCCACGCTTTCACGGTTCCTAATGGCTTATTTAATTTTTCAGACAACTCTTGGTGGGTATGCCCATAATAATATGACAACAAGATACATTCTCTCTGTGCTGGCTGTAATTGCTTTAGGCATTCCCGCAAGCGTTGCATTTCCTGACTCAGATCTTCTTGATGGTCTGGTTCCAGGTCCGTTGAGGCAAAGTCTAAGCCCTCATATTGAATATCCATTTCTTTTGACTTCAGTTTTAAGCTACGTAGCTTATCCAATGCCTTGTTGCGTGTAACGGTGGCCATCCAAGTCAGGGCTTTACCTTTCTGGACGTTATATGTATCCGCTTTTTGCCAAATTTTAATAAAACTTTCCTGCAACACATCTTCCGCTAACTCAGGTTTTTGCATCAGGCGTAACGCCAGACTATAGAGTTTTGGGGATGCTTGTTGGTACAGCTGCTTAAATGCGATTTGATCTTGCTTTGAGCAACGTATCAATAATTCAGCAAACGGGTCTTCCATCTTGTATATCCATGGTTATCATTATCAGAATGGTTAAGTGTACAACTTATTTACACTCCAATAAATGTTCTATAGATTTGTTAATGTTTACGCAGAAGAGGTGGTACTAGATGCAAAAAAGGCTCCCTTTGCAGGAAGCCTTTAATGTCTATCTTGCCTGTATCGCTCGACAGTAGAATAACGGTATATCTCGTTATGTCGAGTAATACCCCTAATATTGTTAACGATTAATGTTAATCGTACCCACTCTTTAAAAATTACTTAACAGCGACTCTTAGAGCTAACATCAGGCTTGTGCTAAAGATTACTCAGCAGGAGCTGCCGCAGCGGCTGCCGCCTCTTCTTCAGTAATCTCTTTCACACTTAAACGCATACGGCCCTGACGATCAATCTCAAGTAGTTTAACCTGAACTTCCTGACCTTCTTTCAAGTGAGCATTCACATCTTCAACTCGCTCGTTGCTGATTTGAGAGATGTGTAGCAAACCGTCTTTGCCCGGTAGGATTGTGACGAATGCACCGAAGTCCATAATCTTCGCCACTTTACCGTTGTAGATCTTACCTACTTCAGCTTCAGCCGTAATGTCTTCGATCATCGCCTTGGCAGCGTTACCGGCAATACCGTCAACCGCAGCAATCTTGATGGTTCCATCATCGCTAATATCAATCTGAGCGCCAGTCTGCTCAGTGATGCTACGAATCGTCTCACCGCCTTTACCGATAACTTCACGGATCTTATCAGGGTTGATCTTCATGACAACGTAACGAGGCGCAAACTCAGATAGCTCGTCACGTGGCTTAGTGATCGCTTTTTCCATCTCATCTAGGATATGTAAACGAGCGCCGTGTGCTTGATCCAATGCTTTCTGCATGATCTCGCGAGTGATACCTTGAATCTTGATATCCATCTGAAGTGCGTTAATACCCGTGCGAGTACCAGCCACTTTAAAGTCCATGTCGCCAAGATGATCTTCGTCACCTAGGATGTCAGTCAAAACAGCGTACTCATCGCCTTCTTTAACCAAGCCCATTGCGATACCTGCAACCGGTGACTTGATTGGAACACCAGCGTCCATCAGTGCCATCGAAGAACCACAAACAGAAGCCATTGAGCTAGAACCGTTTGATTCTGTAATCTCAGAGACGATACGAATGGTGTATGGGAATGCTTCTTGATCTGGCATAACTGCCATCATGCCGCGCTTAGCAAGCTTACCGTGGCCGATTTCGCGACGCTTTGGTGAACCAACAAAACCTGTCTCGCCGACACAGAATGGAGGGAAGTTGTAGTGGAACAAGAATGAATCTTTGTACTCACCGCTTAATGCATCAATGATTTGTGCGTCACGTGCAGTTCCAAGCGTAGCAACGACTAATGCCTGAGTCTCACCACGAGTGAACAAAGAAGAACCGTGAGTTCTTGGCAGAACACCAACACGACCTTCAATACCACGAACGGTAGTTGTATCACGACCGTCAATACGCGGCTCACCAGCAATAACACGTCCACGAACGACTTTTTTCTCTAAGCCTTTAAATGCGTCTTTAATTGCATCAACAGCAGGCATGCTATCTTCATCGCCGCCTTCTGGACGGAGTGTTGCAATAATTTTGTCTAGTGCCGCGCCAACCAAGTTCTGACGTTCCATCTTATCAGGCGTTTGGAATGCTGCCCCAACATCTGCTTCAGCAATCTCTGCAACTTTAGCAGCTAACGCTTCATCTTTCTCTGGTGCAGTCCAATCCCAAGCTTCAGTACCGACTTCAGCTGCAAACTCTTTGATCGCTGAAACTGCGCCTTGCATGTGGTCGTGACCAAATACTACCGCGCCAAGCATGATTTCTTCAGAAAGCTCTTGGGCTTCTGACTCAACCATTAGTACTGCGCCTTCTGTACCGGCAACCATCAAATCAAGCACAGACTCTTCCATCTGTGTTTTTGTTGGGTTTAGTACATAGTCACCGTCGATGAAAGCAACGCGTGCGGCACCAATTGGGCCACTGAATGGAATGCCAGAAGCCGCTAGTGCTGCTGATGTACCCAACATTGCTGGAATCGCAGGATCAACTTCAGGGTTGATTGAAACGATCGTTACAATCACTTGTACTTCGTTCATGAAGCCAGCAGGGAATAGTGGGCGAATCGGACGGTCGATTAAACGAGCAGTTAACGTTTCAGCTTCACTTGGACGGCCTTCACGTTTGAAGAATCCACCAGGGATCTTACCTGCTGCGTATACTTTTTCTTGGTAATTCACCGTGAGTGGGAAGAAGTCGCGACCTGAGTCAGCTTTCTTTTTACCAACGACACTGACTAAAGCGACGGTGCCGCCCATGTCTACTTTTACTGCGGCGCTTGCTTGACGAGCGATCTCGCCCATCTCTAATTCTACGGTATGCTCACCGTATTCAAATGTTGTAGTTACAACAGAAAACATAGTATTTCCTTGTGCGTTAATTTGAGTCACCGGCAGGCTGTTCAGAAACATTCGCGGGTGGGGAAGGGAGCAACTGCTTTTGAACAACCTTCCTGCGTGACGACTTGATTATTTGATTAACTTAAGAGCCTTTCACTCACCTATCTTTACAGGTGTTTGATAAGTATTTAGATGTCGGCCCAATTACACCTAATAAAAAACACCGCCGAAGCGGTGTTTTTATGTCGATTTAACGACGCAGGCCGAGACGCTTGATTAGGTCTTGGTAGCGAGTTGAATCTTTGCCATTCAGATAATCCAGAAGCTTACGGCGCTGGTTTACCATGCGAAGCAAACCACGACGTGAATGGTGGTCATGCTTGTGCGCTTTGAAGTGCTCAGTTAAGTGCTTGATATTGGCTGTAAGCAAAGCAACTTGTACTTCACATGAACCTGTATCGCCTTCTTTGACGGCATATTCAGCAACGATTGCTGCTTTTGTTTCTGCATTTAAAGACATTGTCTTTTCCATACTATTGATCTGGGTTAAACCAGATCTATTGATAATCCCAAAGCCTAGAGTTAATTGCGCATTAAAGTGGTTAATTAATACCAAGCGGTGGGTCTAAGCGGCGCATCATATCATGCTTTAGCTACTGGTTTAAAGCAGCTTTCAGCTCATAACGTTGATGTGCCTAATCTGTTCTAAGCAGGCGTTTTGGTGCCAATAAGCCCGACTCATGTAATTGACCGATCCCAAGAAAACTGCCATTGCTACGATAAAGGCGAATCGAGTCAGAATCGGGAATTCCTTCATACTCAACACGACGACCCATACACAAATTATTGGCTTGATCATCCGTCAGTGTGAGTGATGGCCAGTGCGGGATAGCTGAGTCAATTGGGAGTAGTGTTTGCTTAAGCTCGTCAGATGCCGCCATTTCAGTCAGCGTTTCCAATGTGTAGATTGGATATTCACCAAATGGTGCTACTTCGGTGCGTCTCAAATCAATGAGATGCGCACCGCAGCCTAATGCTTCACCGATGTCCTGCGCTAAGGTACGAATATAAGTGCCTTTGCTGCAATGCACGTCAAGTGAGAGCGTGTCGTCGGTAAAGCCTAAATTGATTAGCTCAAAGATTTTAATGTGACGAACTTTACGTTCGATACTGATGCCTTGTCGAGCCAGCTTATAAAGCGGGGTGCCTTCGTGCTTCAGCGCTGAATGCATCGGAGGTACCTGTGCTACATCGCCACGAAATTCACTCAGTGTCGCCTCTATTAACTCAGCGCTAAGTCTAGGAATAGGGCGGGTTTCTAAAACCTCACCTTCCATATCGCCAGTGCTACGAGTTTTGCCGAGTTGAATAGTAGTGGTATAGCGCTTGTCTGAGTCTAGCAAGAAGCCTGATATCTTGGTCGCTTCACCAAAACAAATAGGTAATACACCAGTCGCCAAAGGGTCAAGACTTCCAGTATGCCCAGCTTTACGCGCATTGAAGATACGTTTGGTTTTTTGCAGCGCTGCATTTGAGCTAAGCCCTAATGGCTTGTCGATTAAGACAATGCCATCCAGAGGCATACCCGTTTTTGGTTTAGGCATTCAGGCGTTTCTTAAGATTCATCAGGATCACTGTTTGATCCTTTGTCAGACTGGACAGCTTTGTCGATCAGGTGCGACAAGTTGTTCGCTTTCAGCTCAGTGTCATCGTAAATAAATTTAAGCGCTGGCGTTGCACGCAATTTAACTGCGCGCCCAAGTTCACGACGTAAAAAGCCTGCGGCACGATTTAGCGCGGCTTCACTTTCCTTGCTTGACTCAGCGTCCATCGTGTCAAAGTAGACCTTAGCATGTGCTAGGTCTTTCGTGACAGTCACGTTGAGAATCGCAACCATACCGATCCGAGGATCTTTAAGATGGTTGCGAATCTGCGTCGCTAATTCACGCTTTATCTGCTCGGCAATGCGATCAGTACGGGAAAAATCGTTTGGCATTTTTTACTTGTCCAGTGTCCGTTGGATAGTCGTACGAGTGTAAATTTCGATCTGATCACCCGTTTGAACATCGTCGTAGTTCTTCACACCGATACCACATTCCGTACCCATACGAACATCATCAACATCATCCTGATGGCGACGTAGCGACTCAAGTTCACCTTCATAGATAACTATGTTGTCACGCAGTACGCGAATAGGGTGGCCGCGTTTCACGACACCTTCGATGACCAAGCAACCAGCGATGGCTCCAAATCCAGAGCCTTTAAAGACGCCCTTAACTTCGGCCAGACCCGTCATTTCTTCACGTAGTTCAGGTTTCAGTAGGCCACTCAATGCATCACGAACATCGTCAATTAGCTCGTAGATTATGCTGTAATAGCGAATCTCAACACCGGCTTCTGAAGCGGCACGACGCGCACTAGCGTCAGCACGAACATTGAAGCCCATGATTACCGCGCCCGCTGCTTGAGCTAGGGCTATATCGGTTTCACTGATACCACCAACACCCGAAGAAACATGCTTAACCGCTACTTCGTCTGTTGAGATCTTATCAAGAGACTCTTTTATCGCTTCCAGACTTCCATGAACATCTGTTTTCAGTAGCATATTCATGGTGGATTTTTCGCCATCACGCATCTTAGAGAACATTTCATCCAGCTTAGCGGCTTGTTGCGCAGCAAAGCGTGTTTCACGTTCCTTGTTGTAGCGCATTTCGGCGATTTCACGAGCCTTACGCTCGTTATCCATCACGATGACTTCTTCACCCGCTGAAGGTGTGCCTGAAAGGCCCATAACTTCAACAGGAATAGAAGGGCCAACCGATTCAACTGGCTTGCCGTCTTCATCGTTCATCGCACGAATACGTCCGTACTCAGCACCAGCCAATAACATGTCACCACGTTTCAAAGTACCTTGTTGTACAAGAACCGTTGAAACAGCACCTTTTCCTTTCTCAACACGTGATTCAATGACCAAACCTTGAGCAGGGCCTTCAGTGCGGGCTTTAAGTTCTTGTAATTCAGACACTAGGAGAATAGATTCTAGTAACTCAGGAACACCTTCACCAGTTTTGGCAGACACCTTGCAGAAGATATCTTCACCACCCCAATCTTCAGAGATAACACCAAAGTTAGACAGTTCAGTTCTCACTTTCTCGGGATCAGCGTCTTCTTTATCGATCTTGTTGATCGCAACAATCAATGGCACGCCAGAAGCACGAGTATGATCAATCGCTTCTCTAGTTTGTGGCATAACACCGTCATCTGCTGCAACTACAATGATTACAACGTCTGTTGCCTTAGCACCTCGTGCGCGCATTGAAGTAAACGCGGCGTGACCCGGAGTATCAAGGAATGAAACGATGCCATTGTCTGTTTCAACATGGTAAGCACCGATGTGCTGGGTGATACCACCAGCCTCACCAGATGCAACGCGTGTTGAGCGAATGAAGTCGAGAAGTGATGTTTTACCATGGTCAACGTGCCCCATGATCGTAACAACAGGTGGGCGAGTACTTGTCGCGTAGTCAGCAATATTCTCGATAAGATCAGCAACTTGTGACTCTTCATCTTCAATCTTAGCTGGGATGCCTTTGTGGCCCATTTCTTCAACAATCAGGATCGCAGTATCTTGATCCAGCGGTTGATTGATGGTTGCCATAACACCCATGCCCATCATGGTGCGGATTATATCAGCACCTTTGATAGCAAGCTTAGCTGCTAGCTCAGATACAACAATCGTATCTGGAATTTCCACTTCACGAACCACTGGTTCTGTCGGCATCTCAAAACCATGATCAGTAGACTGATCAACGACGTTTTGAGCGCGACGTTGATTTCCACGTTTACCTTTAGCCTTTCTGTTAGATCCGCGACCACCGCCGTTCTTGGTGTGTAAGGTACCTGGTGCGCCACCGCGACCTTGGAAAGGCTTCTTTTTCGCCTTTTCAGCAGGCTTTGCTGGTTTCGCATCAGCAGGCTTCGCCGCAGGTTTAGCAGGTTCAGCTGCTTTTACCGCAGGTGCCGGGGCAGGTGGTGGCGTTGGCTTAACTCTAGAAGGGCGCTTCTTAAATATTGCTGCGGCTTCAGCTCTTGCTTTTGCTGCCACTGCGGCACGACGTAACTTAGGGTCAAGTGGTAAGCCATTACTATCTACTTTATCTTCAGGCTTAGATTTATTAACTACTAGGTTTGGTTTCTTCGATTCTTCTGTTGCTGGCTCGGCTGAAGGTTTTTCTTCAGCTTTTCCATCGGCAGCAGGTGCTGCTTCAGAGGGAGCCATTGATGCGGCAACCTCAGAAGTGGCAGGTTTATCAGGCTCTGTTGCTACCTGCTCTGGCTTTGCTTCTTCCACTGGAGTAGTAACTGTTGCTTCTACTACAGGTGCTTCCGCCTTAGCTGTCGGTGCAGTCTCTGCAACAACTGCTTCAGAGGCTGCTACCGGTGCAGCTATTGCTTCTTCTACGGGTTCAACCGAATCAGCTGCAGCTTTAGCAGGCTCAGCTGTTGCAGTCTCGACTTTCTTGTCTTTTTCTCGACGCTCAAGAACCACCTTTTCACGAGCTTGACGCTCCGCTTCAAGTTCTTTGCTTAGCGCTTCTGCACGATTAGACGTCACTGCGGGTGCAGGTGCGTCGCTAGCAGGTGCTTCAGTGGCTGCTGCTGGCACGGCAGTTTTGCGAAGTATTGTCTTCTTACGACGTACTTCAACATTGACTGTACGAGAGCCTTGCCCCGCTGTACCCGCCAACTTAAGTTCGTTATTAGAGCGTTTTTTCAGTGTAATCTTTCCTGAATTAGCGGACGCGTCTGCTGCACCAGATGATTGGCGGATATGCTCAAGCAAGTCCAGTTTCTGACGGTCAGTGATGCTGTCATCAGCGCCTTTGACATGTATGCCTGCATCCTGCATCTGCTGTAACAGTGTATCGACAGGAGCTCCGACAATTTCGGATAGTTTCTTTACGGTAATTTCTGACATATTCTATATCTCCTGTCGCCTTAAGCATCTGACTTTGCAGTAGCGGGGTCAGTGTTAGTGGCGTCTTCTTCCGAAGGTTCTTCATCGGCAAACCACGGTGCGCGTGCGGTCATAATTAATTCGCCTGCCAGTGTTTCATCAATACCATCAACGACGGTCACTTCGTCAATAGATTGCTCTGCCAGGTCTTCCATGGTGCAGATGCCGGCAGTGGCAAGCTTTTGTGCAAGCTCGTCATTCATGCCGTCCATTTCTAACAAATCTTTAGCAGGCTTTCCATTACCACCAGAGATTGCCAGTGTTAGTAGGGCGTTACGTGCCCGACTTCTTAGTTCTTCAATAATGTCTTCATCAAACTCTTCGATTTGGATCATCTCTTCAACTGGAACATAAGCCACCTCATCTAGTGTGGTGAAACCTTCTTCATGAAGAATGGTTGCAACTTCTTCATCAACATCCAAATTTTCAGCGAATAGGCTGATAATCGCAGCTGTTTCCTGTTGCGCTTTTTGCTCTGCGTCATCTTCACTCATTACGTTGAGTGTCCAGCCCGTTAATTCACTGGCCAGACGAACATTTTGCCCACCTTTACCAATGGCTTGAGATAGTTTTTCCTGATCAACACCGATATCCATGCTGTGTTGATCTTCATCAACAACAATCGAGGTTACTGTAGCAGGCTGCATCGCATTAATCGTATAACGGGCAACATCGTCATCCCAAGGGATAATGTCGACACGCTCATTGCTCAGTTCATTAGTAACTGTCTGGATGCGTGATCCACGCATACCGACACAGGCACCAATAGGATCTAAATTTGGAACGTTAGCACGAACTGCAATCTTCGCTCTGGAACCAGGGTCACGTGCTGCACCCATAATGTCGATGAGCTCTTGACCAATCTCAGGAACTTCTAATTTAAGTAGTTCAATTAGGAAGTTGTTGTCAGTACGGCTAATTATCATTTGTGGGCCGCGAATGTCCTCACGTATTTCCTTTAGCAAGCCGCGCATCCTGTCACCAACACGAGCATTCTCACGTGGAATCATTTCTTCACGAGGAATAATAGCTTCAGCGTTTTCACCCATGTCTAGAACGATGCCGCGGCGATCAGTACGTTTAACTGTACCTAATACTAGCTGGCCGATTCTGTCCATGAAGGCTTCAACCACACGCTCTCGCTCAGCTTGGCGTACGCGCTGAACGATAACTTGCTTGGCGGTTTGTGCTGCGATGCGACCGAACTCAACAGATTCTATTTGTTCTTCTATATAGTCACCGATGTCTGCATCTAGACCTTTATCTTTAGCATAGCTGATAAGAATTTGGCGTTCAGGCGACTCAAACTCTGGATCTTCATCGTCAACCACCTGCCAGCGCCGGAAAGTCTCATACTCGCCGCTCTCACGATCGATACTGACACGAACATCTATCTCAGTGCCGGATCGTTTGCGTGTTGCAGTCGCAAGTGCTGTCTCTACCGCGTCGAAAATAATGTCAGGATCAACATTTTTTTCATTTGATACCGCGTCAACAACATATAAAATTTCTTTACTCATGAGTCCTTCCTTAAAAATAGTTCGGCATCTTAAATTTCGACTTATGCCAAGACCAAGCGAGCTCGGTCCACTACATTAAATGGTATAACAAATGTTTCGTTATCTACTTTGACACTAACCCCAGTATCACTAACTGCTTCAATGACGCCTTTAAAATTCCGTCGTCCTTCAATAGGGCTACGAGTTCGAACCTTTACGGCATCGCCCACATAGTTTGCATATTGCTCTGGTGTAAATAGCACCCGATCAATACCTGGTGAAGAGACTTCTAATATGTAGGCAACTGGGATGATGTCGTCAACATCTAGTGCTGCACCGATCTGTCTGCTGACCTTGGTGCAGTGCTCAATTGAAACGCCACCTTCATTTTCAATAAAGATACGCAGCAGTGCGCTTTCAGAGTGAGGGCGGTATTCATAACCCCATAGCTGAAAATCTAATCCAGTGACGACTGAATTGATAAGTTTGTCTAACTGCTCTTGCATATCCTTCATGTCCCGTTTTTGCAGATAATAAAAAAGCCCCGATTATCGGGGCTTTTTTATTAGTTTGCGTTAGTTTCCCTAGGAAAATCAACACAATAAGGTATTCGGTAAATCTACTCGAATTGGTAGCGGGGGTAGGATTCGAACCTACGACCTTCGGGTTATGAGCCCGACGAGCTGCCTGACTGCTCCACCCCGCAATCGAATGAGGCAAGATTATAGTAGCTGAAATTCACAGATGCAAGGTGTATCGTAACTTATTGCCAGCTGAATGAGATTCTATTGGAGGTTAGCTAGAAATTGTTTTACGTGCTGTTGAAATGGAGCAAGTTTCATCTCACCGCTGATTCTGAAGTCTTGTTTTTCGATACCGTTTTTGTCATAAAAGATGATGTGTGGAGGGCCAAAAACTTTCAAGGTCCTCAGCAGCTCGCTGTCATCTGCCGTCATGTCAGTGACGTCAGCCTGAATAACAATGGTGTCTTTAAGAGAGTTCATTACCGTTGGATCGCTGAAAACACTGTGTTCCATTTCCCGACAAGGGATACACCAATAGGCATAGAAATCTAGCATGACAGGTTTTTGCAGGCTTTTGGCCTTTACCAGTGTCGCGTTAAGTTCCGCCAAACTTTTCACTCTCTGAAAAACTAAGCCTTTAGTATTGCTATCTGCAACTGAGGTGATGCTAGGTTGGCTATCGCTTAGCAGTCCTGAGAGGGGAGCAAAATAGCTTTTGCTTCCAGCCGCTGCACCAACGACTAAGATAGTGCCCAATAATAGGCTAACTAAGCCGCTGCTTTTCCAAAGTCGTTTCCAATTTGAGGACTTCTCGCTTAGTGAATCAGTTGCGCCTAGGTAGATCGCACTACCTATTAGTAGAATGCCTGACAGTAATAAAGTGAATTGTGGGGCAATAACCCGATCCAGCATCCAGATTGCCATGGCCAGCATCAGTACACCAAAAACTTGTTTGACGGTATCCATCCATGCGCCAGCCCTAGGTAAGATACTACCTGCTGAGATGCCGATCAGTAATAATGGCGCACCCATTCCCATGCCAAGCATGAACAGTGAAAGCCCACCCAAAACTACGTCCTTTGTGTCTGCAATATAGGCGAGGGCGGCTATTAGTGGTGCCGTGACGCAAGGTCCAACAATTAGTGCTGATAAAACCCCCATTATGCCTGCGCCAACTAAGCTGCCGCCACGTTGGTTGTTGCTTAGCTTGTTTAGGCGGTTTTGAATGCCGCTCGGCATTTGTAATTCATAAAAGCCAAACATAGATAGCGAAAGCCCTACAAACAGGAGGGCAAACGTGCCGATGACCCAAGGGTTTTGCAAGGCGGCTGAGAGATTGGCTCCCGTATAGCCTGCAATAATGCCCGCCGCTGCATAGGTTAATGCCATTGGCACAACGTAAGCGACTGAAAGTGCGAATGACTTGCCTCGTGAGATATCCTTACCTTGACCAGTGATGATGCCCGAAAGAATTGGAATCATTGGGAAGACGCAAGGTGTAAACGTTAGTAGCAATCCGCCGAGGAAGAATGCACCAATAATTGTGAGGATGCTTTTGTTCTTTAGGATGTCAGTCAGTGCGCTTTGTTCTGACTGAGGGATACTGCCAATAACTGATGCCGATTTTGCGGTAATGGTATCAACTGGTATTGAATCTATATTCTGCTTTGCTTTAATTGTAATAGGTTGCGGTTCTTGTTTTATTTCAGCAAATTTAGAAAAATCGACATCAACAACCTTAGTTTGTGCTGGATAACAGATGCCTGTTAGTTTGGAGCATCCCTGATATTCAGCAGATACTTTGAGTGACTTGCTATAGGCTGTAACAGGAACGCGTGCTTCAAAGTCTTCTTCGTAAGTGACGACGTCACCAAAGTACACGTCTTTATAGGCTTTTCCTTCAGGAAGGCTTGGTTTGCCCAGCGCAGCTCCTGAAAGATTCTCTTCAACTGTGAATTTTATTTTGTGTTGGTAAAGATAATGTCCAGGTGTGATGTTCCATCGTGCATTTAAGGTTTGTCCGTCAAACGCAAATAAGTCAAATTTAAATGCCTCATCAGGCGATAAGGGTTCATTAGCTGATCCACCGATTCCTGAAATGCTATCAATGCCGGTGATAGAGTCGATGCCAAGCTCTTCGGTCAGTGGATTAATGCTGCCCAATGGGGTGTCGCTGCTGATTGACTGAATCGACATAAGGTCGTCAGGTAATGCTGGTAGGTTAACGTCTAATGTTTGTTTTTGAGGGGGGAAGCAGATGCCGATGTCTGCGCAACCCTGAGATTTACTGAGTAGTGCAAGTGTAGTTGCTTGAGCAGAGCCACGCTCGATAGGTAAATCAAAACTAACTTCCCCGCGATAAATGAATACGTCACCAAACGTGGGGTCTTTTTTGTTTTTTCCTTCAGGCTTTTCAAACTTGGAGATTGTATTTTCTTCGTTGTTGCTGATGAAGTCTATTTTATCTAGATAAAGGTAATACCCTTTTTCGATGTTCCAAGTTGCTCTAAGGTTTTCGCCATCGACAACTTCAGTTGAAAGCTTGAATGCTTCACTGGGGCGCAGTAAGTCGTCTTGCGATAATGCAAGCAGGTTGCTTGTTAGGAAGAGTGCCAGAGCAGAGAGAATAATTGCTTTCATATTGACTCGAATTTTCTGTTTTTAAGACGGGCTACGGGAGAGGTGGTTAGGTGCCTGCGGAGGTTCTTATGCCTAAGCTGCACTTGTGGTACTTACGCAATCCGAATTCAGCTGGATGCTTTTACTTCCTCTCGCTTGTCCAATTCAGTTTTTATTATTATGGAGTAGTATTATAGAGAAATGGTTTGTGACTGGCTATAGTTGATTTAGTAGTACGCACAGTTATCAGGGGTGCTTTGATAACTGTGTGTTGTAATCTTCGATTTTAAATAGCTACTGGCTAGATTAGTAAATCATCGAGAGACTTACCTGATTCGAGTGCTGCGAGGACCCATAGTGGTTTACGCCCACGACCTGTCCAAGTTGAAGCGTTGTCATCTGGGTTGTGGTACTTAGGTGGGGCTTTTTTCGTCGGTGCTTTTGCCTTGCTCGGAGTCATGACCTCATCGACGCTGTAGCCCGCGTCTTCAACCATCTTTTGAACCCTTTTGCGGAGTTCTTGCCGCATCGTTTTATCGCGACTTTTTAATTCAGCAGGGATTTCTTTCATTATTTGGAGAAGCTGGGGGCGATCAAATTTATCGTAATCTAATATGCTCATTTCAATTTTAAATTATTTAGTTAATTAAAAATATATTTAGTAATAAATCAATTGGCAAGTCAAGTTCTATTTTTTGGCTAAATAGCTTAATTTGTTTTGATTTCAATTACCTCGCTCAAGATAATTTATTTAAAATGGTTTTTATAGTTGCGTTTTCATTGTTGACGCTTAGTCCTTTCATAAAGTATCTGGTTGTATTTGTGTATGTGTGCAGCTCGTCGGAAGATCATGGTGTATTTTTGTGCTGACCTGTAACTTTTACAGTAATAAAAAAAACAAATAGAAAGTTGGGCTTATGAAAGTCAGAAATGTAAAGACGGAAGCGAGTAACGCTATGCCTGTGATGACATTGGTTCTCATGGTTTTACTTAGCCTTCTATTGGCTGGTTGGCAACTCTTAGAGGTCAAAGAAGTCTCTGGCGTACAGGTTTATTTGCCCATGATTCAAGCGGTGTTGCTGCTCATCGGAGTAATACTTGGCGTTGCATTTTATAAAATAAAAACAGATGCTCTGAAGAGTCAGGATGTTCTTGGCTTAACTCATGGAGGGTCGACCCTGTCTTTCAAAAACACCGAGGCAGTGCTGGGCGCCGCCGCTGGTGGGGTGATTCGGGTTAATCGCAACCTCCAGGCTGAATATTTGAGTGAAGTTGCATCCTTGCTAACGGGGTGGTCTGTTGAGGAGGCTAAAAACCAGCCCATTCAAGATGTGGTCAATGTTCAAGGGGTTAGGGCAATTGATACGCTCAAGCAAATTATTGGAGATCAATTTCTCAAGCCAGATAGCATCTTTGATTTGCATGACGTGAAAATTCTTACAAAAGATTCTGAGGCTAAATATGTGAAATTTAAGACGGCTCCAGTTCATGATTCTGATGGAATGATTGAATATGTTGCCTTAGTCATTCAGGATGTTACTGATGATAGAGCGGCGATGCAGGAGCTTTATAATCAAGCGTCTAGAGATTCTCTAACAGGTTTATATAACCGTAAGAGTTTTCAGGATTTTTTAGAAACCGCTTTGTCAGCAGATGCATCTGTTAAGAAAACAAATGTTTTGTGTTACATGGATTTGGATCATTTTAAAACAGTTAATGATGTTTGCGGACATGCCGCTGGCGATGAATTATTAAAGCAAATAGCTGATTTATTTTCCAAGCGTGTTCGGAGTACTGACCGTCTGGCTCGAACGGGTGGTGATGAGTTTGCGATTTTGCTGATGGGGTGCAGTGTAGCGCGTGCCAAAACGATTTTTGAACGAATTCTTGAGGACGTCCAAGGCTATCGTTTTACTTGGAATCAAAATACGTTTCAGGTTGGGGTGAGTATGGGGGCTTTAGAATTTGACTCTAACTATCGTGTCACTGATATGGGTAGTTTGATGCTTAGTGCTGATGAAGCTTGTTATACAGCTAAGAAATTGGGAAGGAATCAGCTTTATATTAAAGATGCAGCCGAAACGACCGAGCGCTCTAGTATAGATAGTGGCGAAAATTGGGAGGCTATTCTTAACAGCGCTCTAAAGCATGACAATTTTGCACTTTACGTGCAGCCCATCGTCCCATTACAGGCAGAGGTTTTACTCAAGGAACGTCAGTACGAGGTGTTGATTCGTCTGCCGCATGAAGGAGAGGTTTTATCCCCTGGTAGTTTTATGCCAGCCGCTCAACGTTTAGGGTTGATGGGTGCTTTAGATCGTTGGGTGGTCGAGAAGACGATACGTAACATTGCCAGTGGCAACTATGCTGATGGTGAAAATCGAAAGCAAGTGTTTACGGTCAATCTATCTGCTGATAGCGTTAATGATGAAGAATTCATTGGCTTTGTTAGCAGAATGCTAAAAGATTATAACGTGCCAGCTTCGATTCTATGTTTCGAGATTTCTGAGTCCATTGTATTGGCGAACTTTATGCGATCTCAGGTACTTCTTAACGAGCTAGTTGATATCGGTGCGTCTGGGTCATTGGATGACTTTGGTAGTGGGATTTCTTCATTGAGCTATCTACGTGACTTGCCGGTTAGCTATTTAAAAATTGACGGAACGTTTATTCGCAATATGAGTAAAAATCGTGTGGATGCGGCAATGGTAGATGCAGTTAATAAGGTTGGCCAAGTCATGAATCTTAGCACGATTGCCGAGTTTGTTGAGAATGATATCACCAAGCAGTTATTGAAGCGTATGGGAGTTAATTATGCACAAGGCTATCATTGTGGTAAGCCGATTGAATTTTCTCAGATGCACTTAGCTGAAGCGAGTTGAGGTAAAGCAATTAGCGCCTTTAAGATTCAGAAACCTAAAGTGCCCTTGAAATTTAGCCAATGCGGATTCATTATCTAATCATTGATTATTATCTTAAGGCATTGGCGTGCGCACATTTCCTATTTTTGCTTTTCTTTTTTTAGTTGTCCCCATTGTTGAAATCTACTTCTTAATACAGATAGGGTCGGTCATTGGTGCATTCCTCACGATTTTTTTGGTGGTTGCTACGGCAGTAGTTGGCGCTTTCTTGTTGCGTCAACAAGGCATGTCAACCTTGGCGCGGTTCCAGCAAAATATGTCGAGTGGCACTTTGCCTGCAAAAGAAATGATGGAGGGTGTGTTCTTAATTGTTGGTGGTGCACTTCTAATGACGCCGGGTTTCTTCACCGATACGATTGGGTTTTTATGCCTCATTCCGTTCACTCGCCGTTACATGGTTGATCAAATGATTAAGCGATCCTTGTTCAAAGCGCAGCAGGCAGGTATGTCTGGGGCTAATCGCTCAAGTGCTGATGGCGATATCATCGAAGGTGAGTTTGTTCAAAAGCCCACTCAATCCATCGATAAAGATTAATTTTTAACTTTTTTAAACTCTCCCCCTTGAACTCCTAATACCTCGTCCCTATTATTAGCACTCACAGACGAAGAGTGCTAATGCCTCCGTTTGTTTTTAAGAATTAACCCAATATGTATGGAGTGGAACATGAATATTCGTCCTTTGCATGATCGCGTCGTAGTGCGTCGTATGGAAGAAGAACGTACTAGTGCCGGTGGCATCATCATCCCTGATAGTGCTACAGAGAAGCCAAACCGTGGTGAAATCATAGCGGCTGGTAACGGCAAAATCACTGATTCTGGTGATGTCCGCGCGATGGATGTAAAAATTGGTGATCAGGTTCTGTTCGGTCAGTATGCCGGCACTAGCATCAAAGTAGACGGCGAAGAGCTACTGATGATGAAAGAAGATGACATCCTAGCTGTAATCGAAGGCTAAAATTTGATCGTTACGTTTTTGGTGTTGACCGATGACGTGGCTACTTAAGAAATAAGTATTATAGAGGTATTTTACAATGGCTAAAGAAGTACGCTTTGGTGATGACGCTCGTTCACGTATGGTGAATGGTGTAAACGTTCTAGCAAATGCAGTAAAAGTAACGCTAGGTCCTAAAGGTCGTAACGTTGTTTTAGATAAGGCGTTTGGCGCCCCTACAGTAACTAAAGACGGTGTGTCTGTTGCTAAAGAAATCGAACTAGAAGATAAGTTTGAGAACATGGGCGCACAGATGGTTAAAGAGGTTTCATCGCAAACTTCTGACACTGCTGGTGACGGTACGACGACAGCGACAGTATTAGCTCAAGCTATCGTTCGTGAAGGCATGAAGTCAGTTGCTGCGGGTATGAACCCAATGGATCTGAAGCGCGGTATCGATAAAGCGGTAACGGTTGCAGTTGAGTCTTTGAAATCTCAATCTAAGCCTTGCACAGATAATGCTGCAATTGCTCAGGTTGGTACAATCTCTGCAAACTCTGATGAGTCTATCGGTGGCATCATTGCTGAAGCAATGGACAAAGTGGGTAAAGAGGGCGTTATTACTGTTGAAGAAGGTACTTCTTTGCAGAATGAGCTAGGTGTCGTTGAAGGTATGCAGTTTGACCGTGGTTACCTGTCTCCTTACTTCATTAATAACCAGCAGAGCATGGCGGCTGAGCAAGAGTCTCCTTACATCTTGTTGCATGATAAGAAGATCTCTAACATCCGTGATTTGCTACCAACATTGGAAGCGGTTGCTAAGGCAAGCCGTCCATTGTTGATCATTGCTGAAGATATCGAAGGCGAAGCGTTGGCAACTCTAGTTGTTAACAACATGCGCGGTATCGTTAAAGTCACTGCTGTTAAGGCACCTGGTTTTGGTGATCGTCGTAAGGCGATGCTAGAAGATATCGCTGTATTGACGGGTGGTAAGGTAATTTCTGAAG
>Ga0209828_1001088_pt1 | contig 25197 bp, 26 predicted proteins | sample MaitaG_FD_187429 | JGI IMG/M metagenome (GOLD analysis project Ga0209828, IMG submission 187429) | Marine algal microbial communities from Maine, USA - Maine_Asex2 metaG (SPAdes) (version 2) | ecosystem: Host-associated > Algae > Red algae > Unclassified | place: Maine, USA | collected 2015-01-05
GATTGCAGTTGGTTCTGATAAAACTGTTGATTAGAAAAAGATAATATTTTATCGTTCATTCTGTACTGAGTCGTCAACAGATAACTGTGGTGAATGACTGAAGTCATCCGATCTAAAATAGTTTTGTCTAAGCCTAATTTTTTGGCTTCTGTCGATTTTACTGTCGGAGGTAATTGTAAATGATCACCAGCTAGAATCACCTTCTTAGCTCTTAAGATTGCATTCCAACATTCTGCTTCCAAAGACTGAGAAGCTTCATCGATGACAACTGTATCAAATTTTATATTGGATATATGCGAACTGCTCAGGCCGATTAAAGTTGTACAAATTACTTGAGCGCCACTGATGATTGAGTCCAGTAATTTGTCTTCAAGGTCTCGTGCCCATTTTCTGAGTTCTCGAGATTCTTGATACATGAGGTTTCGATTTTGGCGTTCCTTGTACCCAAATTTTCGCTTAAAATTTCCAGCCTGCTTTTTGGCTTCATTCGCTTCGATTTTTACTTTTTTTATATGCTTCCAATCTGCATGATTGGCTGCCTTGTCTGCGAGTGTCAGATGAGATATAGAATCACCGATCCGAGTCACATTTCCTATGCGAAGTGTGTTGAGTCCAATCTGATCTAGTTGACGTGCTAAGAGGTCAACAGCATTATTACTTGGCGCACATACCAGAATTCGTTTTTCAGATTTTAATAATTGCTTGATGAGTGCGACTAAGGTAGTTGTCTTTCCTGTACCAGGTGGTCCGTGTATGATTGCTATTCTGTCTGCTTGTCGACTACCAAAAATAGCATCGTTTTGAGATTCGTTTAGATTTGGAATATCGATTCTTTGGATTGCATCATTTTTAGTTCTTGGACTAAAGTCATGAAGCTTGCGAATCCCTTCTCTTAGCTCCATAATGTGTTCCTCTTTGCTTGATATCAGCTCAGAGATAGCGGTGCGCATGACTTTATATGGTCGTTCATCATAAACAAGTTCCACGCCAGATTTAAATCGGTCATCTATGTCGTCAATGTGTTCGACATTGCCACCAAAGATGATTCCTAATTTATATTTTCTGACAAAGGAGATGACACCTTTAAACGCCACTCTTTCTCCATTAGATTTGATTGTGAAAAATTCACATCCGACGCCTGATTTTAATTTGTGAGTGCCCGCATGCTTGTTTGATCTCTCGACAATGACTTCGATGTATTCACCTATCGTGTAATACTTTTTAACGACTTGTACAGGATACCACAGAATTCCTGAATCCACCTTTTCTTTAAGACTCTTTTTAGCTTGCAGATTTCTGAAGTATCGTTCTTCTGCTGTCCTCTCTGCTTCAATCGCATCTAGTATTGTAAGGTATCTATCCTGTTTATCACTCATAAGATTGGCAAAAGTAAGATTTAAATAAAACTAGCTGTTATTGAATTTTTTAATGTTGTCACATTTAGACTTTTATTTACATAATAGCAAAGGATGACAATAGGTATATGTATGAATCTGTTAGATTTATTAGGACACATTGTTTTTTATGAAAAAGGATACGCAGCTAATCAAGTATTCTGTTTGTCTACTATTATTACTGAGTATTAAATCAGACATATTTGCTCAAAAAAATGGAGTTTATGCTACTGCTGGTATTTATTATTCGCTTAGCTACGAACGGGTACTGCATACTACTGATGATGAAAGTAAATTAATATATGCTAGATTTCACGGTGGCAATATCCCTCAATTATTTTATGCGAGTGATGACTCATTTAAATATCGACATGTTGGACTGTCATTAGGATTGTTGGTCGGAAAATCTAATCGAAAATTTGAATGTAATTTTGGAGCTGGTCATATTTGGACTTTTAAAGAAAATGGTAGCTCTGAATTTGTTTTGGATGATAAGGATATTATTCCTAATGTCAATATTGGATATCGGCATCAAACGGAGTCTACCGTTTTTCGAATCGGTGTAGGCGTCCCAGAATTACTCTATATTAGTTTAGGTTTCAGATTTTAGTTAAGCTTTTAATTTAGTCTTATCTGACGGTTTATCTACATCAATCAAATAATTTAGATTACGTGAATCGTAATGAATCAGATTATCTGCATGTTTTTTAATGACAGTTCGACATCCTTCAGTATAGCTTTCTTTTAAAATATCAGATTTGTAGCAAGCATCAAAAATCACTGGATGTCCAGGTTTTTGTTCTACTATAGGTCTGACGATGCTTCCAATTTTAGTTTTATTCCAATATGAAATAAGATCCTCATAATCTTTAGTCAATAAGAATGGCATATCTCCTAGACAAATCATATAAGCCTGTGTCTCATGATGTGATGCTCTAACGCCTGTTTGAATACTTGAGGTTTGACCAGTCTTGTATTCAGGATTAAAACTTGTTTTTAGATTTTCATTTTTTATATGCTCCTTTAGTTTTTCTGATTCATGTCCCAATACAATGATCGTTTCATATATGCCTGAAGTCATTGAAAGTTGCTTGATCGTTTCTAGAATTAAGCTTGAAGTTTTATACTGAAGAAGGAGTTTGTTTTCTTCGCCCATTCGCCGTGATAGTCCAGCTGCTAATATGATTACCGATAATTTTCTTTGACTATAGACTGCATCAGCACTTTCCATCCTTTACCATTTGAGCATAGTCTTTTGCAAAATATGTAATGATGGCATCCGTACCAGCTCTGCGCAGAGATAGTAAAGTCTCTGGCATCGCTTTTTCAAAATCTAACCATCCTTTTTGGCATGCCGCGGTAAGCATAGCACATTCACCACTGACATGATATGCTGCGATCGGAAGATTAAAATTTTCTTTCATCAATTGTATCACATCCATATAATGAACTGCTGGTTTGACCATTAAGAAATCAGCTCCCTCAAATTCATCTAGTTCACCTTCGATCAGTGCTTCAGATTTGTTAGCAGGATCCATTTGGTAGGTTTTCTTATCCTTTGGGATTGACGGATCATCTACTGGCGCTGAGTCCAAGGCATCTCTAAATGGGCCATAAAATGCACTAGCGTATTTTGCTGTGTAAGACATGATAGATGTGTTCTGAAATCCCTTACGATCTAGTCCCTCTCTGATTGCGCCGACTCTTCCATCCATCATGTCTGATGGGCCGATCATGTCAAAGCCTGCAGCAGCTTGCGCAATGGCCATTTTAACTAAAACATCTACAGTGTCATCATTGATGATCTCGCCATTTTTAACGATTCCATCGTGACCATGGATACTGTATGGGTCAAGCGCAACGTCACTTATTAATGTAACTGTAGGAAATTTCGATTTGATTTCTCGAGCTGCTTTTAAATATATATTATCATCCTGATAGCTGTGTGTCCCAGTAGCATCTTTATATTCTTCTTTAATTTTTGGGAATAAAATAAAATGCTTTAATTCTAAAGCGATACAGGTCTCTATTTCCGATAACATCGTGTCAAGTGACCATCTATAGTTTCCTGGGAGTGATGAGACCTCTTCTTTGTACCCTTTCCCATCTACCAAGAACAATGGATAAATTAAATTGGATGTTGACAATGATGTTTCTCTTGTCAGAGATCTGATGGCTTCAGATTTACGATTTCGTCTGGGTCTTTGTAGCATGATCAGCTGTATTTCGTTTGGGATTTGGCGGTACCGGATCTGGGCCTTGTGGTCCCCAAGGGTGGCACTTGCCAATTCTTTTTGCACCTAAATATACACCTTTAAAAATGCCCCATTCATTGATTGCTTCAATCATATAATGGGAACAACTTGGTGTAAATCGGCATGTTGGCCCTAGTAAAGGTGAAATGAATATTTGATAAATCCGAATTGGAAAAATGAAGATGTATTTCAGCATATCACTTGACTTGAATGTCTCCAGTGTAGTCTGAAGAGTCAAACAGAAAATGTTCTTTGTTGTTTTTTCCAAGCTTAACTTTAGTCAGGTTACGCTGATCATCATAAAGATCCATGAGGACTTGATTTTCAATGACTAGTTTTTCTGTTATTGAGATATCAGTGATTTCAAGATAGCACCAGACTGCAGCAAGGTCTTCTGACATCTCTTTACCAATGTAACTATAGGCAATGTCTTTTCCATCAATATTGATCTTAAACATCTCATTTACATAGTTAACAATGTATTCCTCTGCTTTGGGATGTTCTTTTTTGGTACACAAATAAAGATCTTCAGAACCTCGTTCGACAAGTGCCGCCTCTAAGTCATCTATAAATACGCGGAGACTAATTTGGATGGTTGACTCATCTGCTTTGTACTCAATTTCACAATTACTCATATGTAAATCATGAAGTATTGTGGGTCCCATAAACATATAGGCGATAAGGAAAAGTATCAATTTCATAGTAAGACTTCACGAATATAACGAAGATGAAGTCAAATTGATTCGAAATGAGAGTCTTAGGATTTAGTTAATTCGACAAGTATTTGAATTTGTTTATCGAGAATACTTGTAACAATGTGACATTTGAGATCATATTTGCACCAGTAGACGAATTAAATACTGTTTGACTCCAATATGTAAACACAAAACAGGTAAATAAATGGTGTTTAGGTTTTAAACAGTATAAAATACTAAAATTATAGTTATGATTACACAAGCAACATTTCCAATTCCACACACAAACGGACTGAGACCACGATCATTTTTGGCAGCGAGAAAAGCTTTGATGCAGAGAAACATGGTCATCAAAGGAGCAGATGCTGAAGATTATCGTAAGATTTATAAGAAAGATGTCGTTTCGAAGAACGACTAGGATAAAGCCAAATTTAAGACTTTTCTGTAAGCTGATGTTTTTATAAAACATATTATTCGTAGAACACCTATTTTAAGAAGCCTGTCCTTTGTGACGGGCTTCTTTTTTCTGTAAAGGCCTACATTCATAAACCGAGGTCTTGTTTTCTTTGTTTAAGGAGTTTTCCGACTTTGATGATATCACCATCTTTGATTTTGTCATCGACAATTAGTAATACATGTCTTTTACTATTGGCTTTGAAATATACTTTTTGGCCATATTTTAGATCAACACCACTCTTAGAAAATGGCGAAAGATTGGGATTCATCACAGTTGGAATAATCAGTGGGATAGATTTAGCTGTATTATTCGCTAAGGTGAAACTGACGTAGTCGGTTGTAGATTGAAGATCCACAACTTCTGCAGCTTCCAAATATCTATACGCAATTTTCAGCTTAGCGGCCTTTTGATTTTTATTAAAAATGTATAGAGATTTGCCTTTACCGACGACAAGGTCAACCTTAGCTTTTTTACCTAAACCAAAACCGCTTGCAGTTTTCTTTGTGTTGTTATCTATCACTTCAACTTCCAGATTTAGAAAGGACTTATTTTTAATTGTTGCTTCATATTGATCATATCCTTTTCCATCAATAAGGATATTTTGATTGGCAGGTACGGAGACAATACTGCGATTAGCGGCACATGATATAAATGTGATTAATATAAAACAAGCAAACATAAATTGTTTCATCTAAAATATTTTGGTTCACGTATACCTACAGTAGATTTGGCAGTTTGGATTTATAATATTTGACTTTTTTCTAATTGTTGATCAAATTAGCTTATCACTTCTTCTAGCGCTTTTGACGTCGGATGACTAACTTCATAAAAGTGTCATCATATTTCAGGACGATACAATCTTAATATGAAAAATAAAGTATTTCTATTTAATCGGTAGAGTAGACTTCTATCAAATTCATGCAGAGGATTTAAGATGATCTAGTTGTTCAATATGTTCAATCCAATGTTTAGGTATATCCACTTTACGTGAGTCTGTATAGCTATATGGCACAATAGATTGAGTAGAAATGGCTGCAATTCGATTGTAGCTTTTTGAAAATACTGCACATTCCATGATAAATTTATCGCTGAGGATTTCAATTGTTTTAACACCAATAACGGCAGTATCTGGAAATGTCATTGGGAAAATATATTTGCAATCTTGCCAACCTAAAATAGGACCTGCTTCCGCAGATCTAAAACTAATATCGATCCCTATTTTTTCAAAGTAATGGATGCGTGCAGATTCTGTCCATTTCATATAGACTAAATTATTAACATGGTTAGCAGCATCCATGTCTCCCCAATGAACTACAAATTCAAATTGAGTTGGATAATCTGTAAGCGATTTTCTTGTCATAATTTTCTGCGCAGTTTATTGAATTAAATGTGTTGCTAACCTAATCAAAATCATTAGGAAATTCTATTGATAAGATGGTCGAATGAGATTGCTATCTAATTGAATAAAAAAAGCCATCTTGATTGATGGCTTAATTTCACTCGTCATATGTTCATTAGGGGATCTTCAGTTTTATCCAGCTATCGAATATTGTTCATTGATTGATATGTTATGTTTTGTCGATCTTAATTTACAAATTTGTTGACTCCATTCTCGTATCATCTTGTAATATAGATCGATATCAAAAATTCCATCAGAGGCTTTATGATTGATTTGATTTTTAATTTCATTCACTTGCTCAAACTGGAAATAAGAGGAAACTTCGCTGACAAATTGACAACTGCTAAAAATTGATTCCTCATCTGATTTTAAAATAGCATGTTTCAGATTTACCCAGTCGTTTTGAGCTTCAAGAATAAATTGAGCTAGCAAAGATGATCTTCTTACAGAATCTAGATTGCCTTCTTTTAATTTTTTGTAGTCTACATTATATACCATAATACTTAGGATTGGTCAAAGAGAAAAGCAGTAAAAATTTATTGTAATTTGGGAGAAGCAATACTTATGATAAAGTAACTGAGTTCATCTTCTCACATGCGGTGTGCTATAATATACATGTAAGGTAATACTCATATAATCTTTGTAGCTCTACATATAAACTTCAAGCACCCTACAAGAATATTACATTTGTAGTGTCTACAATACTAAATAGAATGAAAATGCTTCTTGTGGTCTGATTTGATTGAATAATCCAAGTGATTCTTGCGGTATAAAGGCGATCCTTGGATAGCCACCAGCGGTCTGACCATCTTGGAGAACAACGATCGGTGAGCCGTCGATAGGAGCTTGGATAATGCCTGGAAAAACTGGTACAGAGTCCATATTGATCTCATTTCTAAATGAAATTGTATGTCCAGTGAGGTTTGCACCCATTCTATCACTATTGGTCGAGATACTCCAATGAGCTTTCATCATACTTTCTTTTGAATGCTGATTTAGTAAATGCCATTCAGGTCCGCGATGAATAGGAATAATTTTTTTCTTAGATAATGGCGGGCGTTCTTCATCTGACACAAATCGAAATTGCCACTTTGATTTGCCTTTTTTAATCGGCAGTTTATCCCCTTTTTTGAGAATCAAGCCATTTTCACCATTAATATCACATCTCGAATAATGAGAATAGCTATTGTAAACTTTAGGTAAATCCATTGACCCTTGTATTGCAATGTAGGCTCTGATACCTTGATGACCAGAGCTCCCAGATAAAATGCTTCCTTTTCTTACGTATAATGAAGTATATCTAGGAATAGGATTTCTATCAATGATCCAATTCATATCAGCACCACTTAGCGCAATGATAAAGTTTTTTCCAAATTCTATTGTTGGAGCAGTATAGCTACATTCAATGACTGGAGATCCTTTTTTATTGCCGACTAGCTTATTTGCTAAATCCGCAGAATTCGGATCCATATATCCTCCTTTGGAAATACCATAAAAGGATAATCCAGGTCTGCCATTATCTTGTATCGACGTAAATATTCCAGGCTTTTTAAAAAGTAAATAACTCATTTAATTATAGTCTTTTATATTGACCGTTTCAGCATTAAGGCTTTTCCATTCTGCTATGGAGATTTGCTTTAGTGTAAATGTATCGCCAATATTCACAAATGGAGATAAAATAGATGCAGCATTAAATAATTGTAGCGGACAATGTCCGATCACATGCCATCCACCTGGACTTTCTATGTTATAAATGCCAGCATAAGGTCCACCTATTGCGAATGATCCAGGATTTACTTTTTTAACCGGCTTTGTTTTTCTAAGTATCTGCAATGTCTCTGCTAGGCCATCTAAATACATAAAGCCAGGTAAAAACCCATACATAGCCAAGGATAAATTTGACTTTAAAATCTGATCAATAAACGTAGCTTTTGCGACTCCCGAAAGATCTTCAATAGAATTCCAATCCGTCCCTTTATTAAAGCAAATTGGCAACACAAAATGATTCGTCAGGCCAGATCTATCTATCTCAATGGATTTTAGCTCTTTTCGTAAAGTGCTTTTATCCGTATTGCCATGTACGAAGAGTAAGAGTTCAGTTTTTGTTCCAACTATATTTTCAATGCTAGATAAACTTGCTTGTAAAATAGTTTCAGCAATCAGCGGGAGACTTACATTTAGCGGAATCTTACTGGGTAAAAGTCTCAAGATCTGTTCAGAATATAAATGAACTGAAAATTTTATGTCGTTAATGTGCAGAGATTTCAATATGTAAACTTTCTAAATGTTTGGAAATTAATACTGCCATCGCAGCAGCATCAGGCGTATCGCTATGGATACAAATTGTATCAACGTTGATTTCTTTTTCATGTTGTGAATATGTCAGCACTGATTGTTCAGAGACAAACATATCCAATTGACTGATCGCAGCATCCGTGTGTAAGATTGCATCATCATGCTGTCTATTTCTTAAACTTAGATCATCTTCGTATTTGCGATCGATAAATACTTCATGACGAATAGTGAGACCTTTTTCTTGCGCAAGTTCTGTAATCAATGAGCCAGAGAGTCCGAATAAAATTAAATTTTGATCAATGGACTGAATGGCTTCGATGATGGCATAGGCATAGGCTGAATCATTAGCTGCCATATTGTATAGTGCGCCATGCGGTTTGACATGTCTAAGTTTGGCTCCTGTAGATTCTACCATTCCTTTTAATGCTGAGACTTGATAGATGATGATTTGTTTTAATTCTTGGCTATTCATTTGGATATTACGCCGACCAAATCCTTGAAGATCTGGAAACGAAGGATGTGCTCCAATACTCACATTGTGATCGAGCGCAAGCAAAATTGTATTGTGAATCGTCAGTGGATCGCCAGAATGAAAGCCACAGGCAATATTGCATGAACTAATATGAGGCATGATTAAATGATCAATGCTAGATTTTGTATTGCCGTAGTGTTCGCCGAGATCACAATTGATATCAACTTTTTTTAATGCGCTCATGATTCTGCTTTTGATTTCAAAGCATATAATATAAATGAGCCCAGCCAATGCCCACCGCTATAATGGTCTCCAAAGATATCAGCTCTGGATGCATTAATATGGTCGTCAGCTATTGTCGTCAAATAATCTGTCTGATCTGGAAAATGTTTTATGATAGGATAGATACACCAAGCTCTAGAAAAATTGAGGCCAGACAAGTGTACAAGTTTTCCATCAGTTCTATCTTTTACAATTCCTGGTTCTAATCGAAGAGTCTTATCAAATAAGCCTGGTATAAATGCTGTAATCCATTGTTTAAAATCTGCAGGTGACATGACCTTTCGCATGATATCAATTTCCTGTAATGAAGGAGATAGAAAGTCATAACCACTAGGTTCCCAAGAGATTGGACAATTCTTATCATTTTGATAATATGCTATTGCCTTTTTCTTGATGATTGATAGCAGCGCTTGATCTTTAAAGTAAGTCGCGTAATCATATGCAAATGATAATCCGAAAGCTGTATTGCTATGCTCGCCAACTCTGATTGGGTAGACCAGTTTAGGTAAGTAATCAATATATGCCTGTGAAATATAATCAGAAAGTGGTTTTAGATTTTGATATAAATCAGAGGCTAATGGATCCTGCCATTTGTGAAGCTCTTCTGAGAGTTTGAGTAACCATGCCCAGCCGTAAGTTCTTTCAAAACTTTTGGTATAGTCATTTAGAGCAAAATAATCTAGTTCTTTTTGAATATTGGCTGCAGACAAATTTTCTGCGAGCATGGCTTTGAGTCTGTCTGCTTTTTGAAGATCTGGAAACTGTGATAATAGGTAGACGACGGACCAATGTCCATGTACGGAACTATGCCAATCAAAACATCCGTAAAAAGCGGGGTGATGAGTCCTTGGGAGTGCTAGGTCTGATTCTTTTGATATAGTCAATCCAGCTTTGTATGGATATTCTTGTTGGATACATCCGAAAGGAAGTTGGATAAGTTTAGCAGCTTCTATTTCATCTAATCTTAGCTGTTTATGCTCTGTTTTTTGTATATCAATATTTTGTTTTTCATTCTGGTTTTGCTGACAAGCAGACAGGATAATGATTAATGCTATCAATAGATATTTGTGCGCGATAGTCATATTATTTTCAATCAAGTATTTATTAAAGAATGGTGTATACTCATATTTAATATGAAGTATACACCTTTTATCAGTCGGGATGAGAATATTATAACCTGAGTTTTCTAGGTGTCTCAGAGCCCGTATATCATTACAATTCAATTCATTTTTGCTTCTGTTGAACCTATTGGCGTCTAATCGAAGCAAAAAAACGACCCCCGAAACTTAGATAGGGGTCGTTTTACAAGTACATTTAAAGTGCGAATTCAAAAATAACTTATGCCTAAAAGTACAAAAATCCCCAATGTTAGATTTAATCTAAAATCAAAAGATCCTGCAGATCAGGAAACTTTGATATATGCCATGTTTAGATATCAGCATGGACTCCTGAAATATTCAACTGGTGAGAAGGTTATTCCTAAGTATTGGAACTTTGACGGCCAGAAAGCTAAGAACGTCAAAAATCATACTGAGTATCTTGATATGAATGATCGATTGTCTGATTTGGCGAAGCTGATCCGTAAGGTTTATGTTGATCATAATTTTTGTGATATCGCTCCAAAGGATTTTAGAGAGGAGTTGAAGATCAAGGAAGGTCGAAAGAAGATCATCCCCAAAGTAGTAGAAAAGCCGCCAACACTTTTTGAATTCATAGAACTCTATATCGAAGAAAAGAAAAACAATCCCACGATCAGTAGAGGTACTTGGAAAAATCATATCACTCATAAGAATCACTTATTGAACTATGCAAAGCAATGTGATTTTATCCTGGACTTTGATACGATCGATTGGCATTTCCGACGTGACTAAGAGAACTATCTATATAAGGAGGATGGTCCAACGGCACACATTTTCGAGTGGACACGGCTAAACGTGTCTACTTTAAAAATCGCTATTCATGAAATATGTTAAAATATTCTCTAAGAATAAATCGTCTGTTTCTCTTGTACCCTGTTAGTTCTTCTAACATTTTCATGTCACTTAACTTTCGAATTAATCTATTTGCAGTTGCAGGGGTAACATCTAATATCTCACTTACTTTATTTGAATTTATAACAGGCCATTTGTACATCTCGTTTAGAACTTTTTGTGCATTTACACTTTTCACTCCTAGCTTAGGTAGCAACTGGGTGTCATAATGATTTTTCAACTTTATTATATCCTTGAATACCTGTATTGAATTTTCAGATGTTTCAATTGCACCTATTAGGAAAAACCTAAGCCAACTTTTCATATCACTCATTGTTCTAACTCTGGTAAGGTAATCGTAATAATGGCTTTTGTTTTTCTCAAAGAAGTTTGATAAGTATAATGCAGGTTTAACCAATATGCCTTTACTCACTAAGTATAAAGTAATCAATAATCTACCAAGCCTTCCGTTTCCATCTAAGAAAGGATGAATAGTTTCAAACTGATAATGAAGTAATGCAATCTTTATGAGATGCGGAACCCTCATCGTATCATCATGAATAAACATTTCTAAATCATACATTAAGTCTTGGACTTCTGATTTATGAGGCGGAATGTAAATAGCATTCTTTAGTGATGATCCAATCCAATTTTGAGACTTCCTGTATTCTCCTGGCAACTTGTGTTTCCCTCTCACGCCTGACAAAAGCACCTTATGAGTATTTTTCAATAGTCTGTTTGAAATCGGAATAGTATCGAGTTGGGCTATCGAGTAGTTTATTGCTTCAACATAGTTTTTGACTTCGCCCCAATCATCCCTTTTTTCAGGATCCAAATCCTCTTGAGGGATAAGGGCTTCTTCCATATTAGTTTTAGTGCCCTCAATTCTACTCGATGTCGTTGCCTCTTTCAAGATATGCATTTCTATAAAAAAATCGACATTAGGTATTATCTGTGAATATGCATTTAATTCCCCTATTGTTCTATTTGCTCTAGATAAGAGAGAAGTTATTTCAGGATCAGAGATAATCCACTCATGGCTAATCTTATTTGGAGAAAATGACTTGTATTCTAGATTATGTCTATGGGTACCAGATTTAAAATCTTTTATGTCCATTTTAAATTTATTAGCTAAATTAAAATATGATTCCCCATATTTTTAAAAACAAGGTAAAACTAAAATATAAAAATCTATATTTTCAAAATTCATGATTAATGTAAATATAGATTACAAACAACCCCCAAAACAACCCAAATAAAAAAATGGTATATGTAATCAACTGATTATCAGATACCATTATCAAAATCGTGTCGGGATGAGAAGATTCGAACTTCCGACCCCACGCCCCCCAGACGTGTACTCTAACCGGACTGAGCTACATCCCGATGGAATAAAAGTAATACCCTGAGTTCGATTATTCTAACTCTTACACTGTATTGACATAAGCTTATTGTACTTCTTTAGAATGTTAATAGCTGATGTCTATAATAAATCACCATTGTCTTTGGTAGATAAAGTTAGCGATATCTTCATATATCTGCCTTGAATATTGTGCTTTATATAGATTCAACATCGCAGTAAGACTAGACTCAAATCAATATATTCTTTAGATAATACGCTAGCCCCTACAAAAGTCATACATAAAAACTACACATCTACTACATTGCTATATTTAGTATTAATTATATAGATTATCAACTATTATGTTAGATAAAATCTAATATAATGACATTTTGTAATATAAATGTTCTTTTTTGATGTAGTCCCCTACAAAATTGGCTTTTGTGTAGGTATTTATATAGATTTGACAAAAATACACTAATGAAAGGGGATACAATACTAATCGTTGATGATCGCGAATTCGATCGGATTTTGTACAAAGAATATTTAGGAGAAGACGACTATATTTTTCAAGAGTTGGATGATGGAGAGCATGTGCTTGACTTTTTAAATAATAATCACATTGATCTCATGCTACTAGATTGGCAAATGCCACAGATGGGAGGCATCGATGTGCTTAAATTACTTAAGAATGATCCTAGATATGAAGAACTGCCTATTATCGTCATCACTGGTCTAGAAGATGAAAAGGTTTTAGAGGAAGCTTTTACTTTTGGCAGTGTTGACTTTTTAAATAAACCTGTCAAAAGAATCGAGCTTCATGCTAGAGTCAATAGTGCACTAAAATTACATCGCGCTAAAAAACAGCTCAAAAGACAAAAGAACGAGCTACAAGAGTTAAATGATATTATTAAGCAGCAAAAGCAAGAGTTAGAAAAATCTCTTGATTTGAAGACTGAGTTAATCGATTTAAAGGAAGAGCAGCATGCAAAAGCTTTGGATACAACTAATAGGCAGCTTCTCTCATTTGAATTAGATTCTAATAAAGTCGGTAAGAAAATCTTAGAAATTAAAAGACTTTATGAGGACAGTTACAAGAGTGTAAAATTGCACGTAGATGAGCCAGAAGTGCTTCAAAAAATGAAGAAGATAGAGAGATCCATTTCTACACTATTGAGCGATACAGATTCGCACGACGAGTTCAAGAGATTATTTGAAAATATTGATCCAAACTTTTTTAAGAAACTGACTAGAATTAACGCAAAGCTGACGACCTTGGATTTAAAGCACTGTGCTTATATCAAATTGAATCTTGATAATTATGAGATTTCACAATTACTAAATGTTGAAATCAAAAGCATACAAATGACGCGATATAGAATACGTAAGAAACTTAATTTAAAAGAGAACCAATCGCTCAGAGAATTTATTATGCTTCTATAATTCTCAGAAGACTTAAATAAAGACAAAATAATGAGAGTATGAATAGCAATGAGTACTTAGGTGCTGATTGTTATTCTTTTTAGACTGTTATTTATTTATTGAGTTTCCTAGTGACTTAGAGTCTTTGGGGCGAGATGATTAGTAGCAGCTGATCAGACGAAAAAATTAAATGGTTTAATGAATGCGTGAAAGGACGCACCTAGTTCTACTTGAAAACTGGATAATAATTCAATACTATTTCCCGCATAATATCAACTGCATTTTGGAGTGATGCTGTTCCATTCGTAATGATATCAATATTAGAAACATCTTGTGAAAAGATAGCCTGGTAGTTTGTTTCCAGTATCAAATCAGGACAATTTTCGCAACCATTCGGCATTTGAAAAGCCTTAGACGAGGATTTTTAGCTTAGTTCAATTCTGGCAAGCAAGATGTTCTTAGCCAAAACTTGTCTATAATCGTCATCATATCAAAAAACTTGATAATGTCGATTGGCTTGATCAGGTATGCATTAGCTCCATAACTGAAGCATTCATCAATATCTGCATTCAAGCTAGATGTTGTTAGTATGACTATTGGTATTTTTTTGATCGTCTTGTCTTCTTTATATGCTTTAAGAAGGTCTTTACCTTGTACCTTTGGTAAGTTTAGGTCCATAATGATCAAATCTGGCAAATCAGAGTATCCACCATTTATTTTGTCTTCTAAATAATTCATGGCTTGACCGCCATCTTTAACTAGTTCAAGTTCGATAAACAGATTATTATCACTAATAGCCTCTTCTATCAACTTGATATCACCCTCGTTATCTTCTACTAATAGGACTTTCTTTGTCATAAACTTGAATGGAATTAAAAGAAACAACTCTGTACTCTTAAGACGAAACTATTTCAAAAAAGCCACAAAATTACTAATTACACTTGCATTACACTATACCCCACAAAATAACTACTCGAAAAATATACCCATGTAAACAAAACTACACTTAATCCCCAAGATACATTTAATTAAAAGTATAGTATTTGAAAAATTAAACTATTTGGATCAAATGTTATCTATAATCTGTTAAAACCGTTTCAATCCTGTATCTAAATGCAATGTCTAAGACTGCGACGACGTGCTCATTGGCGACTTTAGGATGAGGTGCTATAGTTATACTGACATCTCTTCCATCAGATTTTATTCTTTTGATTGCTTTATCTAGACTCGCAAGATTTAGTTTTTTTCCATTAATATAGTACGTACCGCTGCTGCTTATAGAAATATTTGTCGGTTTTTGGGTAACACTTGGTGGAACACGTGATTTGCCAGGTAGCTTTAGATTTAATGCATTAGGGATGATTAAAGATGAGGTCAACATGAAAAAGATGAGCAACAGAAAGATGATATCTGTCAGCGATGACATGCTGAATTCTGCACTGACCTTACTTTTTTTCTTTATTCCCAATTGATTAATTTCTTGGCTGTGTGGCGATAATTGCTCTCATTTTAAGAGCATTAGATATTTCTATGATTTGGTTGACTTTTTGCCATGGTACACCGACTTCTGCCACAATTGCTATTGTGGCATTCTTTTGATTGTCCATCGTGGAAAAATCTGTTTGGATCTTTGATTTTATCTCTGATACTTTGGCGATTTTTCCATTGTATGTCGTTTTGCCATCTACAGTCATCATCACAGTGAAATCTGTGGGTGCGATCGTCTTACTATCAGACTCTGGCAATTGCACATTAATTTGAACCAAAGATGACGTCAGCATAAAGAAAATCAGTAACAAGAAAATAATGTCTGTCAATGAAGACATGCTAAATTCTGCACTTACCTTATTCCTTTTTTGCATTCCCATATTATACCATTGGTTCTTGAAGTAAATCCATAAATTCTACGGTGGTCCGCTCCATTTTGAAAATTACTTTCCCAACACTTGCAACTAGAATATTGTATCCTACAAAAGCTAGAATACCAATCAATAGACCGAAGGCAGTGGTAATCAGCGCTTGATAGATACCTCCTGCCAATACATCTGGCGTGACATTAGACTCAGTTGCCATTTTATAAAAAGCTAGGATCATACCAGTTACAGTGCCAAAGAAACCAATCATTGGAGCTGCACCAGCAATACTCGCCAAGGTTGACAGATTCTTTTCTAATTTGAAGACTTCCAAATTTCCTACATTCTCTATTGCTGTATCAATATCTCTTAATGGTTTTCCGATTCTCATGACACCTTTTTCTACCATTCGGGCAATAGGTGAGTCAGTCGATCTACACAGGGCTTTAGCGCCTTCGATATTTCCGGCGGCTACTGCAGCTTTTATATTGTTAATAAAATTTTGATCTATCCGACCAGCTTTCTTTATGGTCAGCCAGCGCTCTATAAAAATCGCAACTGCCACAATAGACAAGAATAATAGAACGGCAACAATTACCATTCCTAAGGGGCCTCCTTGCAAGATCAAATCGATCAATCGTTTATAAGTGCCCACTTCTTCTTCCACAGGTGGTGTCGCCTGAAGAAAGAACATGCCAATATCTAACATAGATGTATTTTAATTAGAGAATTGTTTGCAGTTGAACGCATTTCAAATTTGCATAAGTATTTAAAGGAGCGAAAAATACAAACAAATAATGATTATCGTAGTTTCTGTGCATATATAAATGTATGGATATCATAGCTTTACCATTAATTACAACTAATTATATTTAAATTCGTTAATTCACTTCATTGTATATAAAAATATTAAAAATGAAACAAGCATATATTTTACTACTATTTGTTGTCATCTGTGCTTTTGGTGCATGTAAGCAAGATACTGCAGTCGAAAAAGCAAAAACATCTAATCCAGCAACAAGAACTGCTATGGCAGGAGCAACATTAAATGTTAATACAAATAGCTCTATTATCAACTGGACAGGTTCCAAAATTGGTGGAAGCCATAGTGGTACAATTCAAATATCAAACGGAAGTCTAGCAGTTAAAAATGGAAATATCACTGGTGGATCCTTTGTTATTGACATGAATAGTATTCAGAATACCGACTTACCAGATGATAAAAAGGGCGATCTAGTCGGACATTTAAAGAATGCTGATTTTTTTGACGTAGGTGTTTATCCTACTGCAAAATTTGATATCACCAATATCACTAAACTGACAAATGAACCAGGCGCATCGCATCTAGTCTACGGGAATTTAACTTTAAAAGACGTCACCAAAGAGATTGGCTTTAAGGCTAACATTAATGTTGATGGACAGAATGTAACTGTGAAAACAACAAAATTTTCGATTGATAGAGCAGATTTTAATGTTAAATATGGATCTAATCGATTCTTTGATAATTTAAAGGATAAAGCGATCAATGACAATATTGATTTGGAGATTATTGTGAATGCATCTTAGCATTGACAAGGATACTACGATGTAGCCATGTTAATGAGATTACGAATCAAGGCTCAGGATCATGGCTGCATGATAAAACAGTGCCTCATTCTGATCATGACTCAGATTCTGATTCATTAAAAAATATGTCCTACTTGTATAAAAGGGCGTTTAAAGGTAGGTCTAGAATACGGAATACTGCATTGATATCGTTATTTTCGCATTATACTTTATCGTTATATAATCATGAGACAATACTTATTTGCTTTCGCACTTCTTTTTTCTATCCTTCTTTTTAATAATGGCTGTGGAGGCGACTCTGCTACTTCAGGTCCAGTTAAGGAAGGAATTTCACAGACGATTAATCAGCAGTCTTCTCCTCCAATAAAGAGAAAACCTGTTGGTGAGATCACTAGAGATCCAGTCCTAGGTGGCGCTGCAGATATTAAAATAAAGGCGATCGGCGCACCCCAAGGCACAACATTTTTGATCGGTATTTTAGGAGATCAAAGATTTCGGCTTGATTCAGCGAGAGTAGATCAGCAAGGTTTGTCAAGGTTTACAAATCCAGATGGTTATCCACAGGGACATTATTTTGTTTATTTCGCCAACAACAAGAATTTTCAAATCCTTCTTGGAGAAGATCAGACCTTTGAAATCGGTCTTGACCTGAATGATATGGCGAATACCATCAATTCGACTGGCTCGATTGATAATAAATTATTGTACGACAATATCTTATTTGAAAATGATCTTCGACCACAATTTGCAGAGGTCGCTCAACAATTAAAGACTAATCCAGAAGGCAGTGCAGGATATAACTCCGCGAAGGAAAGGCAAGAATCTTTGGTGCAGCAGCGAAAAGATAGACTTGCAAAAGAATTTCGTGAGAATCCAAATTCATTTTACACGGCCTTTAAGCAGTCAGGACAAAATCCTGAGATCAGATCAGATCTACCAGAAGCTCAACAAGTGGCTCAGTACAGAAAAGACTTTTGGAATAACGTCGATTTTGCTGATTCAAGATTAATCAGGACGCCTGTGATTGTCAATAAATTAAAACGGTATATGGATGAGCTCACGCCGCAGCATGTAGATTCGCTGATCAAAGTGCAGAACTGGCTCATCGACAGGGCAGAACCATATCCGGATTATTTTAAGTTTTTTGCCAATTGGGTGCCGCTCACATATGAGCCGACGAAGACTTCAATTATGGATCCAGAGAAGATTTTGGTCAATGTCATCAATCGTTATTTTACGAAAGAAAAAGCCTTTTGGGCGGATAGTATGTCTATCTACGGATTCCAACAAAGAGCGAGAGAGATGTCAGGAAGTCTGTATGGCGATAAAGGAAAGGATGTAATCTCTACAGATCAATTTGGTAAACAGCAATCGATTTATGAGAAAAAAGCAGATTATGTCATCGTGTATATGTATAATCCAGATTGTGAACACTGCCAAGAGCAAACACCAAAGCTTGTCAATTTTTACAATCAACACAAGAATAACAATGTAGATGTATTTGCGATTGCAATTGATACGGACAAGCAGAAATGGACTGATTATATCAATAAAACGGGTATGAACTTTACGAATGTGCATGACCCAAGCAATCGATCTATCTATGGCAAATACTATGTGGATCATACTCCAGAACTTTATGTTTTAAACAAGGACAGAATAATCATTGGAAAGAACTTAAAAGTGAATCAGATTATGACTGTGATCGACCGAGATAAGGCGAAAGGGTAGTGGTATTCTTGTTATTCTGAATTTGTTGAATGTGTTACAATTGTTTTGTTGTTGATTCAGAGTTTCATTTAATATAATCGATGTGTCATCTAGAACTTGCAGGCTGTGTCGTAATATACAGCGTAGTCATCTTGAACTCGTTTCAGGATCTGCCAATTGAATTTTATCCTAAATGAGTAGATCTATCAAGATTGTTCCTTTCCTAAACTTTCTGAACCATGATTTTTAGGATTTTTGGATTAACATGATTTTTTATAAATGTCATCCATAGCTCGATTCAGATCTATTGTGACTAGCGTTTTTAATAGTGGAGTTGATTTGAAATTACTTTACATCATCTGTCTGCATCAGGATTTATAGGATTAATGGATTGGCAAGATTTTACTTACAAATGACAAAGAAAAATTATCTGAAGAATTCAATTTTGTGTGATAAGTTGGCTTGCTGAAATGCCTATTATTTAAAATCTCCGATTTGAGAAATCAAATCGAAGATGTTTGGCGTGCTAAATACCATTTGTTTCATCCACGATGCCAATCACATTTAAAATTTTCCTAAGAAATTTCATATTGTAATTTATGATGTTAGGTAATATAAAGTTCAACTAGATATATATATATCGTATCCACCAAATCCTAGCATAGCACTAGTTGAAGAATCTTACAATAAAAGCAATACATGTTCGAATCTCAATTTAAAAGCACAAAAGGAGGCACCACAAATAATCCCAAAGGAAAAGACTCTCCGTTCATCCGTTATAGTTGTCATTTTAGATAGCTCAATAATATAAAATCTCGCATTGAACAGTTCATGACATAAATTCCACAATTCAGGACATTCGATTTTTATGATGAATGAATAGAGCTCATATTTGCATCATGAAAAAGAATAAAATAATCTTCAACCAATCCAACACTTTACAACAACTGCATTGGAATATCTTCTGGTTAATTTTTTTATTTATGATGTTCATGGTTCCTCACAGTATGTTCTCCCAAATCCCAGATGTGCCACCGCCGCCGCCACCACCGCCACCACCAATGGAAATTCCGCCACCACCACCTCCAGCAGCACCTTCAATGACAGAGAGTAGCCACTATTCACTACATTTTGGAGATGAAAATGGCAAAACAAAAATTCAGTATAAAAGCAATGGCATTGGTCTGAAAATAGAATATGAAGGCGAAGTCAATGTGTCAGACGATGAAACGGATATTATTGGGCTGACCAATGGAGGCTATTTCTATATTCAGAAATCTGCATTTGGAAGTAAGAGAAAAATTAAAATTGAAACAGACAGAAGTGGTCATCTGATTAAGGAATACTATGTCGGAAGAAAAAAGAAAGATTTTAATCCAGAAGGAAAAAGGTGGCTGAAAGAAATACTTCCAGAAGTATTACGATCGACAACAATCGCTGCTCCAAACCGAGTCAATAAATTTTATAATCAAGGCGGCGTAAATAGAGTCATCGCTGAAATAGAAAAAATGGATAGTGATCATGTCGCTTCTACTTATTATCAGCTGTTATTAAATAAAGAGATAAAGAATCAAGAGTATAGCACCATTTTGAAATCTGCAGGAAAAATGATTGATTCGGATCATTACTTGGCTGAAGTTTTAATGAACAATCACATCGCTTGTTTTTCAGAGCCTTATATGGTGGAGGCATTTATAGGCGCAAGTGCTGAGATCAATTCAGATCATTATATGACTGAAGTGCTCAAGAAAGTTATCCACAATGCAGATGTAACGGATGCTCAAGTTTCCTCTTTACTTAAGATCAGTGAAGATATCGATTCAGATCACTATTTATCAGTCGTCCTGATGGATGTACTCGAAGAACGAGATATGACAGATACGAATATCTCTACGATTATAGAGCTAAGTGATGAAATCAGTTCTGATCATTATAAATCTGAAGTACTCAAAGAAGTATTAACCAAGAAGAACTTATCGAAACAAGCTATGCAAAGCTTTGTGAAGTCTATCAGTGATATTGGATCTGATCATTATATCACAGAGGTGATCCTGCATATGTCTCGTAATGTCGTGGACAATGATGGACTAGTCGAACTCTTTGATGTATTGGCTGATAATGTTTCATCAGATCACTATATGGCTGAATCGCTTAAAAAGATCATATCCAGAAACACATTAGATGATAGCAGTTTCAAAGCGCTCACAATAGCAATGCAGGAGATTAACTCTGATCATTACTTGATTGAAGTATTTGCTAAAGCTGCGGGACAGCGTGATTTGTCATCAACTCAAGTTGTCGATCTGATAGAGACCTTGGATGATATTAACTCTGATTCTTATACAGCTGAAGGATTGCTAGCAATCTTAGATAGAGTTTTGGAATTGGGAGGGCAAACTCTTCAGGCTTATAAATCTATGGCAAAACAAATCAACTCAGACTCACATTATAGACGAGTTATGAGGGCTTTAGACTAGCTAAGAAAACTTAAAATCCAAGGAGAAAATCGGTGCTAATTGACATCAGGTTTTCTCCTCTTTCGCAAAATCGAAATAAGTTTTTCATAGGTCCAAAAACGACTCAGTACACAGCCAACAATATTTACTATTTTAGAATCTATGAAATATAGGTTCGCACAACGATCCGAACAAAACATGAGAAAACATATTCTCACGATAATCCTAGGAGCTGGTGGAGGTTTACTGCTGTCATTATATTTGTCTGTAGATTCAGCTATCATACAAACAAATAGTTTGATCGCCATAAGTTTGGGTATTATGATCAGTTATATCATCATTGGTCTAAGCACTTTTCTGAATCGTGTGTTGCCGTGGCGATCAAATATCCTGATCAGATTTATACTTGGCATTTTAATCTATACTGTGGTGAGTTTCGGGATCATTAAGTCCGTGCTGATGATAATAGAGACAAGCATAGATGGAGGGATCCACTTAATGTTGACTGATGAGCAAATTGATCTCAAGTTATTGCTCATCTTATCTTTTAGTTTCTTCTTGTATTCCATTATTGAATTATTACTTTATTCCTTTAAAAGTTATTCTACAGGAGAACTTGAAAAAATAAAAGCAGAAAGAAAGCAGATTGACTTACAATTGAATGCACTCAAAGGCCAACTGAGTCCACACTTTCTATTTAATAGTCTGAACACGGCATCTTCATTAATGAAAGCTGAGTCTTCTGAAGCAGAATATTACATTAGAAAATTAGCAAAACTTTACGAATATACGATCAATAGTTACAGTTCGACATTGATTAGTGTGCAGGAGGAAGTCTCATTTGTCAAAGATTATTTTCACTTATTAAAAACCAAATTTGGAGATCAAATAGACATGAATCTTCAAATTTCAAAAGATCATTTGCAAACTAAAATTCCGCCACTTGCATTACAGATGTGTATTGAAAATGCTGTAAAACACAATGTTGTCAATCGTGATTATCAATTAAATATTTTGATTAAATCACAAGGTAGATGGATCGATATTTCTAATAATAAAACAAAAGTGCCAGCACATCAAACATCATTTAAAATTGGCCTGCAAAACATACAAGAGAGGTATAATCTATTAAGCGATAAAGAGATTAAGATTAAAAATGAAAGTGACTTTATCATATCAATTCCTGTTATCGAATGATTAACTCTGTAGTCAATCAAGCTTTGTTTAGGATTTTTAGTCCGATCATGATTGGGCTCTTAGGCTATGTATTATTATTGCTTTTTAATAATCAATTAGAACAATTAAAATCTGAATTTATTAATGTAGAGTTATTCATTTTTATTGGCATTTCTTTATTTATTCAAGAATTAAATCGGCTGATTATTCATTCTTATTTTGATAAAGCTGATGATGGATTTACAGTAAATCGATTTATTTTTCCCCTTATCATTTCCATAGTACTTACGATCGTGATAACGACATTGGTTATACGTATTTATTTTATGCTTCGGCTGGGATATGAGCCTGATTATAATGAGTTGATTTATTTTAATATCATATTTATAATTGTCGCCCTAGTCTATTTTTCTCTGTATGTCAGTTTTTATTTATTAGAAAGAGACTATACACATTCTATGAAAAATGAATTGTATAGAAAGCAAGAAATAGAAGCAGATTTTATTCAATATAAAAACGGAATTAATCCTGAATTACTTTTTGAATGCTTTGAATCTTTAATACTTCTGACACATAAAAACATTGACAAAGCAGATGAAATGTTAAGTCATATGTCACATGTTTACCGGTATATATTATCTCCTAAATATCAAGAGATCATCTCTTTACAAGAAGAATGGTCTTATGCGACAAAACTCGTCGATCTTTTCGAATCACTTCCATATAGAACCGTCAATGTAAGTCATGAAGTCAATGATTATATTCATATCGTAAAAGGCACGATACTCACGATCTTAGAGTCTATTATACGATCTATTATTAATTCTCAAGATCAAGCACTCAGTATATCATTGACCAGTGATGTTGGCTTTTTAATGTTTAACTATGAAGCAGCGCCAAAGCTAAATGAAGACATTATGACAGATAAAATAAATATTCTAAATGAGAGCTACGAAGTCTATTCTGATCAGAGAATAGTTATATCTAATAGCGGTCATAAACACGAGATTAAAGTCCCGATTCTTCAATTGCAAAATCAAGATCTATGAATGTCATCATAATAGAAGATGAATTGCCAGCGATTCAAAAGCTTAGCGATTACTTGCATAAATATGATGCTACCATTGATATCATTCATACTTGTGAATCTATAGAATCTGCAGTTAAAATCTTAGGACAACTGACTGTAGAGGTGCATTTAATCTTTATGGATATCCAGTTGTCTGATGGACTGAGCTTTGAGATCATGGAGCAAATAGACATACAATATCCTATCATATTTACGACAGCTTATGACGAGTATGCGATTGATGCTTTCAAACTAAATAGCATAGATTATCTATTGAAACCGATAAGTTACACAGCTTTATCGTCATCATTAAAAAAGTATAAACGCTTATCTATGCCACAAGTAAATAGTATTAAAAGTGTGATCCAAGATTTTAAAAAGAAGAAATATAAGGATCGATTTTTAGTTAAGTTGGGAAATAAAATAAATACCATCTCAATCAACGATGTTGCCGTCATATATGCGGAAGGCCGAACCGTTTATTTGATCACGACACAGGCACAAAAGTTTATTATTGATTATAAAATCGAACAACTCACCGATATACTTAATCCAGCTATTTTTAATCGCATTAATCGCTCAGCAATTATTCAGATTAAAGCCATCAAGGAAATTATCATGTATTCTAACAGCAGACTAAAAATAGAGCCTACCGTGTCAATACAAAAGGAATTAATTGTCAGTCGAGAAAAAGTCAATGAATTTAAATCATGGTTGGAAGGTGGCTTGTGAGGAAAAAGAAATATCGGAGTGAGCGAAGATCCCTTAGCGAACGATTAGAGCGTCGGGAAGAGATAGGATAAAAGGTATACGATATGTCGGAATGAAGCGAATCAGGTGATGACGGTGATTGATCGGGATAAGGCGAAAGGGTAGGACGTGTTTTAAAATTGGGTATTTAAATTCCATCTTCTAGCCTTCTTAAGGAGGAAACAAACGGACATGTATTGGTCAACAAACATGCACCAAGCAAGATTTGGCATGTATATAAAATTCAATTTCAGTAATTGCAAAGTTGTATTAGATAACTTGATTTAGGATCTATTGTGACTAGCGTTTTTAATAGTGGAGTTGATTTGAAATTACTTTACATCATCTGTCTGCATCAGGATTTATAGGATTAATGGATTGGCATGATCTTTCTTTCGCTTGACAAAGTAAAATTATAAGTGGACTTGACGAAATTCTTAAAATTTAACATCTCCAACTCGAATAATCAAGTCGGAGATGTAAAGTTTTCTATATTCCTGATATGTCATCAATAATACCAAGCACAACTAAAATTTTTTTAAGAAAATTCATACTGTAATTTACAATGTTAGATAATATAAAGTGTCTGCTAAATATATATATATATATATCGTATCCACCAAATCCTGGCATA
>Ga0209828_1001092_pt1 | contig 25163 bp, 7 predicted proteins | sample MaitaG_FD_187429 | JGI IMG/M metagenome (GOLD analysis project Ga0209828, IMG submission 187429) | Marine algal microbial communities from Maine, USA - Maine_Asex2 metaG (SPAdes) (version 2) | ecosystem: Host-associated > Algae > Red algae > Unclassified | place: Maine, USA | collected 2015-01-05
AGTCCGAAGTCCGGACTCGATCTGACGGTGGAGTAGGCGACAAGCCGTCTTGTCATCACATCTCATACTTGCTTGATGGGAGTATGAGATGCGTTCTCCCTTTCCTCCTTTGTATTGGTCTGTCTGGGTTTGTACCGGCCCAGCAAGCGACAAATCTGGTTGAGGAGCTCTGGCTCAACCATGCAGAATTATTGGCGGTTGAGCGAAAACCGGAGATGGAAGCGAAGGAAGTCATAGCCGCAGGCAAGACGATGCGGTTCCTTGAGAAGACCTTTGGAACCAAACCTGCGACTGGATGGAGTTTGTATATTTCAATGCATGGGGGTGGGGGAGCACCACCTCGTGTAAATAATGGCCAATGGAAGAATCAGATTCGTTTGTATCAACCCAAGGAGGGTATTGTCGTCGCTCCCCGGGCTCCGACCGATACCTGGAACCTCTGGCATCAGGGGCACATCGACGATTTGTTCGACCGTCTCATTGAGAACTATGTCGTGTTACGGGAAGTAAATCCCGACCGTATTTATCTTCTTGGCTACTCCGCCGGTGGTGACGGCGTCTATCAACTGGCGCCGCGCATGGCGGATCGTTTCGCGGCGGCTTCGATGATGGCCGGTCATCCCAATGACGCGAATCCTTTGGGCCTGCGCAATCTTCCGTTTATGATTTGGTGTGGTGAAAAGGACGCTGCCTACAAGCGAAATCAGGTGGCCAAAAAATGGGGCGAACGTCTTGAAGAACTTCAGGCAGCGGATGCGGACGGATATCTTCACAAGACCACCATCGTCAAAGGAGCCGGCCATTGGATGAACGGAACCGATCGTGCTGCGATCCCTTGGATGGGAAAACACAAACGCGATCCTTGGCCAAAGGAGGTGGTTTGGCATCAATCTGGGCGGACCCATGAACGCTTTTATTGGTTGCAGAACGAGCAGCCTGTCAAAGGTCAGACGATCAAAGCGACCGTCGAAAAACAGACCCTCACCATTCAGGCGGACGGCATTGAGAAGTTGACCCTTCGGCTGTCAGATTCTCTTGTCGATTTGGATTCGCCCGTCCGTGTTATCTTCAACGGTGAGCGTGTTCATGATGCCATTGTTCCCCGAAGTTCGGCCGTGGTAAAAGCATCATTGGCCGAACGGGCGGACCCGCGTTCGGCGGCATCAGCGCTGCTCCAAGTGCAGGTCAAATAAGTTGCCTTCCGGCAGCACTTCCGGCTAAAAGTCATTTCCCTTTTTGCTCCAGTAGCTCATCAGGACAGAGCGACAGATTCCTAATCTGTAGGTAGCAGGTTCGAGTCCTGCCTGGGGCACCATTGTTTTGCTCGCGGCGGAGGCGACATCTCTTCGGTGTCGTGAAGACGAGTGTTCCTCGTCTTCTGTGCTTCGAAAAAGCCGATAAGTTATCTCCCGACTTGGTCAGTTGGTGTTCCGCCCGCTGTGTTGCTTTCTCCGGCCAAAACCAAGGTGGTTTTCCTTAGCGAAGGACACGGTGAATGCCTCACCCCTTCGTCTGAACGAACAACAGTATCATTTTCGCATAAGTGCAGAGGACAATCATGCATTTTCAACAAAGAGAGGTCTCTGGCTTTTCGTATATTCTGAGCGTCATTTATTTTTCCGGTTCAGTTCTCAGGAACGTGACCAAAATTGCGGACTGAACTTGCAAAGCGGACGAACCGGCGGGTCCGATTTGAGGATTGGTAAGATCCGTGCGTCTTGTCCAAACGCCGGAACAGGAGGGTGGCACGATCATTGCTTTAGGGTTCCCTAAGAAATTGAATTCCCCCACAACTATGAAAAAGAAATCCCCTCCCTCTTCCTTTCTCCACGTCCTCGGTGGCCTCAGCCTTGTCTTGGCTGCCTGCTCCACCTTATGGATGTTGCTCTCATCCATCGGACAAACGCCTTTGCTCGGCTGCGGAGTCGACAGCGCATGTTCAGAAGTTCTCGGCAGTACCTGGTCGAAAATTGGCGGTATTCCGCTTAGTTTTCTCGGGATGACGGCCTACGTCGCGCTATTGTTTTCAGCACGTTCTGAATTCCGATTTCGAAGAAAATCTATCGTGGTCCCCTTTCTGGCAACCGGCGTTACGCTGGCGGCGGCCTGGCTCCTTGCAGTCCAGGTTTTTGCCATTGGCGCCCTTTGCCCCTGGTGTTGCGCGACACATGCGGTCGCAGTGATCGGCGCCGGGCTAGTAATGGTCTCACGCTCCGGTCTTTCCAAATCTGAGAAACCGAACATCGTCTCAATGCCCGTCTGGGCCGCCCCGGCCATGGCCGCGGTTGCGGTGGCTGGCCTTGGCGTCGTTCAAATCGCCTCCGACCATACCGTCAGTGAAACCGCCGAACTCGGCAATGGCGTCCGGGTGATGGTTGAGAACGACCGCCCGGTGCTTGCCCTGCACGACGGCGAGTTCGAGATTGATACTGCCGCTCTCCCGGTGACCGGCGCCGAACATCCGGTGCACTGGATCGTCACCTTGAGCGATCCGACCTGCGAACACTGCCGCGACTTGCAAACCTTCCTCGACGAAGAAGGCCAAGCCGCCGACACCGCTTACGTGCACCTCCCGGTGGCCCGCAACCAGGTGGCCCGCCATCTGCAACACGACTTGCTCGTGCTCTTCCGCACCGCGCCCGAACTCCACGCCACCGCAGTCGCCGGCCTGAAAAACGGAAGCATTTCCGATCAGCCGGCTCGCTTCCGTTCTTGGATCAATGCCCAGTGGAACGAGACGCAGTCTTTCGAAACCGCTTGGAAAGCCAACCGGGAGTGGGCGCGTTCGCAAATCCTGCTTGCGATGAACGTGCTCGAAGCCAACAAGACCGAACTCGGCAAAGTCTCCATCCCGCAAATGATGCACGGCGACCAGATCATCCTCGGTCAGCCCGACTCCATGGAAGACATTCGCGAAACCTTCGCAATGGGTGCTGAAGTAATGCCTGTCCCTATGAAGACAGTAATAAGCGACGACTCCCAGTTCGCCTTTGCCTTGCCAGCCTCGACCCGCACCCTCCTCGGTGGCATGTCGTTCGTGCTGCTGTTTGCCGCCGGTCTCGGCTTCTACCTGCTTCGCCGCCGCCGCATCATGCGTTGGGTGGCTCTCTTCACCGGTTCGGCCCTCGCCGCCGGTTCGGTCTCCACCGTGCTCGCGGCCGGAACCGTCGTTCCGGAAAACACCATTTTCATTCCGCAGACCGATCTCATCGCCTGCGTCGACTACGACGGCACCGCCCCGTTCTCGGCCGCCGACCCGCTCGACGACGGCGCTGGCACTCACACGCCCGGTGACGACCTCAACGAAACCAACAATGTCGTCCGTACCTATGACCTCATCCAGTACAGCACCCACTGGAACGTCAACGAACAGGATACCAGCAACGTCATCATCACCATGATGCTCCCGCCGGACCCGACCCGTCCCGACGATCCCGATCCCAACGCGATGTTCATCAACTGGACCGAACTCCCAGCGGGTTGCATCCAGCCCAACCTCGAATCCGCCGCGGCCATCGCCAACAAGGACTCGTACATCACCGATGACGGTAAAACCCTCGTCTGCAATGTCGGCGACGCCAAAGAAGGCACCTCCGGCACGATCCGTGCCATTGCCCAAGTCGGTTTGAACCTCGACGGCAAGATCATCACCATGGACAGCACCATCACCACCGACGACTCTCCTCCGGTCGACGGCAATTCGCTGGAAACCACCATTTCCGGCGCGCCTGCCGGCGATTGGGTGAAGGGCCGTCCTAAAGTCTATCGCGACGTCACGAACGCCGTGAACGGTCTGGTTGGTATGGTTATGGTCTATCCGATCGCGCTCGTTCCGGGTGGTCCCGGCGGTATCATTGGCTCCGCACCGATGGTGAGTCCGGACGTTACGGTCTTTGACCACTTCCACCACTCTCCGCCAAACACGATCATCGCCGACCCGGCGTGGTTCACCAACCGAACTGTCTGCGGTGGCTATGATTTTGACAAGGTAATCGATTACGATGATGATCTGTCAGTGGCTGGCGATAATGCTGTGGCGGCCCCGTTTACCGATCCCGCCGCCGTCGGTGCGACGGCCAACAACACCATCCCGGTAACGATTGGCTGCGCCTTGGATGCGGCTGCTTCCGCCGCCAATGGCTATCCCGTGGTCCGCTTCGACTTCTCGAACTACGATGCGGGCATCCTGACTCCCGATGCCTCCACCGGTGGACCCAACACGAAGGGTGTGCCGCTGGCCGCCCAAGTGGCGTTTTGGTCAGCGAATGCTGATTACATCGCCCACGATGGCGGCATCGGAACCGTCTGGAACGCGATTTCCGCTACCAATACCGCTGTAACTGGAACGGCAGCTGATGGCAGCGTCTCCGATCCTGCTTCCATCGTGCCGATCGATATCCATGGCAACGCCGGAACCGTCCCGGAAAACATTGTCGGCGACAACAACTTCGTTGGCACAGCCTACCGGCTCGCCAGCTCCCTTCCCGGTAAAACCTTCCGCCATTACACGACGGTTAGTGCTGGGCCCTACCAGGAAAACGTCTACTCAGATACCCTCCCAGGAACACCCGTCCTTGGCCATGGCGATTTTTACCACCGTCTCGACCACCGGAATCTAAGCCGCGGCGGCCTTGGATCACACAGTCTTCCTCCCCGGGCCAACTTTTACAATGCATGGCAGGGTGACCACACCGTCTCCCGGGGCGAGACCCTCGTCGTGAGTTCACGTATTAGCACGTTTACAACCCACTTCGTAGATGTACCAGCGTCGCAAATCCACCACGACCACATCAACCTCTGCAATCATTTCGACAATGCGAATATGGAGCTGGTTGATTTCGCGTCTCCCACGTTTGACGTGATTGACACTAGCGGCTTCAATACAACGGTACCTGGGTGGTGGCAGTCCTTCCCGACCGGTGGCTATCAGGACACCATTAGTGATGGCCCCACTTTCCATGTCCTGACTGGTACAGGCGATGCCCACTCTCAGGGTATCAACAATGGTGGTATCCGCAAACAGGATTTCCCCTACGTCATTGAAGTTGCCACCGCCGCCCCAGGCGTGTTGACCGCCCCGGGGCTAAGTGTGGCTCCAGGTGCCGTCACCTGCAACGATGCCGACGCGGCAACCGGATGGGTGGATGCGAGCGATGCCGCCGCTATGGCTGCGTTCGAGTCGGTACCCGGCTCTGGGGTGTACGACTTGGCCAACATGATTCGCTTGAGAAGTCTCAATGCCGTGCCTTGGCGCTCCGGCCCGGGTATCTTTGCCCGGACCTTTGAGGGTGTTGGTGCGTCCTACCATCTCCACTACAACCTGCAGGTCAAAACAGACAACACGGCCAATCCGGACGGCGAGGTCATGTTTATCCACACCTCCCGCGCGTCCGGCCCCCTGACCAACGGCACCTTCACCACCGCCGATGAATGTGGTTGCACGCATCCAACTGATGGAGTGCCTGCAAATGTCTTTTATGAATGGGGTTCGGGACCCGGTGTCGACACCCCCCCGAACGCATGGTGCAACCTCGAATATGATTATTCCTCGCCTGGGGTCACCGAGGAACCGTCCACACGCGGAAGACCCGGTTTCTTTGACTTACTCTCTATCGAGCAGGCATTGCCTGGAGGTGACCCTGTTATTGGCCACCACGAAAAACTGACCGTCGGGTCCACCCGGCTGGCCGTCTCAAAGAAGAACGCCACAGGCGACCCTCTCCAGGTGGTCGACAACGGGGATCTCGTGACCTTCGACATTTGTTGGAGTGTCATCGGTTCCCCGCTTGAGCCAGTGAGCAACCTGACGATCTCCGACAATCTTCCGGCCAACCTCGCCTTCGTCTCGAGCACGTTGGGTAACGCGGACTCCTTTTCGATCACCGGCACGGACACCCTAAACTGGACATACAGCGGCGCTACTCCTGGCGGTACCAGCGACTGCTTCCAAGTCACCGTCGAGGTCATAAACGCGGCTGGAGAGGCGCAAATTGGGAATACTGCGACCATCAGGGCCGCCGACTTCTTTGGCGACGCCCTCAGCGGTTCCAACGTGGCCCGTATCAAGATGCTGCCCGCCTACGAACGCCTCTGTGTCTACAAGACGGTGGCCGACGAAGAAGGCCCCTGCGACGTCTATCCTGGGCCAGGTACCGAACCAGCCGACTGGGCTGACCGCTGTTCGATCATTTACCAGGATGATCCAATGGAGTTCACCCTTCACCTGCTCAACGAAGGTCTTACCGACCTCGGCCCGGTGGACGTGATCGAAGTCTTCCCGTTCCTCGGCGACGCGGTGGAACCCGCCAACGCAACTGGACTCTTCGCCGGTGACGGACGCGCCCCGGTCTCCGACTTCTCCGGCACCCTCGAACTGGCCGCCTGGCCCCCCGCCGTGGCGGTCGACAGCCTCGCTGGCCAGACCGACTGCCGCGGTACCTTCTACTGGACCACGGAAGTACCCGACCTGATCAACCGCAACCCGGAAGATCCCAGCAACGCCCTGACCGGTGGTATCTGGAACGCCGGAACCCCAGCCAACCTCGCCACCGTCACCGGCTTCCGCTACGTGATGTCCGACGACCTCGGCATTGGCGGGGCCAAAGAGTGCCGCATCACCTTCGAGCTCGACTCCGACAGCAACGTCGACCTCGACTTCTACTCCAACACCTTCGGCGCCAAGTCCGAGACCATCAAAACGGTCAACCGGGCCAACGACGTGTCGATCCTCGTCCGCGAGGCCGACTTCGCCCTGACCAAGGTGCTGGCCGATCCGGCTTCCGGATTCGTCATGCCGGGCCAGCAAGTGACCTGGGATATCGAAATCTGCAACCAAGGCACCGTCGCGGCCACCCAGATCCGCATGAACGATTACATCCCAAGCGGACTGACCTACGTGGACGCGGACAACCTTCCTGGCTGGCGTCCCGTCGGCACCCCCGCGACCCGCGCAGTGTATGAATACATCACCGACCTCGCCCCCGGCGAATGCGAAACCATCCCCCTCGTGTTGACCGTCGACGCCAGTGTCACCGGTATCATCACCAACTGGGCCGAGATCCAAACCGTCATCGGACCGGATGGCATGATCCTTGCCGACACCGATAGCACACCTAACTTCATCAACAACGATCCGTTCGGCGGCGACAACGTCACCGACAACAGCAACGGCGACGAGGACGACCACGACCCGGCTGAGATCTTCGTGCTCGATCCCTGCATCGACATCGAGAAGTTCACCGAGGGTGTTCAGTCCGACACCGCACCCGGCAATTTCATCCCGGCTGGCAGCTCTGTCACCTGGACCTATGTCGTGACCAACTGCGGCAACATCGGCCTTGGCGACGTCACCGTGGTCGACGATGTTGAAGGCGCTGCCTTCTACGTCTCTGGCGATACCGACGGCGACGGCCTGCTCGACACAGATGAAGAGTGGATCTTCGAAGCGATCGGCACCTCCACTGGAGGAGCTTACTCCAACAACGCCCAGACATCCGGTAACCCGGTAGATGATGGCGGCAGCGAGATCCCCGGTGCCGACCCTGTCATGGACGAGGACCCCGACCATTACTTCGGTGCCGACCCCGGCATCACCATCGAAAAGACGGTCTACCTCGGCCACGATGGCGGCGCCAGCTGCCCCGGCACCGAACTGGCTACCAGCACCAGCATGGCCGATGTAACCTATTGCTTCGTGGTAATGAACACCGGCAACGTGACCCTCGATCCGGTCACCATCATGGACACACTGATCGGCATGCCCGCCATGAGCGTCGGCCCGCTGGCTCCAGGTGCCAGCGCCTCAGCCTTCTTCGAAACCGTCATCGACGGCGCGCTCACCAACGTTGCCGACGTGGCCGGAACCCCGGTTGACGACGACGGCAACCTGATCGACGGACTCGACGACGTGACCGACGACGACCCGGCAGAAGTGGCCGAAGAGAACTTCGACCTCGCCCTGCAGAAAGTCCTCACGAGCAGCGGACCGTTTAATCCCGGCGACGACGTCACATTCACCATCACCCTGTTCAACCAGGGCGACGTGATTGCGACCAACATCGAAGTGGTCGACTACATCCCGACCGGCCTCATTCTCAATGACGCCGACTGGGCCGATAACGGCACCTCCGCCTCCTACCTGGAGACCGGACCGCTCAATCCCGGCAGCATGGTCGGGATTCCGATCACCTTCACCATCGACCCGAACGCTCCCGCTGGCACCATCGAGAACTTCGCGGAAATCGCCGGCGCCCAAGACGACGAAGGCAACCCGCGCGACGACATCGACTCGACGCCGGACGCCGACGACACCAACGATGGACCCGTCACTGACAACGAGACCATGAATGGCAACAACGACGAGGACGACCACGACCCGGCCGAAGTGGACGTCGAGATCTTCGACCTCGCCCTCACCAAGGTCATCGACACCGCCGCCACTCCGGGCCCCTACAGCCCCGGCGACACCATTACCTTCACGATCACCGTGACCAACCAGGGCACGATGGTCGCGCAGAACATCGCCGTCGCCGATTACATTCCGGCCGGCCTGATCCTCGCCGACCCGGCATGGAGCCAAACCGGTCCGAGTACCGCCGAGCAGACCATTGCCGGCCCGCTCGCACCCGGCGGCAGCGAAGACCTCGCAATCAGCTTCCTCATCGGACCTGATGTCGACGGCGAACTCGTCAACTACTCAGAAATCGGCGCCGCCGACGACGAAGACGGCAACCCCGGCAACGACATCGACTCCACCCCGGACACCGAAGACGACAACGACGGCCCCGTGACCGACGGCGCCACCGACGGCACCGACGGAGACGAGGACGACCACGACCCGGCTCCGTTCACCGTCGAAACCTTCGACCTGGCCCTCACTAAAGTTCTCGTCGGCAACGGCCCGTTCACCCCAGGCGGCCCCGCCACCTTCGAGATCACCGTTGAGAACCAAGGCACCGTGACCGCCACCAACGTGCAAGTCACCGATTACGTGCCCGCCGGCCTCACCGTCAACGACTCTGCGTGGACCGTCGACGGCACCGCCGGACCTGGCAGCGTGACCAACACCATCGCGGGCCCCATCGCCCCCGGCGGCACCATGAGCATCACCATCGAAATGATCATCGACTCCGGCTTCAGCGGCGTGATCACCAACGTCGCCGAGATCTCCGGCGCCCAGGACGGTGACGGCAACGACCGCGACGATGACGTCGACAGCACCGCTGACGGCGACGGCACCAACGATGGTGACTTCACCGACAACGCCACCGACGGCACCAACGGCGACGAAGACGACTCCGACCCGGCCTTCCTGCCGGTCGGCGTGTTCGACCTCGCGCTCACCAAAGTCATCGACACCTCGGTGACCCCGGGACCCTACAGCCCCGGTGATTCGATCACCTACCTGATCACGGTCTACAACCAGGGAGCGATCGCCGCCTACAATGTCGACGTCGTCGACTACGTTCCGGCCGGCCTGATCCTCAACGATCCGGCATGGACCAACGTCTCCGCCGGCACCGTCGGCACCAGCCTCGACGGACCCATCGTCCCGAACGGCTCCGAGAACGTGCAGATCACCTTCACCATCGATCCGTCCTTCACCGGCGGCGTGCTCACCAACTTCAGTGAGATCGCCGACGCCGAAGACGAGAACGGCAACCATCCCGAGGACCTCGACTCCACCCCGGACACCACCAACGACGACGGCGACGTCACCGACAACGCCACGCAAGGCGAAGGCGGCGACGAAGAAGACGACCACGACCCGGCTGAGATCCTCGTCGGCATCTTCGACCTGGCCCTCACCAAAGTGGTCGACACCGCCGCGACCCCGGGTCCGTACACGCCCGGCGACACGATCACCTTCACCATCACGGTCACCAATCAAGGCACCGTGGTCGCGCAGAACATCGAAGTCTCCGACTACTTCCCCGCCGGCTTGACCTTGGCTGACGCCGTATGGACGCAGACCGCGACCCAGACTGCCGTCACCACCATCCCCGGCCCGCTGGCGCCTGGCGGATCCGTTGATCTTAGCATCAGCTACACCATCAATCCCGGTGTCTCCGGCGACCTCACCAACTGGGGTGAGATCTCCGAGGCCGAGGACGACATGGGCAACGACCGCGACGACATCGACTCTACCGACGACGGCGTGTTCGGCAACGACGGTGACTTCACCGACAACGCCACCGACGATCCCAACGACGAAGACGACAGCGATCCGGCTCCGTTCACTGTCGAGATCTTCGACCTCGCCCTCACCAAAATGTTGACCTCCGACGGTCCGTTCTTCCCCGGCGCCTTCGTCGAGTTCACCCTCGAAGTCGAAAACCAAGGCACCGTCACCGCCTACAACATCGGACTGAGCGACGCCGTGCCTGCTGGCCTGATCGTCGCCGACGCTGCCTGGGACATGGACGGCACCGCCGGCCCGGTGGTCACCGACCTCATCGCGCCGCTCGCCGGCCCGCTGGCCCCCGGTGACAAGACCAACATCGTCATCACCCTGCAGATCGACCCGGCCGCCACCATGGCCGCCTCGCTCGTCAACACCGCCGAAATCAACGGCGCCGAAGACGAAGACGGTCCGCGCGACGACGAAGACTCCACCGCAGACGACGACCCGACCAACGACGGAGATGCCACCGACAACGCCACCGACAACGAAAACGGTGACGAAGACGACAGCGACCCGGCCGAACTCTCGTTCGAGATCTTCGACCTCGCCCTCGAGAAAGCCCTCACCACCGAAGGTCCTTACTCGCCCGGCGATATGCTCACCTTCACCATCACCTTGGAAAACCAAGGCACCGTGGACGCGCAGAACATCGTGGTCTCCGACGCACCGAGCGCCGGCCTGATCCTCACCGACACCGCGTGGACCGGCCCGCTCGGCGGCCCCTACACCTACACCTATCCCGGACCGCTGCTCGCCGGCACCATGGATACCGTGACCATCACCTACCAGATCGATCCGGCCATCTCCGGCGCCGTCTCCATGTCCAACTACGCCGCCATTGACGGCGCCGAGGACACCGACGGCAACGAACGCGATGACGACATCGACTCCACCGAAGGCGACGGCTCCACCGATGAGGACGACGACGACGAAGTGCTCTTCGATGTCGAGATCTTCGACTTGGCGTTGACCAAAGTGCTCGACACCGACGCCACGCCCGGACCGTTCCAGCCCGGCGATACTGTGACCTTCGAAATCGAAGTGTTCAACCAAGGTACCGTCGACGCCCAGAACATCGACGTGGTCGACTACGTCCCGGCTGGTCTGATCCTCAACGACGCCGCCTGGAGCGCCTCCGGTCCCGGCATCGCCACCACGACCATCCCCGGTCCGGTCCTCGCCGGCGACAGCACCACGGTCTCGATCAGCTTCACGATCGCCCCCGGCGTTGACGGCCCGCTCGAGAACGTGGCCGAAATCGAAAGCGCCGAAGACACCACCGGTGAGGAGCGTGACGACAACGACTCCACCCCGGACGGCACCAACGGCAACGACGGTCCGCACGATGACAACACCACCAATGGTGACAACGGCGACGAAGACGACACCGATCCGGCTGGCATCACGGTTGGCACCTTCGACCTCGCTCTGGTCAAGATGAACAACGACCCCGGACCGTTCTACCCCGGCGGCACCGTCACCTTCGACATCACCGTCATCAACCAAGGCACCGTCGACGCCTTCGGCATCACCGTGGCGGACTACATCCCGCCGGGACTGATCGTCACCGATGCGGCCTGGGTGCCGAACAACATCCCCGGTGGCCTTACCTCGACGCAAATCGCCGGACCGCTCGCCCCCGGTGAACAGGTGACCGTGCAGATCACCTTCACCATCGATCCGCAGCTCAACGGCGCGATTACCCTCACCAACCACGCTGAAATTGCTTCGGCCACGGATGGCGACGGCATTGTCCGCGATGACTTCGACTCCACGCCGGACTTCAACGAAGACAACGACGAAGAAGTCGACGACGTCACCGACAACACCAACGGCGACGAAGACGACGCCGATCCGGCTCCGGTCATGATCGGCATCTTCGACCTCGCCCTGGTCAAAGACCTCTCGGACACCACCCCCGGACCGTTCACGCCCGGCGACCTGGTGACCTTCGTCCACACCATCGAGAACCAAGGCAGTGTCACCGCGCAGAACATCACGCTCACCGACACCCCGCCCGCCGGACTGATCCTGACCGACGCCGCCTGGAGCGGACCCACCGGCGGCCCCTACAGCTACCTGTACAGCGGACCGCTGACCCCGGGTCTCACCGACACGGTGACAATCACCTTCCAAATCGATCCGGCCATCAACGAAGCGCTCTCGTTCACCAACACCAGCGAGATCGCCTCGGCCGAAGACGACCAAGGCAACCCACGCACCGACGACATCGACTCCACCGAAGGAGACGGGTCCGACGATCAAGACGACGACGATCCCGAAGTGATCTCGGTCGAGATCTTCGACCTCGCCCTGACAAAGGTCCTCAACGAAGCCGCCAACCCCGGGCCCTACAGCCCCGGCGACCTCGTGACCTTCACCATCACCGTGTTCAACCAAGGCACCATGGTCGCCCAGAACATCGACGTGGTCGACTACACCCCGGCCGGCCTCACCCTGGCGGACGCCGCTTGGTCGTTGACCGCCGCCGACGTCGCCACCACCACCATCCCCGGACCCTTGAATCCGATGGACAGTGCCAGCGTCGACATCACCTTCACCATTAATGAAGGCGTCTCCGGATCCCTGCAGAACTTCGCTGAAATTAGCGGCGCCGATAACGACCAAGGCGAACCGGAAGACGACATCGACTCCACCCCGGACGGACAGAACGGCAACGACGGTCCGTTCACGGACGACGATACCGACGGCACCAACGGTGATGAGGACGACCACGATCCCGCCGACGTATTCGTCGAGATCTTCGACCTCGCCCTGACCAAAGCGCTGACCAGTCCCGGTCCGCACTTCCCCGGCGGCCTGGCGACCTACACCATCACCTTGGAGAACCAAGGTACCGTGATGGCCCAGAACATCGAAGTCGCCGACTATATCCCGGCTGGCCTCGCACTCATGGACGCCGACTGGATGGACATGGGCGGCATCGCCTACACCACCGTGGCCGGCCCGCTGGCCCCCGGTGACACCTTGCCGGTCGAGATCACCTTCATGATCGATCCGTCGTTCACCACCGGTGTGATCACCAACTTCGCGGAGATCGCCGGCGCCCAAGACGGTGACGGCAACACCCGCGATGATGACATCGACTCCGATGCCGACGACGACGACAGCAATGACGGCGACTTCGGTGATGACGTCACCGACGGCACCAATGGCGACGAAGACGACCACGATCCGGCCTTCCTGCCGATCGGTGTGTTCGACCTCGCGCTGACCAAGACCCTGTCTTCCAGCGGACCGTTCAGCCCCGGCGACGACGTGACCTTCACCGTCACCGTCTTCAACCAAGGCACGATCGGCGCCCAGAACGTCACCGTCACCGACTACGTGCCGGCTGGCCTGACACTCAACGACAGCGACTGGAGCCTCTTCGGCGGCAATGCCACTGCTCTGGTCAGCGGACCGATTCCGGCCGGCGGCTTCGAGGAAGTGGACATCACGTTCACCATCGACGCCGGCTTCAGCGGCGCCATCACCAACGTCACTGAGATCTCCTCGGCCGAAGACGACCAAGGCAATCCGCGTGAAGATGACATCGACTCCACCCCGGACGACGACAACGGTAACGACGGCGACATGGTCGACAACGAAACCGGCAACGGTGGCGGCGACGAAGACGATTCCGATCCGGAAGTCATCGCGGTCGGTATCTACGACCTCGCGCTCACCAAAGTGCTCACCAGCACTGGGCCGTTCAACCCGGGCGACGACGTGACCTTCACGATCACCGTCATCAACCAGGGCACCGTGGCCGCGCAGAACGTCGAAGTCACCGACTACATCCCCTCGGGACTCACCCTGAACGACGCGTCTTGGAGCGCGGTGGCCGGCGGCGAAGCCGTCACCACCATCCCGGGACCGATCGCACCGGGCGATAGCGTCGACGTCACCATCACGATGACCATCGACGCCGGCACCAGCGGCGAACTGGTGAACTACTCGGAAATCTCCGGCGGTGAAGACACCGACGGTAACGAGCGTGACGACATCGACTCCACCCCGGACTCCGACGGCGACAACGACGGTCCCGTGACCGACGGCGCCACCGACGGCACGAATGGCGACGAAGACGACCACGACCCGGCTCCGATCTTCGTCGAGATCTTCGACCTCGCCCTGACCAAAGAGCTGACCAGTCCCGGACCGTTCTTCCCCGGCGCCCCGGCCACCTTCACCCACACGGTGGAGAACCAAGGCACCGTCGCGGCCCAGAACATCACGCTTACCGACTACGTGCCGGCTGGCTTGATCGTCAACGACGCCAACTGGAGCCCGAACGGACTCGTCGGACCCGGCCTGGTCACCACGACCATCGCCGGTCCGGTTGCCCCAGGCGCGCTGATCACCTCGGACATCACCTTCACCATCGATCCGAACGGCTCCACCGCCGGATCCGCCGTGAACGTCTCCGAGATCAGTGAAGCGCAAGACACCGACGGCAACGTCCGCGACGACGACGACTCCACCCCGGATGATGATCCGACCAACGATGGCAATGCCGTCGACAACGACACCGACAACACCGGTGGCGACGAAGACGACAGCGACCCGGCCCAGATCCAGTGGGAGGTGTTCGACCTCGCCCTCGAGAAGAACATCATCACGCCCGGACCGTACTCGCCCGGCGACCTCGTGACCTACGGCATCACCGTGATCAACGAAGGCACCATCGCGGCGCAGAACATCGCGCTGTCGGACAACCCGCCAGCCGGCCTCAACCTCGCTGATTCAGCCTGGTCCGGCGCCGCCGGTGGTCCGCACACGATGACCTACGCCGGTCCACTCCCCGCCGGTGGCAGTCACACCGTGATGATCACCTACGAAATCGATGCCAACGCACCCGCTGGCAGCCTGCAAAACTGGGCTGACATCGACGGCGCCGAAGACACTGACGGCAATCCGCGCACCGACGACATCGACTCCACCGAGAACGATGACTCGCAAGATCAGGACGACGACGATCCTGAACAGATCGAGGTCAGCATCTTCGACCTCGCCCTCCTCAAGGAGATCAACACCGCCGCCACCCCGGGCCCCTACGCCCCCGGCGACGTGATCACCTTCACCATCACCGTGTTCAACCAGGGCACGGTCGGCGCCACCGACATCGAAGTCACCGACTACATCCCCGCCGGACTGAGCCTGCAAGACGCAGCGTGGACCGCAAACGGCACCTCGGAAGCCTTCACAATCATCCCCGGTCCCCTGGCCGCGGGCGACAGCACCTCGGTGGATATCACCCTGCTGATCGGCAGTGTCGCAGGCGAACTCGTCAACTACAGCGAGATCTCCGAAGCCTCCGATGAGAACGGCAATCCGCGCGATGACATCGACTCCACCCCGGACTCCGACCAAGGCGACGACAACGTCACCGATGGCGTCACCGACGGCACCAACGGCGATGAAGACGACCACGATCCGGCCCCGTTCACCGTCGAGGTGTTCGACTTGGCCCTGACCAAGGTGCTCTCCAGCCCGGCTCCCTACGTGCCCGGCGACGACGTCACCTTCACCATCACGGTGCTCAACCAAGGAACGATCGACGCGTTCAACGTCCTAGTCACCGACTACACGCCGGCCGGCCTGACGCTGAACGACGCCGCCTGGACCGAGACCAACGGCATCGCCCAGGCGCTTATCGCCGGTCCGGTTCCGGTAGGCAGCGGGGTGCAGATGGATATCACCTATACCATCGACCCGGCGTTCACGACCGGTCAGATCGTCAACTTCGCTGAAATCAGCGGAGGCGAGGATGCCGACGGCAACCCGCGTGACGACATCGACTCCACCCCGGACGCCGACGGCTCCAACGATGGCGCGCCCAACGACAACAACACCGACAACCTGTTCGGCGACGAGGACGACCATGATCCCGCCGTGCTACCGGTCAACGTGTTCGACCTCGCCCTCACCAAGGAGCTGGTCTCCGCCGGTCCGTTCGCCCCCGGCGACAGCGCGACCTTCATGATCACCGTCTACAACCAAGGCTCGATCCCCGCGCAGAACGTGGAAGTCACCGACTCCATCCCCGCCGGCTTGATCCTCGACGACGCCGCCTGGACCGAGACCGCCGGTGTCGCCACCACGCAACTCGACGGACCGATCGTTCCGGGTGGTTCGGAGAACGTGATGATCACCTTCATCATCGATCCGACCTCGCCCTCCGGCACGCTCGTCAACCACGCCGAAATCAGCGGCGCGCAAGACGACCAAGGCAACCCGCGCGACGACTTCGACGGCACCTTTGACGGCGATCCCACCAACGACGAGGAAGTCGACGGCGAGATCAACGGCTTCGGCGGCGACGAAGACAACGCCGACCCGGCCGAACTCCAAGTCGGCGTGTTCGACCTCGCCCTGGTCAAAGACCTGGTCTCCCCCGGTCCGTTCGACGCCGGTGACAGTGTCACCTTCGAGATCACCGTGTTCAACCAAGGCACCGTCGACGCCGCCAACATCGACGTTACCGACTACATCCCCGCCGGCCTCACCCTGGCGGACGCCGCGTGGACCCTGGTCAGCGCCGGTGAAGCTGTGACGACAATCGCCGGACCGCTCGCGGCCGGTGATAGCACCACGGTGCAAGTCACCCTGACCATCGATGCCGGCGCCAGCGGCGACCTCGTCAACTTTGCCGAGATCTCCGAAGCCAGCGACACCAACGGCAACGTTCGTGACGACATCGACTCCTCCGCTGACGGCTCGCCCGGCAACGACGGCCCCTACACCGACGGCGTGACCGACGGCACCGACGGCGACGAAGACGACCACGACCCGGCCCTCGTGTCGATCGGCGTGTTCGACCTCGCCCTGGTCAAAGTGGTCGCCAGCCCCGGACCGTTCACCCCCGGAGACGACATTACCTTCGAGATCACCGTGATCAACCAAGGCACTGTCGACGCGGCCAACATCACCGTTACCGACCAGCTCCCCGCCGGTCTGACGCTGAACGACGCCGCCTGGACCGAAAGCACCAACGGCCTCGCCGAAACCAGCATCGCGGGCATCCTCGCCGCCGGTTCCAGCACGAGCGTGACCATCACCGCCACCATCGGCGACGGGATCACCGGTAGCCTGCAGAACATCGCGGAAATCTCCGGTGCCACCGACAGCGACGGCAACGAACGCGACGACATCGACTCCATCGCCGATGGCGACATCGGTAACGACGGGCCCATGTCCGACGACGTCACCGACGGCAGCAACGGCGATGAGGACGACCACGATCCGGCCGAGTTCACGGTCGACGTCTTCGACCTCGCCCTCGACAAGGCGCTGACCACCCCCGGACCGTTCTCGCCCGGCGACCAAGTCACGTTCACCATCTTCGTGACCAATGAAGGCACCGTCCCGGCCGCCAACATCGCCGTCACCGAACACATTCCGGCCGGCCTCGTCCTCAACGACCTCAACTGGGTCGACAACGGCGACGGTACCGCGGTCCGCATGGTGCCCGGCACCTTGCTGCCCGGTGTCAGCTTCCCGCTGACCGTCAGCTTCGTGATCGCGAACGACGCCTCCGGACAACTCGTCAACATCGCCGAGATCTCCGGCGCCACCGACAGCGACGGCAACCCGCGTGATGACATCGACTCCGTCCCGGACGGCGATCCCAGTGATCCGCTGGCCGAAGACGACCACGATCCCGAACCGATCACCGTCGAGGTCTTCGACCTCGCCCTCGTCAAGAACCTGGTCACACCCGGACCCGTGAGCTGGGGCGACACCGTGACCTTCGAAGTCATCGTGTTCAACCAAGGTACCGTCGCGGCGCAGAACATCGATGTGGTCGACTACATCCCGGCCGGCCTCAGTTTGAACGACACCACTTGGACCAAGATCGGCGTCAACGCCGTGGCCACCGTCCCCGGACCGATCGCCCCGGGAGGCATGGCAACTCTGAGCATCTCGTTCACCGTCGACAACGGCGTTCAAGGCGAGCTGGTCAACTACGCTGAAATCACCGGCGCCGAAGACACCGAAGGCATGTCACGTGACGACGTCGATTCCTCCCCGGATGCCGACATCGCCAACGACGGCCCGGCCGTCGACGGTGTCACCGATGGCACTGGCGGCGACGAAGACGATCACGACCCGGCCTCGATCAACGTCGAGATCGGCGAAGTCGACCTCGCGCTGACCAAGATGGTCGAAGGCGCCGGACCGTTCACCCCCGGTGACGACGTGACCTTCCGCATCACCCTGTACAACCAAGGTGAAGTGGCCGCCGAGCTGGTCGACATCGTCGACTACATCCCGGCCGGTCTGACCCTCAACGACGACGACTGGACCGATAATGGTGACGGCACCGCGAGCATCACTTATGGCGGACCGATTGTCCCCGGTGCATCCGAGGTGATCCGCATCAGCTTCGTCATTGATGAGGACTTCGGCGGCTGGCTCGTCAACGAAGCCGAGATCACTGGCGCCACCGACGAGAACGGCAACGTCCTCCAAGACATCGACGGCACCCTCGACGCCGACGCCACCAACAACGGCACCCCGAACGACAACGTGGTCACCGACCCGAACGACACCGATCATCACGACCCGGCCCCGCTGTTCGTCGAGATCTTCGACCTCGCCCTGATCAAAACCGTGGTGGGCGAAGGCCCGTTCCAGACCGGCGACGACCTGACGTACAATATCCATGTCGTCAACCAAGGCAACACCGACGCGACCAGCGTCGAGATCGTCGACCTGCTGCCCACGGGCCTCACGCTCAACGACAGCGACTGGACCGACAACGGTGACGCCACCGCCAGCTACACGCTTGCGGCCCTCGCCGCCGGAGACTCCGCCGACATCGAGATCACCACGACCATCGGAAACGGTGTCGACGGCATGGTGACCAACTACGCCGAAATCGCCGCTGCCAACGGTCCTGACGGACAACCCCGCGAGGATGTCGACTCGGTGCCTGACAGCAACTTCGGCAACGAAGGCGTGGTCAATGACAACGCCCTCGACGGCACCGGCGCGTTCAACGGCGGCGACGAAGACGACGCCGACCCGGCCCCCGTCATGATCACCGGCTTGAGCACAGTCACCGGCAACGTTTGGACCGACCTCTCCGCCGACGGCGACCCGAGCAACGAAAACCTCGCGGAACTCGGCCTCGAAGGCATCGAAGTGGTGCTCTACACCATCGACGAAGACGGCAACCCGACCATCTATGACACCGTCACCACCGGTCCGAACGGCGAATACATGTTCGACGAACTGCCCGAAGGCGAGTACTTCATCTCGGTCGACCCCGAGAATATCCCGGACAGCATCAGCCTGGCGACCACGCCCAACGGTTACCCACTCAACCTCGACGCCGGTGTCGACAGCGAAGCCAACTTCGGCTTCACCACCCCGCCGACCGTTGTCGAACTCGTCAGTGCCGACGCCACCCTTGGCGACAACGGCGTGACCGTCAGCTGGGTCTCCGGTTTCGAACAGGACACCCTCGGGTTTAACGTCTACCGCGTTGATCCGGCCGGCCGCACCAAGGTCAACCAAGCCCTGGTCATCGCCGGCGCCATGTCCTACAGCGTCACCGACGCCGACGGCATCGGCGGCACCTACGTCCTGGTGGAAATCACCAACGACCTCGCCGCCGAAGACCTCGCCAGCCTGCAGGCCGGGATCGACGCCACACCGCAAGGACCGGGCGCGACCCTGATGGCCGAAGACGGCGAAGCCGCCTTCACCTCCACCGGTGGAAGCTATCTCGTCATCGGCTTCGACGCGGTCCCGACCGTGCTCGACGTCACCGTGCCCGACTACCCGGTCGAGCTCCGCGGCGAGACCCTGCAAGCCGGCGACGACAACGGCGCCTACTTCGAAGCGCCCGCCGGTGCGGACATCGACGTCCGCGTTGCCGAGTAAGCTGCCTTTACTAACCTACATACCCGACAACGGGGCGTCTTCGGACGCCCCGTTTTTTTGTGCTCAGACTTGCACTACCGACGATCATTGTTAGGGCTCCGCTCATGATGGACGAAATCATAGACAAATTGCCGCATCTCCGAGCCGGGCTCGAGGAGATGAGGGGGTATCTTTGACGTCGCGACCCGACGCGAGCAACTAGCGGCGCTGGAGGCGCTTCAGGCCAATCCCGATTTTTGGAACAGTCAAGAGGCGGCGCAGAAAAACATCGCCGAGGTCAAAGGCCTAAAAACCTTTCTTGATCCCTTCGCCCTCTTGGAAGGAAAGATTGAAGATTTGGAAGCCCTCGTCGAACTCGCAGAAGGTGCAGACGAAGACGACCTCAAAGAACTCGCTGGCGAAGCTGAACCGGTGTTCGCGGAAATCGCCAAAGTGCAATCCGAACTCGAAGTGATGTCGCTGCTCGGCGGCGAACTCGACGCCAACAACGCCTACGTGCACATCAACTCCGGCGCTGGCGGGACCGAGTCCGACGACTGGGCCGACATGATGTTGCGCATGTACACGCGCTACTGCGAACAGCAGGGGTTCGAGTATGAGATCATGGAGCACCGTCCCGGTGAGGAGGCCGGGATCAAACACGCCTCGATGCTCGTCAAAGGCGCGTATGCCTACGGGTTCCTCCGCGCCGAACGCGGCGTTCACCGCTTAGTTCGCATCAGCCCCTACGACTCTGCCGGACGCCGCCATACCTCGTTCGCCTCACTCGACGTCACGGCTGAAGTGGATGACGACATCGAAGTCGAGATCAATAAAGAGGATCTGCGCGTCGACACATTCCGCGCCAGTGGGGCAGGGGGGCAGCACGTCAACAAGACCGATTCCGCCATCCGCATCACCCACGTGCCAACTGGAACCGTCGTCGCCTGCCAAGCCGAACGTTCGCAGCACCGCAACCGCGACCGGGCGATGAAAATGCTCGCAGCCAAACTCTACGAGCTGGAACGCGACAAACTCAACAAAGCCCAAGAACAGTTTTACGGATCCAAAGGCGAAATCGCCTGGGGCAATCAAATCCGTTCGTACGTGCTGCAGCCTTACACCATGGTGAAGGATCTGCGCAGCCGCCACGAGTCCGGGAATGCCGCCGCCGTGCTGGACGGCGCGTTGCAACCGTTTATCGAAGCCTACCTCAAACACGATCGCAAAGAGGCCTCCGAGGCCGGCAACTAAGCCGAACCTCGATCCGCCGGTACTCCGATGTCCGTCTTCGTCAAAATTTGCGGCCTCGCCAATGAAGCCGATGTGCAAGCCGTCATGGCGATGGACCCGGACGCGATGGGCTTCGTCTTTTATTCGAAATCCCCGCGCGCCGTCACCGCCGAACAAGTCGCCGCTTGGACCGAGAACATCCCCGAAGGCATTCTCAAAGTCGGCGTGACCGTGGATCTCAGCGCCAAGGAAAACCTGCGGATTGCCGACGAAGCCGGACTCGATGTCTTGCAACTGCATGGGTCCGAGACCGATTGGTCGTGGTGCCCGCCACTGGTCGAAATTTGGAAGGTGGTTCACCTCGATCGCGGAATCTCAGCCGCAGTGGAAACACTCGATACGCTGCTGATTGATTCCTACACCGAAGCCATGCCCGGCGGCACTGGCCTCACCGTCGATTGGGAGAAAGCTCGGTTGTTTGTCGAATCGGTCAAGGTCTTGGACCAACGCGTCTTGCTGGCCGGTGGCCTGAAGGCGGGAAATGTCGGCGAAGCAATCGCGGCGGTTCATCCCTGGGGCGTGGACGTGAGCTCGGGCGTGGAGTCCGAACCCGGACGCAAAAATCACGCGGCCGTCCAAGCTTTTATCGACGCGGCGCGTTCGGGCTAGGCCGAAGGCCTAACCGTTCGCTTTCAAATCGCGCACCGGTGACCGGCGGTAGTTCACCGCGGCCGGGATCAATCCGGCTAGAAACCCCGAACCGAGAATCAGCAGCAAGGCTTTGATTTCGCGCGAACCCGTCGCCCAAGGCTGAACGTCCATGCCGAAGCTGGCGCGTGACGCTTCCGCGCCGAACGCCAGCGCACCATGGCCGAGCAGCCAGCCGATCGCGACCCCGAGCAGGACCGTGAGCATGGCTTCCAATAGAACCAGCGTAAACAATTCGGCGGGAAATGCGCCTAGCGCGCGCAGGACCGCGCGGTCGCGGCGCCGTTGTTCGGACGCTTGCAGCAAGGTGGCGAGTACGGCGAGACAGGCCACAAGGATCACCAACGCAGCCACGACCAGCAACACTCGTTGCAAGGGACGGATCATCGTATTGCGTAGGCGCTGCATCTCCTGCAAGGGCGAGGCCGCCATCGACTCGGTATTGGCGTTCATCTCGTCCATGAATTTCCAGCGCATCGGAATGCTCTGCAGACTCACCAAAATCGCCGTCAGTTCCTGCTCCTTGTTCGGGTCGTCATCCGGATGCTCGTGCACTTTCCAGACCGAATCGAGCGTCGCGAACGCGGCCCGATCCACCGACATGCCGCTGGTTTCCAGAATGCCGACCACGGTGAACGGGAAATCATCATGCGCTTTGGCCCCGGCGGTCATGCCGTGAACCCCGGCGAAGGTGTCACCAACCTTGAACCCGGTTTTGCGCGCGACTTCCGCGCCGAGCACCGCTTCGAACGAGCGCTCAAACACCCGGCCTTCTGCCACTTCGAACAGCGGTTTGGGGCGACCGCGCCGGCGCCATTGAAACAGCAAGGCCTCCGTGCCGACGATCGGGTAACCCTGAATGCTGTCGCCAAGACCGATGGGCACGGCCGCGCGGACCAAACGGTTCGAACGCACATCGGCGAGCGCACTGTAACGAATGTTGCCAGTCGGGCGATCGAGAAAATACAGGCTGCTGAGGATGAGTTGCAAGGGACTGCCCTTGGCGCCCACCACCATTTCGAAGCTGCCAATTTCCGCTTCGAAGGCTTCCTCAGAGGCGCGGTGCAAACTCAAAACAACGCATACCAACGCGGTGCCCAGGGCGATCGACACGACCGAGAGCAGGGTGACCACGGGGCGAGCCCGGACCGAACGCCAGGCCATTGCGAGCAGGTTCATTGCACCAACTCCCGGGCGTCGAATTGCTGCGGCAGTTCGCGGGCAAGTTCGAGGTCGTGGGTGACTACAATCAGGGTCGCTTGGGTCTGCTCTGCCAACTGTTGCAACAGGGTGAACACCTTGCGGCCGTTTTCAGGGTCCAGCGACCCCGTCGGTTCGTCAGCGAGGATCAGCCGCGGCTCGTTGGCAATGGCACGGGCAATTGCGACGCGCTGCTGTTCGCCAATCGACAAAGTGCCGACGCGATGGTTTGCGCGATGCGACAGCCCCACGGTTTCCAGGACGGCATCCGCGCGGGCCTTGCGATCGGCTTTGGCCACGGCGCGTCCGAAGCGCATCCCGATCTTCACATTTTCCCGCGGACTAAAGTGCGGCAGCAAATTGAAGGTCTGATAAATGATGCCCATCTCCCGTCCGCGAAAACGGTCGCGCGCGCGGGCCGACATCGAGCCGAGATTTTTGCCGAACACCCCCACCTCGCCCGCACTTGGTTTCAACAAGCCGGAGATCAGGTGGAGCAGGGAGGATTTTCCGCAGCCGCTCGGTCCGGTAATGGCTACTTGGCTGGCGGGCGCAACCGACCAGGCGTCGAGCAGCAGCCGGACATCGGCTGCCAGATCAAGACGGCAGCCGCGAAAGGCGACGGCGGTGTCCGGCGCGGCGTGAAGCTCGGCAGTCTCGGCGTTCGTGCCGGGGGCGGTCATTCCTCGGGGCCTGATTCCTCGGAGCCGCGAGTGTCGGCAGCGTCCTCGCCATGACCGTCGTGGCCATGGTGGTCGTGTTCGCAGACATGTGCGTCGAGGCCAGCTTCGGTGAGCATTTTTCCGACCAGCACATGCATGGCTTCAAGGTGATCTGGCACGTCGGACTCGGACGTCTCCCTGAGTTCCTGTCCCAACGTTTTGAGGTCAACGAGCATAGTGAGAACCATTTCAGCGTTAGGGATTTTGGCGGGTGGGGAGAGTTCGGAGACCATGATCGCGATATCGGAGGCGTCCGAAGGGGCCGCGTGCGCAAGGGTTTCATCGACCTTGCTGAGGCTGTGCCAGGCCACCTCTTCGGGCGCGTCAACGGCTCCGTTTTTACCGCAACCAACGGCAAAAAACATCAGCGTAAGGAAAACAAGGGCGGAGGGAAGAGGAAAGGTTTTCATGATTGTTCCGTATTAAAAATGCGATCACCGGCATCACCGAGTCCGGGGACGATATAGGCTTTGTCGTTCAGGCATTGGTCGATTGAACACACATAAACTTGCGTGTCGGGAAATTTTTCATGCACGGCGGCAATCCCTTCCGGGGCGGCGATCAAGCAGAGCAGTTTGACCCGGGCGCAGCCCCAGGCGTGAACCCGTTCGAGCGCGCCAATGGCCGAACCACCGGTGGCCAACATCGGGTCGGTGATCAACGCGATGTCCACCGGGGCGCGGTGCAGTTTTTCGTAGTAGGGGACGGCTTCGAGGGTTTCCTCGTCTCGGTAGAATCCCAGATGCCACACTTCGGCGGTGGGGATGAGTTCGAGAACCGGCTGCACCATGCCGAGTCCAGCTCGAAGGATCGGCACGATTCCGATGCGTTGGCTGAGCCGGTGCGCCGACGTTTCCACCAGCGGGGTTTGCACCGTGCACGGCTCGAGTTCGAGATCCTTGGTTGCTTCGTACGCCACCAGGGTCGAGAGCCGACGGGAAACATTGCGGAACGTTTCCGGCCGCGTCGTCACATCACGCAGCTCACGGAGGTGATGCTTGATAAGGGGGTGGTCAACGTGGTGGACGTTCATATAGAGAGTTCATTACTATAGTAATAATGACGAAGAAAGGGAAACGTTACTGCATTCCCTGAATAAACGCGTCCGCCTCGGCGATCGAGGCTTCCATGTCGCGGATCAAGCTGGCGACGTCGCCTTCGACCGAATCAAGTTCGGTTTTGAGCGAAGCGATGGCGGTGGCGTTGAGGTTGTGTTTCAGATAGAGAACTTGATCGTTGAA
>Ga0209828_1001093_pt1 | contig 25162 bp, 21 predicted proteins | sample MaitaG_FD_187429 | JGI IMG/M metagenome (GOLD analysis project Ga0209828, IMG submission 187429) | Marine algal microbial communities from Maine, USA - Maine_Asex2 metaG (SPAdes) (version 2) | ecosystem: Host-associated > Algae > Red algae > Unclassified | place: Maine, USA | collected 2015-01-05
GGGCATTAAAGGGTATTATCCCTTTGGTCTAGGGTATCAAAAGGGGCACAAAATCGATATTCTCAATTCCCTTGCAAAGCACATACCCTCTGCAGCAGGAGAATACCCTAACGCGCATGCGTTAATGCCTTAGTGAATCCTGGCTCCCGATAACATTACGTTTACAGAGGTTGCTGGTTTTGAAGTAGAGCAAGGTGCTTTTTTCTACAAATTTATCGATGCAAATAAACCAGAGTGTGGAGATGAATTTGAGCAAGGCCTAGTAGTCGACGACAGCCCAACTGAAACTCTTCAACCAGAAACTACAATACATGAAATAGAAATTGTATCAGATGGAATAGAACTGACCGTTTACCCCAATCCGGTTATTACTGATAATCTTAATATCGAGCTAAACGTAAATGCTGAAGCAACTGTTTCTATCAAACTCTATTCCATTGCTGGTAGATTGATACAGAGCGTTGATACGCCTGATGCACATACAAAAGGAGTGAACCAATTCTTGATAAACACCGACGATTTACAAGCAGGTATGTATTTCCTTGAAGTAGTCGTAGACGATATCCGAAAAATTACGAAGGTTGTTAAGCAATAGATGTGCTTATACGAAGATGGTGCCTTAATCCGCTTTAATGTGAATCGGGTACTTTTTTACCCAAAAGCGAGAATAACAGGAGTTATTGAGGAATTTATGTCGTAAAAAGCAACGTTTTAGATTTTCAAGTGATATATATATTAAAGATGTTCTAACTTCTACAAAGCAAAATCAAGCACGATGAAGAACAAACTACTAACCTTCTCAGCATTAGGCCTCTGTGTTTTCTTTCTGAGTAACTTTAAAATGTATACCAATACCTTCATTTTCACAGTAATCAATGAAGAACCTGTCTTACCCGAAATTCCTTTTTCCTATGATGATGTCGTGTTTCCAGAACATTTTCTTTCTGACGATATGGAAATTGAAGACTTTGGGTATAGATCAGGAGGTGTAGATACACTTGCTTTTGATCACTTGGATAATGACAAGTCTACACTAGGGCGCGTCCTCTTTTATGATACAAAACTATCAGCGCTAGAAAATTTGTCATGTGCAAACTGTCATAGACAGAGTTTATCGTTCGCTGAAAACAAACAGTTCAGTGAGGGTATCAGTGCCCCCACGAGAAGAAATTCAATGCATCTAAATGATATTGCTTGGTCTAATAATGATCGATTTTTCTGGGACATGAGTGAGACCGATTTGCACGAAATGATCTCATTACCGCTTACGGATGAAAATGAGATTGGAGCAAATATGGACGATATTGGTGTTAAGTTAGGTTTGACAACCTATTACCCTGATCTGTTTGAAAAAGCATATGGGGACGCAGGAATAAACGAAGAAAGAATTGTAGATGCTCTTGTGAATTTTATTGGTTCTATGAATACGTTTAATTCAAAATTTGATCAAGAAGCAGGAGTTAATTTTGCTGGATTTACGAATGAAGAATTATTAGGGCAAGACCTATTTTCAGCTAATTGTTCTACCTGCCATACGCAGGGTCAACATGGAGACATTTTTATTGACTTTCCTGCTGGTGAGGAGTTTACGGCTTTGGAAATGGCGCCGTTCCTGTTTAATAATGGTTTGCCGGAAGATCCAAATGATCATGGTGCAGGAGAATGGGATGAATCGTTTAATAACTTATTTAAATTGCCTTCATTAAGAAACATTGAACTCACAGCGCCTTACATGCATGATGGAAGGTTTGAAACCTTGGAAGAAGTAGTTGATTTCTATGCAGAAGATGTAGTATCAAACGAATGGTCATTTCTTATTCCCGATGGTGGATTTCAATTTTCCGATGAAGATAAGCGAGCGCTGGTTAGTTTTATGAAGACACTGACAGATGATTCGTTTTTGACAAATCCTAGATGGTCAGATCCATTTGGAAATGCTACATCAATTCCTGAAAATGCATTTGAAGATCTTGTTATAAAACCGAATCCATTCAGCGAGAAATCTATTCTTGAATTTGATAACTCTCTTGGCAAGTTAACATCGATTAATATTTATTCGTCCAATGGAAGATTGATTAAGCATGATACGTTTACAAGTAATACATATGAGTTTAGTAAGTCAGAATTTAGTTCAGGGATTTTTATCATAGAAATTATCCAAGGAGACAGAAGGCAAACTCAAAAACTAATAGTGCATTAAGAGTTTATTTTTGATATATATAGTTAAGGGAGCACCGTTCAAGTAATGGTGCTTTTTTTATTTACGTATCTTTTTCCAAGATGGGAATTCAAATGATTGCAAAAAGTAATATAGTACTACTAGTAGAGCAATAGTTAGTCCGCCAAATTCACGGATCTTCTCAATCAAAGGTGTACTTGCTTCCATGCTTCCCGTTATGGATATAAAACCGCCTTTGGCCCATTCTATAAAGTCAGGAGTATAGCAGATCCAATACAAGAAGATCGTAAGATATACGATGCGAGTAAAATATTTGTTAGAAAAATTAAACATTTCTAGGATTGCCAAGAGTGCTACACAAGAATAGATGAGAATCCAAACCAAAGGGTCTGGATCATTGAATTGTACTCCTGCAAATGCAATGAAGCAAATGGCTATTAAGGCGTGCGCAATTTTTTTCAACATATTTTAAGTACTCCTGACAAAATTAAACAATACATGTTATTTGTGCCGACATTCCCTCAGCAATTTAGCATTCGATTCGATTAGTTCATTATCTTAATTGTATGAGACGGACAGCATATGCAATAGTATGTCTAATTCTGTTACTAGCAGAGATGTCTTTCGGGCAGTCCCAAAGTAAATTTGTAAAAGCGCAGATAGTAGATGCTATAACATCAGAATTTCTCCAAGGAGCTACGATATTAAATCTTCAGACAGGCGAAGGAACGGTGACGGATAAAAATGGAAATTTTGAACTAGCATATGAAAATGGAGGCAACATAATTTCCATTCAATACTTAGGCTATTTTTCCCAAACCTACCCAATACATGAGCTTCCTAAAACTATAGCACTAGAAACGAATATCAACTTGATAGATGAACTGACCATATATGCCGAAAGGATACCCCAAAATCTTACCGTTCGCTATGAAACAATTAAAGACTTCGTTATTTCTGAAAATAGAATACTTATGCTCGCTAAACGCAGAGGGGAAACACCCGTTTTAAAACTTGCGGATCTTGATGGTAAAGTATTGCACGTGCAAGCACTACCTGATATCAAGAGCATTGAAATGCTGTTTACAAGTTGTTTCCAAACTAACTTTTTAGTAGGATCGAGAGAAGTACTACAATTACATACCACCCAAGATTCTATTTTTATTGTGTCTAGAGATACCAGAAATAGATTTAATACATATATAGTGCCTTGTGTAGCTGCTACTGAAAGGTATATGTATCAAGAGAAACGCGCAGTAGAAAATCAAATTGCAACAATTACAGGTTTCGATAGAAAGACAGGAGAGCAATTTAATTTCTTGCAAGTATATGATGAAGGAAATATAGAAAAATACCAATACGAAAAGAAATATTTGGATTTTGCGGAGGGAACTGGTCCACTCATATTAGGTATTCATGCTTTGGATCCTAAAGACGCTATGCAATGGGGAGACTTTCTAAGAAGTAATTTCTATTTACCAGTGGATTACTTCCTCTCACCTAAAAATGATACGTTGCTTTTGTTTGACCACGAAAAACACAGACTTTCTAAATACTCTGAACGCGGTATGAAACATGCACAGTTCCCTATCCAATATTCTAAAGAAAAGGCATGGAAATCAAAGGACAACTTTTTGGTAGACAGCGCAAAACAAGAATTGTATGCCCTTACCAGAAAAGGATCTCACTTGATATTTACACGTATTAATTCAGTAAATGGACAATCAGAAGAACGGTATAAGGTGCGTGCTTCCTTCGTAGAAAAAATGCGCGTGCATGCTGGCAATCTTTATTTTACAAATTCGTCTCTCGCGCCTAATCAGAGTGATAGAATTTTGAAAAAAGTTGAGTTGAGTTTATAATAATATGTTTTTAAGTGTATCCATTACTGCAGTTATGCACGCCATTCAATAATTGAATTATCTTCACGATTGACGTTTTTCTTTTTTCTTGATAAAAAAGAAAGAAAAAATCAAGATTCTCAAATGCAAAGCGGCGAATGCTGGCACCCACTCCCACTTGTGAGAATCAATCAGCCCGCTTTTTGTTTTACTAACACTTTTATTAGAATCCTTCTAGTTATCTATTTAAAAAATACGCGGGTAGGCAGTTGATTATCTAGATGGGCCGGGGGAAGCCGGCACTCGAGCTAGGCATTTGATAATCTTGATTTTTGGTTCTTTGTATCAAGACATATAACAGCTATAAAGTAAGTAAATGCGATTATCTCAAATTGATTGAGTCAATATCACTGTTTGCATCAAGTAAATAAATGTCGAAATGAAAATGGAATTCTGTATTGAAGAAAATGATGTACTATTCAACAAAAATTAAATTTAAAAATATATTTATTCACAACTCCACACTACTCCACAACATAAACAAATCAAACATTGGCTCCTGTTTAAATAAATAATACTTAGTCTCAAAACAATGTATCGGTGCTGAAATAAAATTCATCGCAGCGTAAGTAAATTTCGCTTTAGAACTATGGAGACTAGCTTGCGTTTTGATATTCATAATAGTTGCTGAGGCTCCATAACCAAAAACAACAGGACCAGAATCATAATCACTTTCATTCGATCCATTTTGATTTTCTTTGACGAGCTCAACACCTAAAAATTCATCAACGAAATTATCTCTTAGTATTTCGTTGTATGCGTCTATGTTTTTATATCCAATTTCTTGAAGAGAGTATGTTATTAATGCACTCGATGAGCCGCGGACTTCGGATTTGTCACTAGTGGAGTGGAATATCATTCGATCAGGATGTTCGCTTGCATCCACTAATCCATCAAGCCAATTCTGCCTTAAACTGTCATTGGAAAAAGAGATCATAGCTATTAAATTATCTGCAGGCCATTGTGCAGCGATGTAAGAATCTAATATTCGAATACTATCCTTTAGAGTTTGTGTTATTCTTTCGGTAATTGCAATTGATTCTTTGCGCACCTCTTCTTGAATCGCGGATTGCTCGAAGAGCGGGCTTTTTTGATAAGTAGAATAGACAAAATTTGACCATCCATTGTAGAATATTCCGTATTGCGGTTGTATGTTTGGGTTAAATGTTTCTAAGGTTTTTTTAGACTGGATGCGTTTAATGCAATTGTCTATTATTTCAACATATTTATTTTCAACTATTCCGTTGTTGCCACAAAATTCAATTGTCGAGAGCGCAAGAAGAGCATTGCTAAATAATTTCCCTTCAGGATATCTATTTTGGATGCTGTCATCATATCCTTTATCTAAGATTCCAGATAAATAATTAATCTGATTCTTTATCGACCTATTTCTTAGTGTGGTATTGAAGGGTGTAGCTAAGCAAAGAATCGTATAGAAAAGCAGTAGAAATCCTATATATTTTGATATTCTCTTTAGCATACATGAGCCTATGATCCTGATTGCTTTAATTCTGCAATAGGAAGCAATCTAGAATCCTCTAATGCTGCAGTTCGGTGGCCAGCAGTTTTTAGATATTCCTTATCCATTGCAAATTCCATGAACTTCTCTACAGATGCGTGCTCTACTAATAACATCATATCCCATTTTTCTGATTTTGGTCCTATCAGAAAGCTATTACTAGTGCCAGAAAATAGGAGTTTGCTTCCCGCCTTTCGGATACAGGGTTGTGTGTGCTTCATATACAATTTATAAGCTTCAGCACCAGTTATGTTGTTCTCAGGTTTCATATTTTCATTGTCTGTATAGTCCGCTTTTGCTTTGAAATTAAGTAGATTGAGCATGACCACCTTGCCCTTCCCTTGAAACTCTTGATAAAATTGCTGGCCAGTTTCCGCGGTTACAGTAATGTGTTTTTTTGCTTTTGGCATATTGAAAATTATATAAAATGTACTTCGTTTGCTCTGAATACGTGAGAACTAATGATTTAACGCAGGATTAATACATCTGCATATGTCAAAGGGCAGATTTGGATTGTGTAAATTCGTGCATCGCTAAACTGCGAAATGCATGCAAATCCTAAAAACCCATTACCACCCAGACATTGATACCTTAAAAGGTAAATCTGTGTTTACAAGGATAGCTACCCGTAGTATCGCTGTGCAGGGAAACATGATTTTACTACTCTACACAGAACGTTACGAAGATTATAGTTTGCCCGGAGGTGGTGTAGACCTAAATGAGGACAGAATTGAAGGAATGAAGCGAGAGTTGACTGAAGAAACGGGAGCCAGGGACATACGAAACATAAAACCATTTGGAGCGTACGAAGAATATAGACCATGGTATAAATCAGAATATGATGTGCAGCACATGATTTCATATTGTTATACCTGCGATGTTGACGAAAACTTAGGTGATACAAAATTGGAGTCGTATGAAAGGAAAAATGGGATGACAGCCAGGTGGGTTGATATTTATGAGGCGATAGAACACAATAAGAAGACTATGGCGTCTAGTGATAAGAAGGGATTGTCTATTGAGAGGGAAACGTTTTTGTTAGAGCGCATTGTGGAGGGTATGCCATAGCTACTTTCTTATATTAAGCAAACTAAACTTTCTTTGATCTTTTCTGATACAAGCTTAGGGACATCGTGCTGCTTAAACAGTTTTATCAATTGAATGTCTAGTGATTGAATTTCCTTTATGATTCCTTCAGGATTTTTGATTGTGAAATCGTCCGCTAATTTGTAGACATCTTCCAATAAAATATTACTTCTTTTTCCATTGATAGAAAGTGCTCTATTGGAGTTTTTGAAATCAATGAGTGGGTTGAGGGCAAATGTTACATCATATACAGGAGACAGTTCCCAGTTATCCTGAGTTCTATTATAAATAAAAGAATGATTTTTTAGATGATCATCCGTATTGTTATAAACAACATTAAAGACCATTCTTTTAAATAGCTCTTCCAATTGATTATGCGAGATTTTTAAAAAAGAACACAATTTAAATAGGTTCTCATAACTAGAGCTTTGTGGACTTTTAAAATCCCATCCAGTCATGCCAGAGGCAGTTAATACGTGTTTCTTTTCACCGTCTTGTCTGTCAAAACGTTTAGTTGCGAAATGTTTGTGTTCTATTAGTTTAGAATCCATCATACGGATGCCTACTTGTCTTAGAATCCTATAATAGCAATACTCTACTATTTCTCTAGGATAACTATTCTCCTCCTCAATTGCCAGTTTAACTAAATAGTGATTGTACTTGTCTGAATGTTCTAAATCCCCTGGAATTATTTTACCGTTCTGTTTATGTTCGGATATCAGAATCTTTGGTCTTGCTCCACCTGCAGAAGTTCCTATTTTGAAAATATTTAGAAGAGCTTGTGTACTCAGGTTTTTTTGTTTCGATGATTTTTTTAAATCAAGTACATCTTTGAGGACTTCAATTATTTCAACTAAGTCAATACTTACATTCTCTGGTAATTTTACTACTGGCCTGTATTCAATTGCCCCCATCCCTCTGTTGCCTACGTAGGCTAACTGCTCCAGTGTAGATACCTTATTTCGTCCAGTACTGTCTAGCCATGCCTTGAATATTATGGAACCAAACATGTCAGGCAAAGAGTCTGCGAATTGAGGTGGAAGCCCTTTAAATGTTTCACCGTCATACTGGCTAAAAAGCTGCACATGCTTAGTGCGTTTAATTATACCAGTAGCTGGAAAAATACTTGATAGTGTATTGCTTGTTAGGAATGCAGGATTAAATTGGAAAGAAGATCTTATTTCATTCTCATCTAATCCAATTCTACCTATTTCTTGTCCAAAAAGATAAATGTTTATAATTTTATTTGAAGCCATTAATACATAGATTTAGAATTAACGACATGGTCTTTTGCCTGTGTGATCTCGGTTTTCAATGGCCCTAGCAAGTCCAATTCTTTTAGAACCTTTAAGATGGTATCAACAGTGTAGTTTTTTCCGCGCTCTAAATTTTGAATCGTTGTTCGGGAAACATCTAATGAATTTGCTAATTCGACTTGGGTTATTCCTCTTTGTTTTCTTATTGCTTTTACCAATAAGCCCATCTCGATTTTAATATCCTTTATCTCTATAGTTTTGAACATATAATGATCATTATATTGTTCAATATAGAGTAATTATGATAGAAATGCATGTTTTAATGATCATAATGGAAATATTAAGTAATATGACCATTATACTATGCATAATTACCAATTAGGTATAAAATGTATATTATAATGATCATAATTGACCTTAAACCTACCCATTAAACAACATCCATCGTCAATTATTCATCACCTCCATCCCACCAGTATTATTTTATTCCCCATCCACTACTAACTCATTCTCCATCTCCTGCTCAAACTCCCCACTAAACACATAATCGTTCCGCACAAAATTACACCAGTAGCATTTTTCCTCCTCGCATAATGTGTTGAATTTATGTGCTTTGATATTCTCCCATGTTTCCTCAATCTGCGCACCCACTTTTTCTATATGTTCAGGCTTTACTACAATCTTGGCACGCTTAAATTTACCCGTGTCTTTATTGGGCTCTACAAAATCAATTGTTCCCGCGACCATATCTAGTTTACGTTTTCTATCGCTATCCAATAGGAGCTTATAAAAAACAATTTGCCTCCAATAGTCTCCACCCACGGAAGATTCGTCTTTGTCATTTGGCGGATACAATTTCTTGTTTGTATCTGATTTAGAATAATCTCCTGTTTTATAATCAATCGCGTGTGCCTCTGAACCCTTAACTTCTATAAGATCCAATTGCCCCTTGATTGGGATTCCATTATATTCTGCCTCTTTTATTTTCTCTTCTAAATAATAGGTTTTATCCGTTGGGAGGTCTTTTAAGTATTCCTCGTAATATTTTTCGAATACCTGGCGACCATACTCGCTCAGATTAGTAAACTCTGTGTCTGTAAAGTGCGCCTTAAATATTACCATTCCTTTCTTAAAGTGGTATAGTAATTTATCCAAGCCCTGCTCCTTTTTATCGATCACCCCCTCGACATAAAATTGAAGCGCATGATGCATGACGTTTCCAAAACCAGAAAATTTATTTCTTGCTGAAGGTACCTTTAGGATGCTTTCAAAATAGAAAGTCATTGGGCATTTTAGGTATTTGTTTAGGTGCGTAACACTCAAAACATATTTTTCTAAATACTTATCTATAAGGTCATGATCAATAAGTTCTACTTTTTTATTCTGCTTTAGTAGCACATGCATTTGGAATTCTTCTGTCAATTCTGGCTCTACGTTTTGCAATTTCTTATCCACATTGTCCACACTACATAATTCTTCTACAAACTGACTCGCCTCTAAGCCCTTGCCATTTTCATCTTGTAAAGAATACAAAATCTGTAAATGCGATTTTGCCCGTGTCATAGCGACATAGAATAAACGTCGTTCGTCTTCCGTGTTCGTTATAACATCTTCGTTTACATTATCTGGATACTTATACCGTCCGTGCGAACCCATTGGTTTATCCCATATTTTAGTAGTAGCACCAATTATGTAAACATGTTTAAATTCTTGTCCTTTGCTGGAGTGCGCGGTAATAAAATGTACACCTGCACTGGCATGCTGTACTTTATTTAATTCCATTCTGATGTCGTTATCTTTCATCTTATCAAGTATAGAAAGAAACTCTTTCAGTTTTATGTTAGGTTTCTTGGTAGACTCATCTTTGATGAAGTCCATAAGTGTACTTATTATCTGTAATTGCCAAACCTTTTCACTACTCTTAAAGGATGTCTGCAGAACATAGCCATCATTTATAATATTATGGAAAAGGGTTTGCAGTGTCACGTTTGAAATATCAGAAATCCAGGCATCTATTAAATTGTGGAGATACAATACTTCTTTAACACGTGTAACTCCAATCTCTGTCAACACTTTTTCATCTCCAATCACATCTCTCCAATGTGAATTATCATCCGCTCTACAATGCAGTGTTACCTTAGCTACATCAGCTGCACTGATACCGAAGAAATTATAATGCATCATTTCAAATAAGCGATATTCTTGACTATGCGGATTTTCATACTCAGCGGATATATAGTAGAGTATATTTAGTAAATTGTCTACTAGAGGATCTTTGAGAATGTCTATTTTCTTTTTGATGTTTAAGGGAATCCCTTTTTTCTCCAAAACCGATACCAGGTTTTCAGACTGCTTATGCTTTCTATAAATTACAGCCACGTCATTTAAGTCCGTGTTTTCGTCCTTATGTAACCTGATGATCTCGTCGCAGACATACGTTTGCTCTTGGACTATATTATCAAAGAATAAAATTTCTGGAGCAATGGGATTTTTCAGCTCATCACCTGCTGCGATCAGTTCCTTTGACAATTCTGGATCTTCATTTATTATACGTTCAGTATTGTGCTCTATCAGCACCTTAGAATAATCAAGTATTGGCTGATTGGATCTATAGTTATTAACGAGTACCTCAGTGGAAGGATTATATTTGGTTTTGAAGCTTCTTATGTTGTCCAGATTGGCGCCCTGGAATTTGTAAATCGCCTGATCATCATCTCCTACAACAAAAACATTGGGTTCATCCCAAAAATCAATTAATTTTTCCAAGATTGAATTTTGTGCGCCATTGGTATCTTGGTATTCATCCACTAAAAAATACTGATAACGCTCTTGATATTCAGCAAGCAGATCAGCATTTTCATTGAAGCCCTTGAGTACCCATAAGATCATATCATTATAGTCGTATCGTGCTATACTATCCATTTTTTCAATGAAAGCTGGATAGAGATCTACAGCCGCTTTGAGTGGTTCAAATTTCGCAACCTCCTTGTTATAATTATCTTCCTTTAAATCTCCTTTTTGATATACTTTACCGGTGGTTTTGTTTGTATATTTTCTTTGATAAATATATTCTTTGGTTTCTTTTAAGCGTTCTAAATAATCAGCAATGCGTGTATGCATTTCCTGCGTATCAAGATTCTCCTTCTTCATCATATCATATAGGTTCGCCATTCTTCCTGCTTCATAATACATGTCCCCTTTTAATCTTTTCAGGATATGCCCCATTGGGAGTGCGTCTATAAAATCCCTGTACAGGTCTACTTTTTCTAAATCACTAATAGGTTCTAACTGTCTAAAATCACCAAAGTAACCCAGATTGTCTTGAATAACTTGGTTCGCAAACGAATGAAAAGTATGGATATGCACTTTGTGCGCAGCAGGACCTATAATAGAAACGAGACGCTTCCGCATGGCAATACTTCCCGCATCCGTGTAGGTCAGACAAAGAATATTATGCGCATCCACCTGTGTCTCTTCTAGGATTTTTCCGATACGCACAGCAAGAATTTGCGTTTTCCCAGTTCCAGGACCAGCGATCACAAGCACGGGGCCTTCTGTTTTGTCCACAGCAGCCCGTTGCTCTGGATTGAGCATAGCTAATTGCTTCTGATAATTCTTTCTAAACTTTGCCTTGATCTGATTTGCGTTACTCATTCTGTTCTCTCTTTAGATGGTTTTAGATTTTGCCATTTGATGTTCGGTGACAAATTACAAAATACAATTTAAGGAGTAGAGTGCAGTGTATTTGCATGCTGCATCAGGGATGGGAATGAGCCACCGCAGGGGGCGTCGCATAGCGACCGCAGCGAACAGCGGAGTCATGGAACAGCCCGGTCCTTCTGAACTTTGTGAAGGAGGAGATGCCCTAACTATTGTTATGATTTTTATAATTATATTTTGGGCATCTCCCTGCGGGTCGTGCTATCCATGACTTCGCGTTCGCTACGGTCTTTCAGACTAGGCTAAGGCCTATCATTCCTATCACTGATGCGAGTGACATCTTATAGACGGTTAGAGTCGATCACAAGGAGCAACATCTCATTGTCTATATAATAAATTAACTATCTTAGTTAGCTAAAGTCTACCAATGCAAAGATTACTAACCCTACTCGCATTTATTAGCCTGTCGTTCTACACGCAAGCACAAGTCGTAGATATTGCGGATCCAGAATTTCTGCAATCTTTAATAGATGCGGGAGTGGACACCAGTGGCGATGGGATGATTCAGAACACAGAAGCGGAGGCGGTTACAGAGGTAGATATTCTGAATACATATGTTATGGATTTCCGAGGTATACAAGCATTCACAAATTTAATTAGTCTGTCCATAATTGGGAATCAAGCAGGTGGTATGCTTGATGTATCAGGCATGTCTAACTTGGAAGTTTTAAATTTAAATGAAAGCATTTTTTCATCTGTGATTGCCGTAGAACTCGAAAGCTTAACGACATACTCATGTGATTTTTGTACTGGATTTATGGACTTAGATCTCTCCGGTGCAACAAGCTTAAAAGAACTTAAATTGCCGCAAGGAGGATTAATGCAGCTCAATCTGACAAACGCCTCAAGCATTGAAGTGTTTGAATGTCTTGATTGTCATGCATTAAATTGGCTATCCTGGGAAGGCGCAAATGCTCTTAAAACTGTGCGCATGTCTGACGCTGCACCATTTGAAATTGATATGGCAGGTAAGATGGCATTAGAGACCTTTGAATGCGAACAGTGTTTTGGTTTATCTAATGCCATTAATTTTACAGAAGCCATTAATTTGAAAGAACTTATTGTAACAGGAGCGCAAGATGTGTATGAGCTAGATGTTTCTCCACTTATAAAACTAGAGATACTGCGAATTACAGAATGTTCGCTGACAGAACTGGATGTATCTAATTTAACGAACTTGATGACACTGGAATGCCAGCAAAATTTTATAGAACAATTGGATGTATCTGACCTGGTGAATTTAGAAGTGTTGGATTGTTCCTACAATCAGGGCATATCAGAGCTAGATGTTTCAAATCTTAATAAACTGCGCATTTTAAATTGCGGCTATGTTAGTGAGATACAGGAATTAGACATTTCAAATAAAACGGATTTAGTGGTACTTGATTGTAGCGATAACCGCATTCAAGAACTCGACCTGACCAATTTGATAAATTTAAGAGAACTGGAGTGCTCATTTAATCAAATTGAAATCCTTGACATAACAAATAACACAAACCTAGAATTACTGCGTGCTGTTAACAATGATATTTCGATTCTCGATCTTACAAATGCCAGTAAGTTACTTACACTCTCTGTTAGAGGAAATAATATAAATAGCTTGGACCTTTCGGCAAACACACAGTTAGAGTTCCTAGATTGTAGCAGGAATGGTATTGTAGACTTGGATTTGACAGCACAAGGAATGCTCAGGCAGTTCATCTCTAATGAGAATCAGTTAACGGATATCGATCTATCCCCCTTAGATAGTTTAACTGACCTCATAATCGAGGAAAATAGATTGACGGAGTTACATATTTCTGATTTTGCGATTTTGGATAATGTGCAGTGTTACCAGCAGACCTTAGAGAATCTGAGCGTGATAAATTGTCCAAATTTGATCACAATATTTGCCTCGAATATTCTTGGTGGAACAGGGAGTCTTGTCGAGACAGAATTTAGGAATCTACCTAATCTACTAGAACTAGATCTCTCAAATCAAGAAATATTGACACTTGATATTACGCAACTAAACGCAATGGAATGGCCAACTATAAATGTTGCGTCTACTCCTATTCAAACCTTGTTAATAAAGAATGGAGAAAGAGAATCCATTAATGTTTTTGAATGTACAGATCTTTATTTTGTCTGTGCAGATGAAAGTGAAATTAGTGATGTAGAAAGCACAATTCAAGCGGATGGGTTGACCGGCGTGACAATTGGTAGCTTTTGTCCACATACAAACTCTGGATTGCCCTATCGGATATCTGGAAGAAATATATTTGATGGGAATGCGAATGGTTGTGATGTAGATGATGCAAGTTTGGTGAACTTAAAATTCCATTTTTCAAATGGGACCGATGATGGGAATATTGTAGCAGGTAGCACAGGTGAATACAGTATATATTTATCAGAAGGGAGTTACACCATAACGCCTGTTCTAGAAAACCCTGCATACTTTACAGTAGAGCCAAGTAGTATTGACATTGTGCTATCAGAAAGTACGCCAGAATTCATGCAAGACTTTTGTATACAGACCTTGGGTTCCAAGAATGATCTGAGCGTGCAGCTTATTCCAGTAGAAGAGGCTAGACCAGGATTTGAGACGATGTACAAAATTGTGTACGAAAACACAGGCAATACCGTTCAGTCAGGAGTGGTACAACTTTTTTATCCTAATATGTTAATGGATTTAGTATCTGCAAACCCAACAATTTCTAACGAAACAGGAAATCTTTTATTTTGGGATTTTCAAGACCTGCAACCCTTCGAAAAGAGAGATATCTTTTTCACCATGCGTATAAATTCTCCAATGGACGATCCACCTGTGAATGGAGATGATGTCTTATCTTTTATTGCATCTATAAGATTAGATAATGATACGGATATTGATCCTAGTAATAATCAAAGCTTGTTAAGACAGACGGTTGTAAATTCTTTTGATCCGAATGATAAAAGATGTTTAGATGGGACACGTTTAGACCCAGAGTTAGTGGGCGAGTACCTAAAATATATGATCCGATTTGAAAATACGGGGACGGCAACAGCAATAAATATTGTTGTAAGAGATTCTATTGATCCAGTAAGTTTTGATATTAATACTTTGGTTCCTATCGATGCAAGCCACCCGATGCGCACACAAATAGAAGGAGACATAGTAGAGTTTATTTTCGAAGACATCCAACTCCCCTTTGAAGATGAAACAAATGATGGTTATGTGGTATTTAAAGTGAAAACAAGAGCTAATCTAGTTCTAGGCGATGTCATAGAGAATACAGCAGGCATTTATTTTGACTTTAACTTTCCAATTATTACGAACACGACAAGTACAACCGTTGAAATTGAGAATGATACCAAAAATCATCAGATGGACACGGATATAGAAATCTATCCTAATCCTGCACATGGAAAACTGTATATAGAATCCGAACACGCCATTTTAAAGCTTAAGATAATGGATGTGCAAGGCAGAATAGTGGCAGAAAATCAACAAATAGCTACAAATTCATTACAGTTAAACTTAATGGATTTTCAAACAGGTTTGTATATAATTCAGGTGTTTACAGAGTTTGGAGAGGAGAGTGAGCAGGTTTTTATAGAAAATTGATAAAATTTCATATCCTTAGGCAACACAATCGCTATTTTTATGATATTAGGAAGTAGAAGCAAATAATTTAATAATGAAACTTTCAAAATCTTTACTTCAAGCGATCTTAGTGGGTGTAACGATAGGCACGGCAACCACATCATGTTCTATGTTGGACTCAGTAACAGGTACTGATGAAGAAGACTGTAGGGTAGAGCATAGACATCTAAGAGCGGATTCGCCAGATACATGTTGGGATTGTCCAGTATGCGGTATGGGTTAAATAAAATTACAAACAACTAAATTAAGAATAATGAAATTATCAAAATCACTTATGCAGTCTATATTAGTAGGTGTTACGATAGGAACCGCTACTTCTTGCTCCATGCTAGACTCCATCACAGGTGGTGAAGAAGAAGAATGCACAGTTCTATGCGGCGAAACAGACGATCTTAGAAGAACAGCAAACGGCGTCAATACGTGCTATGATTGTCCAGGCTGTGGATTAGGATAATGGCAAAATTACATGCAACTGCTGCTTGTAATTTAGACAAGAATCTATTATTGTCTTCCTTGCCCCTATTCGCACAAGAAAAAGTAGAAGCCATAGAGTGGTCCTTTGACACACTCTATGGCTTTTCTAATATTCCACCCTGGTTTTACGAACTGATAAACACGTTTAGTGATGCAGATCGCTTGATTGGTCACGGTGTTTTTTTCTCCCTCTTTTCTGGAACATGGTCGGTAGAACAAGCCAACTGGTTGGAAGACCTAAGAGCGATGTCCAAAAAATACAAATTCAATCATATTACAGAGCACTTTGGATTTATGACTGGAGAAGATTTCCACAAAGGTGCACCTATTAGCATTCCGTTCAATGCCTCTACTCTTAAACTTGGTCAAGATAGACTCTCCAGAATCCAAGATGCATGTAACTGCCCAGTGGGCTTAGAAAACCTTGCCTTTTCCTACGCCGTAGATGAATTGAAAGCACATGGTGCGTTCTTAAACGAACTCGTCCAACCCATCAATGGTTTTGTAATTCTAGATCTACACAATTTATATTGCCAAGCAATGAATTTCAATATTCCTGCGGAGATATTAATTGATGCATATCCCTTGGATCGTGTTAGAGAGATTCATATTTCAGGAGGATCATGGGAAGCATCGGAATATTTCCCAGATGTAAAAATAAGAAGAGACACACATGATGATTCTGTACCTGCAGCTGTTTTCAATCTCTTAGCCACGGTTATTCCTAAATGTCCAGAGTTACTATTTGTTGTAATGGAACAACTGGGAACGGGGCTTAAGACCGATCAAGAAAAGGAAGCGTTTCAACAAGACTTTTTACGTATGGAAACAATCATACGACAGAATGAAACGCTAGAATCCTCGAAAAAAAATTTTTTACCTTCAAAAAATGATGTTTCTTCAACACCGTATGAGGATCTAAAGCTAAGAGAGCAGCAAAAAGAACTTACGCAGATATTAGAAAGCGCAGAAAACTATGAAACCGCACTCGTGCAATTACAAAACTCTAGCTTAAATGATAGTTCTTGGAATGTGGAACAATGGCAACCCCACATGTTAGAAACGGCAATTGCGATCGCTCAGAAATGGAAACAAGGCTTTGATAAAAAGTAAATTGTTATTCTTTTCTCTTTAAAGATTGTATGATCATTAAAATTCCAAAAGCAACTTCTACACCAGCACCAATTAGAGCAGTAGGGTAAAATGCTTGATAATTAAAGATGCAATACATACCTATTACTATCAGGAGCAAGCCTATCACCCAGTACATTTTCATTTAAAAGAGTGACTGGAAGATTAAATATCTACCACCAATAGTCATAAGCATGATAGTGTAGAACCATAAAGGCTCTTTAGAATTAACAACATAAGCGATAAATAAACCAATGAACAATAGAGCCGTACTCTCCAATGCCAATCTACTTAATGGATTCTTACTATCGTGTTTTCCTGATCGCTTAAGCACTTTCGAAATCAAAATACTGAACGGGAATATCAACATTCCGCCGAAGAAGAAAACAAGAATACTAATTTGTTCTGTGGAATAATAGGCAACGAGTCCAGTTATCATCCAGAGGGAACCTGACGCCAAACGACCACTCCCTCCGCCTAATAGGCATCTCGCATATCTTTTTGTGATTCACGTATATTAATACTTTGGATTGAAAGTTTGAGTCTACAATAAACTACTTTAATTTATTTATTCACTCACCTTCCGTCTTAATAGTCAGGCTCTTCATCCAAAACATTCTTAACTCTGCCCACTTCTCCGGTTTCTAACATCACCTTGATCCCATGCGGATGAAATTTTGACTTGGTCAATATCCGTTTAACCAAGCCTTCCGTCAATTCTCCACTTCTCTGGTTTTGCTTCTCCATTATTTTTACAAGTGTATCTAGTTTTATATTCTCTCTTTTTGTTCCGTCCATTTGTTTCGTTTAGGTCGTTTGTGTTGCTCACTGTTAGATCGCTTGTTTCACTCGCTGTTAGATCGTTCGCGCTGCTCACTGTTAGATCGCTCGTTTCACTCGCTGTTAGATCGTTCGCGTTGCTCACTGTTAGATCGCTTGTTTCACTCGCTGTTAGATTTGGTTTTCGTAATAACTATGCAAGAGGAGGGGACTCCTTTGCATGTAGAAGTTCATTATCTGCAGTGAAAGGACTCCTGTCCTCTTCACGGGTTTTGCACATTGTCCCCTATTCACTATTCATTATTCATTTTCACTCGCTGTTAGATCGTTCGCGTTGCTCGCTGTTAGATTTGGTTTTCGTAATTGAATTTTGTAAACTTTCACTACCTGCTTTCCAGGGAACGCAGGCAGGTTCACTATTCATTGTTCATTGTAACTATGCAAGAGGAGGGGACTCCTTTGCATGTAGAAGTTCATTATCTGCAGTGAAAGGACTCCTGTCCTCTTCACGGGTTTTGCACATTGTCCCTATTCACTATTCACTATTCACTATTCATTATCAACTTCATTCCGAATTTCCTGCCCATAAATCAACCTACCCAACTCCGCCAAAAACGCAATGCCGTCATCATACTCATACGTATCATCATTAAAAATACCGTTTTCGTTTACAAGTAGAGTAGCACTTAGGAAGAAACGCACATCGTTTTTCTCATCTTCTATAAATGCACAATCAGTTAGTGTTCCGTATGCATAGCCAACTTTATTATATATTTTTATGTGAGCAGGCATAGGCTTCTTGGAGTCGCCATACATGAAGAACTTGCCATAACTATCGTAATATTCCTTAGCATCATAATTGGGATATCTATAGCTAGAAGGTAGTTTGGATAGAGCTGATTTTAAAAATGAATAATCTTCCTTGCTTAGGTCAAATTGTTGTTCCTTTGCGTAAAGCTTAGGTACAATTATACGTTGTAGACTTTCTTGTAAGTCTATTAGATTGATAAAATTCTTTTTGCTCATATCAAATGGCTCCATGGTGGGCGTATCTTCCCCGCTTTTAACGTATCCTTTTCCTTTTATCTCCCCGTTAAGAGCGGCGAAATAATTTCCAGTTGATTGCTCCGCTGCTTTCTTGTAAAGAACTTCATCGCCTGTGTAGAATTCTATCGCATTACTATAGGCGTTTTCATCATAATCAAAGCCTCCTACGCCTACCCGCGTAACTATCCGAGAATTCGAAAAAATTCGCTTCTTACGAAGTTCTTGGTTTATGTAATCTCTGCCCAAAAATTCATACAGCCGATTATAAGCATCGTTGTCACTTACTGCAAATAATTTATAGATGTAATGTCCAATGCTTGCATTACCGCTTTGACTTGTGCTGTCTGAATTGACAGGTGATTGCGCATACCTACTCTTGAAAACACGAAGTGCTGTTTCCTTGTCGATGTCATAGCCCGCATCTCGCAGTTTTTTAAGCCGCTCTAATGCTAGAAAAGCCACAGGCATCTTTACCGTGCTGGCAGGATAAAAATACTTGGTACTATCTATGTTAAATCTCTTTTGCGTTGTACTCCAATTTCCAGTGGAATCTTTTTCCAACCGTGTATACAAAATTTGCAATTCGAAAGAATCTGGATTAGACATGTACGTTTTAAAATCTTCGGAGCCGTTTTCCACTAATTGGCCCCAAAAATCTTTCTCTTTCTGACAGGAAATACACAAACTAAGGAGAATAATTATACTCCAGAGAGACTGTTTGCGTATGCGTATCCTTCCTACCAAGAAATTATATTATAGGTTTTTAAAATTACGAATACCATGATAACTACGAGTAGACGGTACGCCCAAATATCCGCATTCTTATATTTTGAGGCAAACTGCGCCGTGAGATAACCACCCAACGCTTGACCAATAGCAATAATAGATCCTAACTTCCAGTCGATCAATCCTTTAATTTGAAAAATACCGATTACGATAATTGTATACAAGAAAACGACAAAGGCTTTAACAGCATTGGCGTCAATAATATTATAACGGGCAACTAAAACCATAGCAGCAAGGAATATGACTCCCATGCCCATTTGTATAAACCCACCATAAAAACCTATGCCTAGAAATAGCGGGACATAGAGAAAAGGAGAGAGATCTTTTTCTATGTTGGAAGCCACGAGCCATCGTTTTGGCTTGATAAGAACAACAAAAAATAAGATGGTAATTAAAACTTTGAAGACGAACATAAACTGTTCATTGCTCACACGTACCGCCATCAATACACCCGCTACAGCGCCAATGCATACTAAAATAATAATGTGCTTACTTTTGCTTATGTCCAGCTTCTTATTTTGGATAAAAGCAAAATTCGACGTAAGACCTTGCGCAAAAACGCCTACACGATTGGATCCATTTGCCATGCCGCCGGGCAGGCCTAATACTTCCGTTAAAATAGAAAGCGTTATAGCCGAACCATTCCCCGCAAGCGTGTTAATACTTCCGGCTATAAAGCCACCAAGAATGGAGATAACTATTTCAAACGTGCCTATTTCCATCTAAGAAATTTCTTGACAAAGTTCTATGAGAATACCATTTGCACTTTTTGGGTGGATAAAACAAATGAGTTTGTTGTCCGCTCCTTTTTTAGGTTCTTCACTGAGTAATCTAAATCCCTCCTTTTTCAGACGCTGCATTTCTGCGCGGATATCGCTTACAGCGAATGCAATATGGTGCAGTCCTTCGCCGCGTTTTTCTATAAATTTTGCGATAGCACTATCAGGTGATGTTGCCTGTAATAGTTCCACTTTGTTAGGACCATTTCTGAAGAAACTAGTCATCACATGTTCAGAATCTACATGCTCATCTTTATAGGCAGGACTCCCTAAAAGTTTTTCAAACAAGCTCTTAGATTTTTCTAAATCGGTTACGGCTATTCCCAAGTGCTCAATTTTCTGCATATTGTACTACATTTGTTGCGGTTAAAACTACGTTAAACTAAGAAATTCCAAAATCCTGCTGCTTAGATTTGTAGTTCAGTTTTAAAACAATCCATGAATAAGAAAGCTATTTGGTTGATTATCGTTCTAATGAGTGCAGCACTCATTGGTATTAGTATCATCCAATTGATATGGTTGCGTTCATCTGTAAGGCTCCAAGAGCAAAATTTCAATGATCGTGTGATTATGGCATTGAACAGAGTAAAGGATCGCGTTGTAGAAGACGATAAAATCAGAGAAAAGACGTTGGAGTATTTTGAAAACAATAAATCAGCTAAGCTTTTCAGCACAAGCGAGAATCCAATCGCCAATTTCTTTAAGTCCAAGCCGAATAGAGAGATAGAGCGCCTGCGCTATGAACTTTCAAGCCTACCTAGCCAAATAGACCCCAATAGATCACTGGTCAATCTAAATAAAGATAATCTTGATTTATATATCGCGCAGGAATTAAAAAATCAAGGCATAGATTTAAAATATGACTACGGCGTCTACTCTTTTGAAGAAGAAAGCTATCAGATTATAAACGGCAATTTCGCTATTCAGATTTCCGACGAAGGTGCCTACAGTGGGGTAGAGGCAGTTCTTGATGAAAGTACAGCAGAATATCAGGTAGATTTATTTAGCAACGAATTGGGTTCACCGGGGTATCTAAAATTATTTTTCCCGCAGAAAACAAGTTGGCTATGGTCAGAGGTACTGCCTTCTACACTCAGTTCCATTTTGCTTACAAGTCTGATACTATTTTGCTTTAGCTATACTATTTATGTTATCTTCCGACAGAAGCAGATCTCAGAAATGAAAACTGACTTCATAAATAACATGACTCACGAGTTCAAGACGCCTATCGCTACAATTTCTTTAGCGGCAGATTCTATTAATAGTCCCATGGTTAATACGGATGTAAGTAAGATAAAACGATTTGCAGGTATTATAAAGCAAGAAAATAGAAGAATGCTAAACCAGGTAGAAAAAGTTCTACAGATGGCACGGATCGATAATAGTGACCTAAACCTGAGAATTGTAGACGTAGATCTGCATGAGGTGATAAAGAAAACAGCTGAAAATGTTAAATTAAAGCTGCAAAGTAGAAATGGGTCACTTTCCACACGACTAGAAGCGAACCAATCAGTCGTTAGAGGAGATTTAACCCATATTTCTAATATGGTGGCAAATCTATTAGATAATGCAGAAAAATATTCCAAAGACAGTCCCAGGATTGAGATTACCACAAATACGGTGTCAAATGGAGTAGAAGTACACATACAGGATGAAGGAATTGGGATGAACAAAGAGTCCCAAAAGCACATATTTGATAAGTTTTACAGGGTTCACACGGGAAATATACATGATGTTAAAGGGTTTGGACTAGGTCTAAGCTACGTTAAAGCACTGATGACAGCACATAAGGGAACGGTGGCTGTAAAAAGCGAATTAGGCAAAGGAAGCACATTTACGCTATATTTTCCCTTCAAAGAAAGTGACTAAACTGTAACTTTAACATCTTAATAGTGGAATCATATTGAAAAATAGATTATAAGAGTTGATCATGATAGAAAAACCAAAGATTCTCCTAGTAGAAGATGACCAAAATTTCGGCGATGTACTTAGATCTTACCTTGAGATGCACGATTTTGAAGTGGTATTAGCGCAGGACGGGGAAGCCGGTCTTGAGGCTTTTAACAAGTCTAAATACGACCTATGCATTTTTGATGTCATGATGCCCAAGAAAGATGGGTTTACACTAGGGAAAGAAGTAAGAGAAAAAGACAAAGTAACCCCGATAATCTTTTTGACGGCGAAGACCCTAAAAGAAGATGTTATTGAAGGCTTTAAAATTGGCGCGGACGATTATATATCCAAACCATTCAATTCTGAAGAACTATTATACAGAGTCCAAGCAATTCTCAAGCGTAGCCAAAAGAAACCAGATCCACAAGAAGATGTGAAAGAATTTACATTAGGGAAATACCATTTCAATTACCCCCTTCGTATTCTTACATTTGATAGCGACAGTAAAGATAAACTATCACCAAAAGAAGCACACCTTCTAAGACTGTTTTGCATCCACAAAAATGATGTACTTGCAAGAAGCGAAGCCCTCACCAAAATATGGGGAGAGGATAATTATTTCACGGCAAGAAGTATGGATGTATTCGTAACTAAGTTGCGTAAATATCTTACCAAAGATGAGCAACTCGAAATCGTAAATATTCACGGTAATGGATTTAGACTTATAGATAGATCCATGGGTGAAGTAGACTAGACAATAGTTAATCCTAATATATAAAAGAGGGACGTGTTTACATGTGCCTTTTTTTTTATTTGGGCATCTCCATTGCGGCGCAATGGTCCAGACTATTCATGACTTCACATGCGTTGCGGTCACTGCGTGACTCCACCTCCGGCGGATCATTACTATCCCTTGTTGAGGATTTGAAAAGATTGTTCTACAGCTACACTATAGCGTTTCAGCCAATGGAGTGTCACTGAAAGACAACGCATTCGCAAGAAGAAATATAAGAAAGTGAATTTGTATAATATTTCCGAGCCAGTCCTCCGACATACTAAAAATTGTTTATGAAGAGGCGCAGGAAAAAACCATAACTATTTTTAATATAATGGCCCTACTTGCTGCACAGAAATCATGCGATAGTCTTCAATTCCAAACCAGTTTAGCGGATAGGGAATTATATGCAATAAGGATAGCAAGCCAAAACACCACCATGAGTAAAAAAATCATAATCCAATATCTCCTTTAGATATTTTAAATAACCAAAAAAAGCAGCCAAGATAACTTGACTGCTTTTTTTATCGTTAAAACTTTAAAATATTGATTCCCACAGTATGTACTTTGCACCTACATACCCAAATCTTCATACCACCCAATCCCCGCACACGCCACTCTCAAATTCTCGATATCCTAATTGTACATTACTAATTATTCCTTATTAATTACCTCCAAGGCCCCTCCTTCTTCACATGCACAAACCTCTCTCCCTCCATCCGATACAATCCACCTCCGCCTCCAACCCAAATCCGCCCATCTATATCCTCAAAAACATCCTGCACAGCCTTCACACCTAGGCCTTCTCTTTCTCCATAGTTAGTAAAGTCTTTCCCATCAAAGCGATACACACCAAACCCCTCAGAACTCATCCAGATATTCCCCTGACTGTCTTCATAGATAATGCAGACTTCATCATTCCCGATACTCCCCTCGCTCAGTGAATAGTTGGTAAACGTTTTTCCATCATAGCGACATACCCCACCAAACCGTGTCCCAATCCATATATTGTGATTCTTGTCTTCCATAATAATGTCAACACTATCATCGCTCAACCCACCTTTCTTCGTGTATTGCGTAAAAGATGTACCATCATATTTATAAGCACCAAAACCGTTAGTACCTATCCAAATATTGCCCTTGCTATCTTCAATGATAGAACAAGATGTGGCATCAGTGATAAAATTGCCAGAAACGGGTTCTGGATATGGGATCTCAAAAGACTCCCAGTCTTTCCCATCAAATTTAAAAACTCCTTCTACCGAACCTCCCCAAATATTACCCTGAGAATCAGCACAAATACTCCAGAAACGCTTCTTTTTAAAATATCGATCAGCACTATAATTAATAAATTGGTTGCTGCCTTTCTCATCACTTTCCCAAGCATATTTAACAATCCCTTGGTCCGTAGCAAACCATATATTTTTTTCCTGATCTTCGGTGATCCCGGTTACCTGCTGGCCATCGAATCCATTTTTATTGGAGAAATAAGCAAGACTATCCCCATTGTAGTGTGCTATGCCACGGCCATTTGTTCCCATCCAAAAATTCTCATTTTTATCCTGGTATATATTTCTGACGAAATCAGCTATTTGTTTGTCAGCATTTAAATACGCTTCTACTTTTTGACTCTCTATTAAATCAAATTTTGTTTTGTAAGGCATTTCGCGTGCCTCGCCACTATTGTTTGTTTGACTACATGCACTCATAAGCAATACAGAGATTACTAGGAGATAGCTGTATGGAAATCTGTTCATATCCTTTAAAGATAAACTTAACTAAACAAAAAAAGCTCGTCCTCTTCACCACTCAGCAGTGAAAGGACTCCTGTCCTCTTCACCACTCTTTGCAGTGAAAGGACTCCTGTCCTCTTCACCACTCTTCCTTGTTAAACCTATGCAAGAGGAGGGGACTCCTTTGCATGTAGAAGTTCATTATCTGCAGTGAAAGGACTCCTGTCCTCTTCACGGGTTTTGTTCCTTGCTCCCTGTACCCTGTTAAGTGTTGCCTGTTAAAAACTATGCAAGAGGAGGGGACTCCTTTGCATGTAGAGGTAATTATCTGCAGTGAAAGGACTCCTGTCCTCTTCACAGGTTTTGTTCCTTGCTCCCTGTTCCCTGTTCATTGTTGCCTGTTAAACCTATGCAAGAGGAGGGGACTCCTTTGCATGTAGAAGTTCATTATCTGCAGTGAAAGGACTCCTGTCCTCTT
>Ga0209828_1001096_pt1 | contig 25142 bp, 22 predicted proteins | sample MaitaG_FD_187429 | JGI IMG/M metagenome (GOLD analysis project Ga0209828, IMG submission 187429) | Marine algal microbial communities from Maine, USA - Maine_Asex2 metaG (SPAdes) (version 2) | ecosystem: Host-associated > Algae > Red algae > Unclassified | place: Maine, USA | collected 2015-01-05
CAGCGAGCTGGTCGTCTGATCCGACCTCAAGGTATCTTGACCCTGTCGATGGCTAACAATTCAACGGTTGAGGATGCTATTTCGAGTTATCTACCTTCGTAGTCACGACTGAGCCAATTAAAAATCGCTGAATTTATGCAACACTCGGGTACGCCATCCATTCACATTGCGTGAATAGATTATCCAAAACAGTCTGTCTGCCACTGAGGGACGAGGACGCTTCACTGATTGCCAAAGCATGGCCACCTGTTGGCGCAGCGCCATATTCTCAACAACCAATTGACGCTGAGACTTTAGCAAACAGAGTACAAATGTGATGAGAAGGTGAAGAATTGACAAAGCTGCTATCTTTCATCGGCTGTGGGTAATTGTCAATAATTCCAATACGATTTAGTTTTCAGGAGGGTCACGGGTAACACAAGATCGCCTTTGAGAGGCTTGAGCCGTGTGCAGTGAAAGTTGTCCGCACGGTTCTTAGGAGAGCGACATTCAGCAATGGGTGTCGCTTATCCGACATCTCCACGCACATAACTGATACTAATGTCTAGCAAAAACAAAAAGACATAGCTATTCATCAACAGCATGATAGTAATATCTTGAGGAGCTACGCGTAGCAATCTAATCACACTTCTTCGTGAACCTAAACCTTACAAGCATCAATGGTGAATCAAGCAGCATCAAATACATCACGCTAATTGACATTTGTATTTGGCAACATCCTACTGCTATGACACGATGTGTGTAATTTTTCTTGACAATTAAATAGGTCTGAACACAGATGCATTCTATGCTAGTAAAAATACGACGTACAAATGTAGTAGCTAGTGTATTAAAAATATATTTTGCAATTTCTGTAGCTTGTCTTCTTGCATCAAACGACTTGTTGGCAAACGAAAGCAATCAAAAAAACAGTAATTATTCACTGACAATATCTGGTGGAATCAGCCTAGGAGTCTATGAGGCGGGAGTCAACTGGGCAATAATTGAATTGCTGCGTGATGAGCATTTTCAGTCCAATATGGCTTCATACAATCTAGGTGCAGTTACTGGTGCTTCCGCAGGAGCGATCAATGCACTTATTTCAGCAATTAGATTTTGTGAAGCACACGATACTCGCACACATCTCGATGTTACAAATAATTCTTTTTACCAAATCTGGGATCTACAATTGGTGGATTTGTTTCCGAAAAAAGAAGCCTACAATGAGATTAGCGTTGGATTAAGCCCCGACAGAGATGAAGCATTACCAGACGGACTTTTCACGAGGTCACCCTTTGAAAAGCCACTACTTACCCTAAAAGACAAAGTTGAAACACGATCATTTCACAAAGACTGTGATGTTGACATCGCATTTATAGTGTCGAGAACTGTTCCTAAACTTGTCTCGATAGGTATTAATCCCCGTGCGCAAAACGTTCCAGTACAACGTTATGTTATTCCGTTGAGCATTAGCGTTCAAAAAGAATCTCGTACCGGTCGTCAGCGCTTGGTATTTCAGAATAACAATAATTATGCACAAGCGGTGGAATCTCGGACTCAATACCTGCTTTTACCAGAAGAAGATGGAGAAATCAGATTTGATCTAGTCATGCGTGCAGCGCTTGCATCCAGCGCTTTTCCCGCTGCTTTCGGCAGGGTTAAGTTGCAATATTGTGAACGGAATGAAAACGAATCAGTTACGAATGATGTTCCCTCTGGACGCTGTCCTAAAGACCACCACCTGGAATCGGGATTCTTCGTGGATGGTGGACTGTTTGATAATGTGCCCGTTGGCGTTGCCGCCAAGCTTGCGCGGTCATCATCAAAGAGCACGCATGACTATTCAAACTTTATCTACCTTGATCCGGGCAGTACTAACGACAATTTACAAACAACGTACAATTTTAACAGCGACTTGGGATCAAATAATATTTCAGCACAGTTACAACTACTAACAACAACTTTGACTTCACTTCGCAAACAACAACTGTCGATCGACTTGCAAGAACACTTTAGCGACGAGTCGCGGAATTTACTGGTAACAACACGCTCCAAGCCTATAGTGGGTAGCTTTCTTGCTGGCTTTGGTGCATTCATTGATCGGAGTTTTTTTCAACATGACTATGCGGCTGGGGTGTTCGATGGCATCCTGAACATATCTCAGTACTTGTGTACGGTGCGAAACGATCTGCCTATCAGCACGGAAGTTTGTGTCGATGGCGTGTATGGAGCTTTCGACATACTTTTAGAACGCTTGTCAGGCGGGCCGAATCCGTACACTCCTTCTATTGAAGAACAATCTTGTACGAAAAACAGCAGACCATGTGCCGAGCACAGGTTGATTTACGAGCTAATTAATATATTTCGTAAGGAAGCACTAAATAGCGTTCCAAGCCAACGGTACTGCTCTCCCAACAGCAGCGAAAATCAACATCGAATAATAAAAGGTCGCGAGCAAGTTTTAGCGGTTGCTTCTGTAGTGTGTGCGCACAATGACATCAGTTTTGAGAAATTCATACAAACATTAAATGCAAGACGCAGATCCAAAATCATATTCGGTGGCAATCGATGGCGTTACGATGATACGTTCGAATACATCGCGGCTAATGGTGATGGAAGATGGATTTGGGGACTAGCAGAAAACGCACTTAGCAGAATGTACTGGATAGAGGCTGCCGACAATGAGTCCAAGAAAAAAATCTTCTCTGGTCTGTGGGCTATGCTTCCAGAAATAGAACCATACAACATCAACAACAAACCCAACGTGTTTCAGAGAACCGGACAAGCTTTGGTTCCAGACACCGTTGGTATTGACAGCGCTCAAGGAGGCTTGTTCGGTGGCTGGGAACCGGTGCGCATAGGCTTTCCAAGCGGAGATTGTATAAAAGTCTTTTCTGGTAACTGGAAAGGCATCTGCCAGCGATATTCTTTGTCCATAGGCGGTGAAATACACCTGCGTCGAATTGAAAATGAACTCGGTTATCACAATACCACAACGGCATATGCCGGAATTCGCTACCAGCGAGCCGGGCGCTATGTATTTTCTTCAATAGGCGCTCGATATAAATGGAATAGGGATGTAGAACTGGATTACTTTAGCACGCTGGACAAACAGTACGAGGGGCCATCGCACAATAGCATGGAAATATACACAGGCTTTTTCGGTGACAAAGTAACGCTCTCTATTGGTTTTCCCGAAGGAGCAGACAGTCTTGGCGACGATAGTTTAACTGCTCGTATTGGACTTTCAGGTTTCGATAAATTTTTTCGAAAACCCTAAGAACCTATATGGACGCCTCCTGTAAGTGGGGACTAAGCATCGAACGTGACGGGTTGGAATAGTTTGCAATCGTATATCTGGCCTCTAGGTGGCTTCATTGTACGAACCGGGCCATCATGAATATTCGCGTATCAAGAGCCATTCATGCGTACGGCCATCGAGGGCCAGCGTTCTTATCGGCTTTGTTTGATACCGGTCCAACCTATTGTGTCATGAGCGACAGTGTCTCCTCGCAAGCTCGTTGGCAGGGTAGTACGTCTTCAGTGTCAGGCAGCCTGTCTGGTTGACTGAGGTTGCTCGAATTACACTGTCTTCTAAGGAAGCAAACTCTCCCGGCATTGATGGCGTAACAAATAGCATCTGACACTGGACAAGCTTCCCGATTACCTGCAACACATCCGTGAGGATCTGTTGTCAGGCCAGTACAATCCATCCCCTGCCCGAAGAATCTATATTCCTAAGGCAGATGGTAAACAGCGATCTCTGGGTATCCCAACTATTCGCGATCGCATCGTCGAACGTGCAATGCTCATGGCCATGGAGCCTATCTGGGAAAACGATTTTCATCGTCTATCCTATGGCTTCCGACTGGAGCGCAGTGTTCATCATGCTGTTCGTACAGTGAAATACAACTGACCGACGGCACTGACACTAGCGGACGATGGGTCATTGAGGGGAATTTGCCAGTTAATTTGACACCGTGCACCATCGCTTACTGATGAAGTGTATTCGTCGCCGGATAAAGGACAAACGCTTTACGTCCCTCCTGTGGCGATTCATCAAGGCAGGGCACGTAGATGCCGGACTATTCCGTGCAGCCAGCGAAGGCGTCCCGCAAGGTGGTAAATGGAAAGCTTTCCATTTACCACCTTGAACTAAACCGCCGCGCGGCGCTTTAAAACCCGACACATTGTGTCTGTAACTGTACTTCCAGCATTCATCGGTATTTAACTGTTCATAGGTCGCTTTTGGCCTGAATGAGGAGTTATTCGATGACACCCTTACGTCAAAAACTGCTGGATGCCGTACTGCAACGTGGTTATTCAATCAAGACTTATGACAGTTACGCCGTTGCTGTCAAGCAGCTCATCAAATTTTACCATCGTCCACCGGATCAAATCTCGCTCTGCGAATTACAGCCATTTTTCGATTATCTGGTGAAGGAACGCAAGTTGGCACCTGCCAGTTGCCAGGGGTATTTGGCAGGCATTCAGTTTTTCTACGAAAAAGTGATGGGCTGGCCCACGTTCGAGGTGGCTTTGATTGTGCCGAAAAGGCCACAGCGCATTCCGGAGCTGCTAACACGTCGCGAAGTGGCCAGCATCATTGATCAACTGACTAATCTCAAACACCGTACGATGCTGCAAACCTGTTATGGCTGTGGGTTGCGACTCAGCGAGTTGGTTTCACTAAAGGTTCGTCATATTGACAGTGAACGTCATTTGCTTCGAGTGGAGCAAGGCAAAGGGGCAAAAGATCGTGCCGTGATCATGTCAGATGCCTTGTTGTTGGCTCTGCGCATCTACTGGAAGAGCTGTCGTCCGCCCCACTGGTTATTTGAGGGTCAAAGATCTGATAGACATTTAACGGGTGCTACCATGCAGCGCGTATTCACTGCCGCCAAGAAAAAAGCCGGTATTGAGAAAGTCGGTGGCATTCATTCCCTGAGACATGCCTATGCCACTCACCAGCTTGAGGCAGGTATGCACATACATAAGCTGCAGCATCAGCTGGGGCATCGATCCGTTCATACCACTTCCCGCTACGTTCACTGGGTGCCCAACTATCGGGAAGCATCCGAAGCAGGTATTGATCTGATCGCCGCACTGGAGCATTCCGATGAATAATCCGTGCACGGTGAAGGCTGTCTTGTTCCAGCACTTACCACGATACCAGCAGACACATACCTTGAGTCCGCATGAAAGTCAGGTGTGCTCACATATCCTGACCTGCCATACCCCGGCACTGGGATCGGTGGCAGAACAGCGCTGTGAGCAGTGCGACTACACGCGCCCGTGTTACCACTCGTGCCGAGATCGGCATTGTCCGAGCTGTCAGCGTGATGCCTCAGTGGCCTGGTGCGAGCGACAACGTGAGGCGCTGTTGCCGGTCACCTACCACCATCTGGTGTTTACTCTGCCATCGAGTTTGAATGCGTGGGTCTCATTGCATCCCAAGGTGATCTACAAGGCACTGTTCGAGTCAGTCTGGAACACGCTATCTCATTTTGGCAGCGATAAGAAGCGTCTCAATGGACAGATCGGGGCGACGATGGTGTTACACACCTGGGGAGAAAACCTGAGCCGCCATGTCCATCTGCATTGCCTGGTCCCTGGAGGGGCATTGGGCTCTGATGGTGTCTGGCATGCAGCCGGAGAGAGCTACCTGTTTCCCGTCAGGGCACTGTCTCGCTGGTTCCGGGGCCGCATGGTCAGTGCGCTACGCACCGCTGCCAATAAGGATCAATTGCATCGAGTCACGCGTCCTGGTGAAGTCGACCAGTTGTTGGACGAACTAATGAAACCAGACTGGGTGGTCTTTAGCAAACCCTGCCCAACCAACGGTGGAACGGTTATCGACTATCTGGGACGTTATAGTCACCGGATCGCTATCAGTGATCAGCGCATTGTCAGCATTGGCAACGAGCAGGTGCGCTTCCAATATAAGGACTACGCTGGTGGTGGAGAACGAAAAACGATGGCATTGGATGCGGTGGAATTTATCCGCCGCTATCTGTTGCATGTTCTACCCAAGGGGTTAATGCGAATCCGTCACTATGGGCTGCTGGCGAATCGTTGTCGTCGCAAGAAACTTGAGCAGGTACGTGAAGCGCTCAACTCATCAGATGATCTGGTAGACCAGCAAGAAGAACAATGCAAACCAACGAAAAAAATCGCAGACACACTCCCTGTGTGTCCGAAATGCCGGAAAGGCAAACTGCGTTTTTTCACCTTTTCTTCAAACTCAATAATAATGGAAACGTGACGATGCGTTAACGCACTGCTACAGAACAGACTGGCAATGCACCTTCAGACCTCGCTTCGGTCAGGTCTGTGCCACAGTATTGTCTTTACTCTATATCTGGCATGATTTGCAGTAAGATCGACCCTGTTCAGCGCCAATAAGTGCAGCATTCACTGACATTCTGGAGTTGCCATGATAACGAAATACCGAAAAGCGATGACGTTTCTCGCTGAAACCTCAAGGCGACTGAATACAATTTCCTTATAGAGATAGGCGGTGCGGGTTGCACGACGGGCGGCTCAGTTCAACGGGCGTTAAATCGTCATGCTGCGCACAACGTTTAAACGCTTTCCCCTTATGAGAAATTTCTCATAATCGAAAGAATTTTCAATTCTTCAAGACAGAAAATGGCGCGATGGTGTCTGACAAGATCACTTCGATACTGGCTACTTGTCTGGAGTCGGATGTGAACGCGCTGGACTATTTGATAGCGGTACAAAGAAACCAGCTGGCGGTGCGCGCCGCTCCGCAGAACTGGATGCCATGGAATTATCCTAGCCAGAAATAATCGCTTTGACGTATCACAGTTCAGCCCATAATTTTACTGGGCTGCCGAAAGCTTACACGCCTTTTTGTTTTATCAATGGCCCGGTTACGCGCTGCGCGTACCAGCACGTGTTCGCCCAACGCATGGCTATCTCGAAAAAGCTCATAGATATCCCCCTCGCGGTCGCAGACATGAACCGCCCTGCTAGTGCCAAAATCCATACCATGGCACAGCCGAACGATATCAATCCACCGAAGACTCTCCTTGCCATCTATGGCTTCATCGCAGTGTCGAATCTGTTTCTTTTCAGTGGCATTTTTGCCAAAAAGCTGTTTTCGAACGATAAACCGTTGATCTAACAGACCCAACGGCATCCCATCGGTCGTTAATGCCAGAGTGTTGTGCAGCATCAGCCCCTTGGTAAACTTGCCCAGTTTACTTCGATTGGTCAGATCCAATCCTTCTGTTTTGAGGCGTGTGCTGAAGTCAAAATATGTCGTATCCTGTGCAAGTAACACTGTGTCGTGTGAGCGGATACGCTGGATTGTGTGCTGAATGTGGGGCGAAAGCATGGCACTCACAGTAACTCGTGAATTAGCAAAGAATCGGTAACTAGCTTTTATCTTAGCCCAGGCGTCAAAACTGCTGGCAAGAGTTCTCCCACAATGGCGCCCAAGGTCGGTGAGTATCGATCGAAATCGTTTGTCTAAGCGCTTGTCTCCGAAGTGCACCGCGTCGAATTCATCGTTCACCCATCTTTGTGTTGCTGTGATCATGTGATATGAAATCCTATGAACCAGAACATGAAAATAGTTGACGCCGAATCAAAGTCAAGATGTGGGTCAAGCTAAGGCATTTGGGAGCGCTTACGCAATATCTGAACTTTAAAGTTCCATTTCCGAAAAACATTCTAATCCGTGTTGGAGTCAATATTGACGATAAGGACTATGGCACGGTATTCCCACAGCCATTCGATTTATTCAACTCAGGGAGGCATACCCGAGAGTATGGGTTTGTGTGTTTTGATGTCTGCTTCTCCATGTCTATTGACAAAACGATAGATCGGGAATTGATGGCGGTAGCAGATCTACATGTAGCTCCTGTACTCGTTCAAAAATTAAGTTTTGACAAATCAAGACTTGGGCAGCTCTACAGGAAGATGGTGCAACAGTCACCGATGGTAAACTAGATGCCACAATTGTAAATATCTGGATCTGAACTCACTTTCGATTACGTCTTTAGACGGATCAGTGTCATTAATGACACTTGGAGTGCATCAGTTGCCAATGCGACATTACAGAAACCCGTAGAAAACCTGAATCTAAGGGTTTTTGTCCTGCCCCTCTACCTCACGTGATCACTCGAAACTGGCCTACCGCTGCGCCAATTGGCTTTCTGCCTGCACTCGTTCATGCTACAGCTCACGCTTTAGCTCTTCTACGGTTGGCAGGTATGGCAAGTACTTTGCGGCAAACAACTGTTGCTGATCAGCTACTACTGAATATTTCAACACCGCTTCGCTCTTTTCGCTGCACAGCACCAAGCCAGTTGTTGGATTGTCATCAGCACCCTTGTGTTGCTCGTTATACAGGCGCACGCAAGTATCCATCTGACCGACATGTTCTTTGAACCTGTACAAGGTAGCGCAAATTAGCCAATTATAGCTAATGAACACTAATTAGTTTATATATACTATACTTAGCTAATGACTGATGATCCTTGGCATTTCGGACGCGATGAACTCGCCACTCAAACACTCTCCTTGCTCAGCAGTGGACCCGCACAGGCATTAACCCTGTTTGCGCCCCGACGCACGGGTAAAACCGAATTTTTACTCAAAGACCTAGCACCGCACGCTGAATCTGAGGGGCACCGGGTAATTTATGCATCCTTCTGGCAGGCACCGCTCTCTCCGCTAGCAGTGTTGCTGCATGCCCTCGAACTGTCATTAAAGCGTGGGACATTCAATGATCGGATGCGTACCACGGCGCTCGCTCTCACACCGACGCTCAGGCTCTCTGCTCCCCTGCCCGGCGGCCAGGCTAACGCTGAAATCGATCTGACGGCTATGAGGAGTAAACCGGCGAGTGAATTGTTGTTGTATCTGGACGATTTGCTAGAACGTTTGTCCAAAAAACGTAAACCCACTATTTTGATGTTGGATGAAGTGCAGGAGCTCTCACGCAGCCCCGACAACGCACCGCTGGTGGCCGCCCTTCGCACCAGTCTTGACAAGCGATCCAATCGACTCAAAGCGGTATTCACCGGATCAAGCCGCGAAGGCTTACAAGCGATGTTCAGCGCACGCCAAGCACCATTTTTTCATTTTTCAACCCCGCTGGATCTACCGACATTGGACGAACCGTTTGTGGATCATCTTCTGAAGGTATTCAAGCACAGCACCAAGCGCAAACTGGATCGTGATGCAATGCTAAGGGCGCACGGTAAATTGCACAACAATCCGTATTTCTTTAGATCGTTGATCGAAACATTGATACTCGACCCAAATTTGTCAGTCGATGAGGCGGTTGTGCGAGTTAAAGAGCGTATCGCGGTGGATTTGGGGTACCCTAAAATCTGGTTATCATTTAATGTATTGCAGCGCGCAACGGCTTTCGTGCTCGCCAAGGGTGAAACAAAACCCTTTAGTCAGCATTCCCGTATCGCCTTGGGCAAGCACTTGGACGGTGACGTTCCCACACCGGCACAAGTGCAGACGGCATTACGCAGACTGAATAAACTAGGCCACGCTGATACGTACACCGGAAACTGGGCGTTGGATGACCCAGAATTCGCACAGTGGATCAGAGATACTCAGTAACAAATGCGATCATCGCCAACTTCCCTACCCTGGTCTAGCGTGTGCATGGCGAATTACAAATTATCGCTGGAAATCATCGGTTTGGGTAGTCTTGTTCTTTGTGGTTGCCTTCCTTATCCTACCTACAATAAAATCTATTTTTCTACTGTTCGTACACTTAATAGTCACCATCGCCAAGTTGCTGGGCCCTGGTGGTGCAAAAGCTATTGTGGCTGACAGTTTACTGATGAAACAGCAACTGCTGATCATCAAACGTTCCCGTCTCCGTGCGCCAAAATTGACAGTTTCTGATCGATTCTCCCTGGCGTTCTGGTCACTATTCCTCAAACCACGCCAGATAGAGCGAGCAGCTGTCATCGTGCGCCCTTCAACTCTATTGAAATTCCATGCTCAACTGACGAAATACAAATATCGGCTACTCTTCTCGCCTAGAAAATACTCGAAGCCAGGCCCGAAAGGTCCTTCTAAACAAATCATTGATGCCGTCGTACAATTAAAACGTCGCAACCCAAGTTTTGGCTGTCCTCGAATCGCTCAACAAATTAATCTCGCTTTCGGCACTACAATCAACAAAGATGTCGTCAGACGAATATTGTCAGCACATCCTCAACTGTATCCGGGAAATGGCGGACCATCATGGCTGAGCTTTCTTGGACACACCAAGGATAGCCTTTGGAGTGTTGATTTATTTCGATGCGAATCCATTCTCTTGAAAAGCCACTGGGTGCTTGTCATCATGGATCAATTTTCAAGACGCATTGTTGGATTCGGTGTGCATGCCGGGGATGTCGATGGTATCGCACTGTGCTGTATGTTTAATTCTGCCATTGCCGACAAGGGACTTCCAAAACGACTTAGCTCCGATAACGATCCATTGTTTCGTTACCACCAGTGGCAAGCCAATCTGCGTATTCTTGAGATCGAAGAAGTCAAAAGCATACCCTACTCTCCAACCAGTCACCCTTTCATTGAACGACTAATAGGAACCATTCGAAGAGAATATCTTGATCGTCTGTTTTTCTGGAACGATCAAGATCTGGAGCGAAAGCTGGCCGCTTTCCAACACTATTACAACGAACATCGAGCTCACCTTTCGCTAAAAGGTAGTACTCCCCTACTCGCTATTGATAACGTCCAAACCCAGCACGCTAAGCTCGACAACTATTCGTGGCAATCCCACTGCAAAGGCTTATATCTAACTCCGATCGCAGCCTGAAATTTGAATTCGCCATGCACACGTTTAATCGCCGTCGAAATCTTCAAGAGTACATTGCACAACCTGTTGCAGCTCTGAGATATCCTTGCCTTCAATAGCACCAAGCAGGATATCGGCAAGATGCCAGCCAGCCTCACTCCGCGGGTAATAAGCTGCTGCAGCGGGTGTACCAAGATAGTTGACGATGTTTGTACCGGTGCGAAATGCCAGCCTCGTTCGTAACAGCGCATCGGCTCCAAGTTCTCGTACGCCGGCACGTGCGCCGAGCAGAACATTGTCGTTTACACACACCAAGGCATCCGCCGCGTGATGCTCTACCAACTCCCTGCCCGCGTCTCGCGCTGCTCTGGGATTGATGACAAGGTTGCGCACCAGGCTTGCATCAAAGGCAACATCATTTTCAGCCAGTGCTTGCCGGTAGCCCACGAGTCGCTGCTTGGCAAACGTATATCGGTCGTCAGCATTGAGCAGTCCGATGCGCCTCGCGCCCTGTCGCAGTAACGCATTCGTCTCTAACCAGGCGGCGTGCTGGTTGTCAATATCAAAAAAGGGGTGTGGCGTGAAATGCTCAGTTCGGCCAAAGGTTACAAACGAAACGCGCCTCTCAAACAAGTACTTGACGCGATCATCCTGCGGCCTGGTGTGATCAAGAATCACTCCATCGGCCACATTGCCGCGCACAATATCCTGCAACTGTGCGAGACTCTCTTCACCATGTTCTATGGGAACTGTTCGTAATGCATAGTCGGTGGAGGCGAGTCGCTTATGGATGCCGTGAAGCAGGCCGACGGAACCAGAATCACCAATTTCCTCATCGGGAGCGGCACTGAGAAAGGCCATCACCACAAAAGTTTTGCCGGTACGTAGACGCACGCCATCAAGATTTCGGACATAGCCAAGCTCCAGGGCAGCGGCTCGCACCCGTTCGACTGTTTCGGGACTCATCCGTGAACCGTCTTTCAAGGATTTGGCGACAGTGGATAGCGACACCTCAAGATGCTCCGCAATCATCTTCATGGTGACGTTACCGGGGGAACTGTTTGATGCCATGTAGCCTGATCGCTATGTTGTTGCGCCATCTGACGCAAGAAAAATTGCAAGAGCAGTCTATATACTACCGAAAGTAGGTGGCATAGTCAGAGACGAGCAGCCGAAGCGGCTCAACGTCCTCCTCAATAGTGGAGAACCGACCCAGCTGATCACGAAACCAGTTGTCTGTGGTGTCATCGTTCACCGTGGATACCTCGCCGATGAGTACATCGGCCTCTTCACCCCAGAAGGCGTGCCAGACTCCCGGCATGAGGGTCACGCTCTCACCCGGGGTCAGCTTCAACAATCCGCCCGCAGGAACCGTGCGCATAACGCCATCGCAAGGCACGACAACGTCTGCAATCTCATCCAGAGTGCCGTCGGGATTTGCCGCAAACAATTCCAGTACCAACGTGCCGCCACCGCGATTGATAATATCCTCAGCCTTGAGATAGTGCCGATGCATCGGACTGACCTGGTTTTTGCGCGAGATCATGATCTTTTCCGCATAGAGCATGCCTCGCCCGGACTTTAGATCCACCTGACAGCCATTGCGCGCAGTAAAAAGAAAGAGGCCGAGTTCATCAAATCTGCCCTGACCGTAGTCAGTGATGTCCCAACCCAGACGAGCATCAATAATACCGTCGATCTGCGCTCGATGAGCCTGCATCTCGGTGGGTGACCAATTTGCAAAGGGTGGCAGCGAATACCCGAATGATCGCATGAAGGCCTCACCCTCAAGCAGGATGGCATTGATGTCTGATCGTTTCATCGAGAAGCCACCTCACCCTTGGATGACTCCTCAGCATAAGACTCACCACATAGATGCTGAATGCATGGCATCTGATCGGTTGGGGGTGGCAGTGTGTTGTAATCTTTGGTGGTATGCAAAGGCCGGATTACTTTTGGCTGCTTGGGCAGCAGAATGAAAGCGTTGTCTGAATAAACAATGTTTTCGCCGAGCCCGACGGTTACAAAAAACGCTGGGGCGTCAGTCTCTAACACCAGCTCCTGCCCCTCGTCAGCTTCACGCCAATGTGCCGTCACGTTTGCATCGGATAGTCGGCACGACTTGAATCGGCGTGGGAAATAGGTATTCTCACCCACAGGTCGCCCATCAACATCGCGCCACCGCATTAGCAGGAAAGCCTGCTCGGGAATTGCGCCTTTAGGCAAGCGCATCACTTCCACGGCCCGGTCTTCTGGTATGGCGATACTGTGCTCGGCAAGGCTGGTTCGATTGCCCTCAAATTCTTCAATGGAGAGTGCTACGGTCACACTCACCCCACCAGGAACATCAGCGATTGCCCAGACCACGACGTCGCCTGTTAGCGTATCCGGTTGCGCCGTACACAACACGGGCGCGTAGAAACGTCTGGCCATGCTATGGCAGACTTTCCAGCCACCGCCGTGCTCCAGACTCGCCCAGCTAGCCACCGGCCAGGTATCGTTAAGCTGCCAATACAGTGTTCCCATGCAGCGCGGCTTCTGCGAGCGCCAGAACTCAATAGCCGTTTGCATGGCCATGCCCTGAGCAACCTGGCTCAGGAACACCATCCGTTCGAATCCATCCGGGAATCGGAAGTAGCGTGATAACGTCTCAACGATGCGACTGTTACCTCCCACATTGCGCTGGTGAATATCCATCACCGAGGACGAGACGTTTCGATCCTCGGGCTCGGTGAATCGTTCGATAGCGATCATTGACGGGAATGACTGGAACCCGAACTCGGAACAGAATCGGGGACGAACACTGCGGTAGTGCTCGAAGTCCTTTGACGAGTGCCATACATCCCAGAAGTGCATATCGCCAGATCTGTCATCGTGCCAGGCATCGCCGAAATTCAATCGGCCAGAGGATGGTGACGAGGGCCAGAACGGTACATCAATGGCCTCATTCTCGACAACCTCCTCCAACGCGTGATTCAACATGACATAGTTCGCAAGGTACCGGTCCCGATTGGCCTTGGATACATCAAACCAGCTTAATGCACCGACCAACTCGTTGTCACCACACCACAGTGCAATGCACGCATGCGATGACAGTCGCCGGACCTGCTGAGTGGCCTCACGCCGCACCAGGTTCAACCATTGTCGATCTGCGGCAGGATAATGGTTACAGGCAAACATGAAATCTTGCCAGATCAAGATACCGTGGCGATCACAAAGATCATAAAACCAGTCTGGCTCGTACTGGCCTCCTCCCCAGATGCGCAACATGTTCATGTGTGCGCCACGGGCAGATAACAACAGGTTCTCAACGAGCTCTTCGGTACAACGCGAAGGCAGTGCATCGGCAGGTATCCAGTTCGCACCGCGCATGAAGATTTCCTGGCCATTCACCGCAATAGCAAACCGCTCGCCAGTCTCATCAGGCGTGGTCAGCAAGTCAATCTGACGCAGGCCTATGTCACGACGCATCTGTTCAGCACCGAGTCTTACGATCAGCGTGTGCAGCGTTTGAGGACCGTACCCTGCCGGCCACCAAAGCTCTGGATTGTCTATATGCAACTCAACGGTAAACTGGTTTTCGCCTGGCAGAATCCGAACGGATTGCCTTTGTTCCTGACCGCAAACGGCCACAAGCAAATCTACATTGGCGACATCGAAACCATGCGCATGAACTGAGATGCATAGGCGCACCTGATTTGCCTCATGGTGCTGCACGAACTTCAGCTCATCCATCCGCGCCGGGTAACTGCGCTTCAGGCAGACATCGCCATAAAGGCCGAGTGGCATGAGCGCGATGTTCCAGTCCCATCCAGCATGACACGCAGCCTTGCGAATATGATTGGTGTGGCCAACGCGACAATTCCAATCCAGATAGGGCAATTCGAACGGGAATTGAGCAGCCGCATTGGCGGCCATCTTGCTGTTTGAATGGAACACGATACGAATGTGATTGGTGCCAGCAACCAGTAATTTACTGACATCAAGGTCGTAGCGAACGAACTGGCTGGCAGTTTCTCCTGCAACATGCTCGTTAACGTAAACCGTTGTACAGCAGTCAATGCATTCAAAGCTCAACGTCCAGTATCCCGGCAGTTGATCCTCAGCCACCTCAATACTATTTGACAGCGACCATTCACTTTCGTGAATCCAGTCCAGTTCCAGCTCACGATCACGCCAGTATGGATCATCAATTACACCCGCTGTAATCAGTGCAGAATGCACATCGAAAGGGGCATCCACAGACAATGCGATATCACGCTCCGGGTGTTTGAGTTCCCAACGCTCATTCAGCGTTTCGGAGACATTGACTACATCGGTCATTGTACTTCGTCCTCCAGTCTGGACCATGGGTAAGCCTTGTCGCAGGCGCGCAGCTCGGCATCAAGTTCGGGCCATGTACGGGTACCGGCCAGGTTGTTGTATTGGTAGGGGTCGTTACTGCTGTCATAAGCAACGATGGCGTCGATACCCAGTCGGCCATCATCGTCTCGCGGCAACACGTACGTCATGTTCGCAGAGCGAAGTCCTGCGCCCCGCACGGTTTCAAAAAAGGCTGTGCGATGTGCATGAGCAGCGCCGCTCCCCTCCCCCAACAAGGATGAACCATGACAATGAGCCGGTGAATCCTGGCCCGTTGCGCCAAGCAGCGTTGGCATGAGATCAACGAGTGAGGCAACCGAGTGTTTCACCCGTGTATTTTTCGCCACACCAGGACCTGCCATCATCAAAGGAATTCGAATGCTCTCATCGTTCTCTGAGCCTTTTTGAACAAGACCATGACTGCCAAGATTCTCACCATGATCAGAGGCAAACACAATCAGGGTATTATCTGTCAGCCCCGCTTTGTCGACAGCGTCGAGCATTCTCCCCACGGCACTGTCCATCCAGGTAACAGCGCCAAAATACTCGGCTGCCAGGTGCTGCAAGTCATAGCTTGCTGGCAGCGTTTCGGTATGTGGCAGATGAAAGGAGTAATGTCGAAAGTCCCAGCGATAGACCTTGTACCAGTAATCAGCATTGTCGATAGCGGACTCGTTAGTGTTCTCACGCAAGCGCAGCTTAGCCGGATCGTACATCGTGCGGTACTCTTCGGGTATGTCAGCAACCGGGCAGTGAGGTGGCGAAATGTTGTAGTAAAGAAAGAAAGGACGATCGTGCTCACTGTTTTCCAGAAAATTGACAACCTCGTCCGCTTCGAAATCAACACTGTACCCCGCCGGTGCAAATTCAGGCCCTCCATCACGGCTGAAAATTTGCGCCGAGTGAGCATGGTGTACTCGTGGTATCAGGTAGTGTTCGAAACCGATTTCATGCGGCCAGGAATGGATGTGCCACTTGCCGATGACCTGTGTGAGATAGCCAGCATCACGCAAACACTCCGCCAGAGTTGCATGGGGAAGATGCGGGCGATGCGCATATGGGTACTCTGGCATGTTGAAGTCGCCAGAGCGTCCCGCATAAGCAATATTGGTCTTGCCGCCCGTCGCAGTTCGATTGTGCTGTCCGGATAGCAGAACTGAACGCGCCGCCATGCAAACCGGGAAATTTGTAATCGCGGTTTCCCAAAGCGTACCTTGCGCGGCAAGCCGATCAAGCGACGGTGTTTGTATCTGGTCACCGCCATAGCACCCCAGCTCGAAAGGCCTCAACTGATCGGCGGTGCACAGAATTATATTAGGGGCCACGTTCAGAGCCGCACCTCGCTTTCATGATGAAACAGATGAGCGGCACCAAGCGACCAGCCCACGCTCAGCGGTTTACCGACATCGTAATGATGCAAGCCTGGTACCCGCAGGCGAAGATCGGCACCTTCGAAATCCAGCACAACGAAAGTCTCAGATCCTGTCGGTTCACACAAGAGCACCGGATGATTCTCCGTTACCAGTTCTGCACCTTGTGTATCGAGCGACAAAAACTCAGGGCGTATTGCCAGTATTGCCTGTGACCCATCGTCGAATGGCCCACGCAGCACCGAATCGGGAAGTCGGAAGCTGCGGCTGCCATTTCTGGCAATCACAGCGCCATCCTCGTGCGTCACTGTGACCTGAATCGTGTTGATCTCCGGTGAACCGATGAAACGAGCCGCAAAAAGTGTTTGAGGATCACGATAGAGATCGGTTGGCGTACCCATCTGTTCGATGCGACCATTGTTGAGCAGTACGATCTTGTCGGCCAGTGTCATGGCCTCAATCTGATCGTGGGTGACATACAATATGGTTGCTCCCAGTGTTTGATGTATGCGCTTGATCTCCACACGCATATCGCCACGCAGCTTGGCGTCTAGGTTAGACAGGGGCTCATCGAACAGAAAGACATCCGGGTCACGCACCATGGCTCGACCAATAGCAACGCGTTGGCGCTGTCCACCAGATAACTGTGCTGGACGCCTGTCGAGCATCTCACTAAGCTTGAGTATCGCCGCTGCATCCTCGACTCGCTTGCGAGTTTCAACCTTGTCTTCCTTGCGTATTTTCATACCGAACGCAATATTGTTGTAGACGCTCATGTGCGGATAAAGCGCGTAGGACTGGAATACCATGGCAATGCGCCTGTCCTTGGGATCCAGATGCGTGACGTCGCGACCGGCAATATGTATTGAACCCAAATGGTCCTCTTCGAGGCCCGACACCAATCGTAGTAGCGTCGATTTGCCGCAGCCCGATTCGCCAAGCAACACAACGAACTGGCCCGGTTCAACCTCCAGGTTGATGTCTTTGAGCACCGTGACAGCGGCAAAGGATTTCTCTAGATTTCTAATGCTGACACCACCACTCATGACAAAGCCTCTTGTGGGTTGGATTCAAGGGTTAGGATTCGACTAGCCGGGTCATGCATGGCACCGAGCAGCGCTATACACAACCATGCAGCTACGGAAAACAGGCCGTACACGCCAAACAGCGGCTGCCATACGGTGACAAGCATCCCTGTAGGGATAATCAGCATCGCTGCGAAAAGTCGCAGTGGTGCGCCCAGTAGTACGCGTATTGCATTACCGAGCGTATCGGATATCCCGCAACGCACCTGTGAGGCGACGTACAACACAGCTAAGACCCCTTGCGTAACCAGACCTGCCAATGTAATCAGGAATGCCAAAAACAGCCCGTGTGCCTGTGGAATGAACAGCACAAGCAGCGCTAATACTGCCACCAATGGCGTGAGCGCCAGGTTAGTCCGCACGAACTCGGAGCGCCACTCGTTCCACATACCTTGGCAAAGTTCGCCGGCTGAGTACTCACGCTGGCGCGACATGGCCCACAAGCTGGCGGCAATCGCCGGACCAAGACCCAATACCACACCACCTGCAACCATTAATGCAAGACACATCATGTTGACGGCTGCAAAGCGCCAGATCGTATTGCATACAGAGACTGTGAAACCTTGCATGATGGTTGTCATCCCTTAACCGCTCCGCGCATCACGCCCGATACGATCTGCTTTTGCAACAGAAAAAAGGCGATAACCGAAGGTGCAATGACGATCATGATGCCAGCCATCAACACGGCCTCTGAACTGGCCGACATCATGTCGGATGCCCGGTAAAGCAAGATCGACACAGTGCTTTGCTCGACTCGTGGCGTATACAGATAAGGGAGAATGAAGTCGTTATAGATGTAGATGGTTCGAAGAATGACGATTGTTGAAATCGCTGGGACCAGCAGCGGCAGGATAACTTTCCAGTAGATCTGCCAGTAGCTTGCGCCTTCAATACGTGCACTCTCGTCTATCTCGCGGTTAATCGATTGCAAGAATTGAATGAAGACATAGAGCGAGACAACGTCAGCTCCACCGAAGAGCAGAATCAGCGCCCATTTTGACCCGATAAGACCCAGAAACTGCATGACTTCATAGGTCGAGACCTGGGTCGTGATCATCGGCACCGCCATGACGATGACATACAAAAACAAGATAACGGAGCGACCACGAAAGCGGAAACGATCGATAACATAGGCAGCCATGGTGCCCACCAGGATGGTCATGGCCAGCGCAAACAACAGAACAAATATTGTGTTGTAGAACGCAAGCCCAATCATCTGTTCGGTAAGAAACGAGCTGTAATTTTCAAGATTTCCCCAATCTTGCGGCAAGTCCATCTTCTCGCCACGCAGCATTTCTATCGGGGTCTTAAATGAGCTGAAGAACGCGATCATCAATGGACTGATGACCAGTAATGAGGCGAGTAGCAGCGCTGCGTAATGGAGCAGCGTCCAGGCTAGCCGGGTTGGTGTCATACGGCGAAAAGCGCGAGGCACATTCATCTCTTAGCTCCTTTTCCCTGTCATAGCCAAGCGCTGTAACGTCACAGCGAGCATAACGATGACAACCAGAATGATCGACATGGCCGAGGCCATGCCCACACGCCTGAACTCAAAAGCCTCTTCAATAGCCGCCATAATGAAAGTCTTGGTGCCGTTGGCGCCTCCGGTGATGAGGAACGGTACATCGAAAACCTCAAGTGAGCCGACCGTTGCGAGAATCAGTTGCAGACCAAGAATCATGCGGATTGAGGGAAAGGTGATATGCCAGAACTGCTGCCACTCAGAAGCCCCTTCTATGCGCGCCGCTTCATACTGATCCTGCGGTACCGATTGCAAAGCGCCATAGGTGATAAGCAACTGAAAACCCAGGTATCGCCATACCGAGGCAAATACAAGCGACCACTTGACCAACTCAGGATCCTGCACCCACTCCTGACTCCAGTGCCCCAGCCCTAGCGTTGCCAGTAGTGAATCGAGTCCGCCGTCAATCTGCAGAAAATCCCGGAAGATGATCGAGACGGCCACAGAGTTGAGCACAAACGGCAGAAACAGAATCAGGCGAAAAACGTTCGATCCTGGCAGCCCCCGGCTCAGGATGACCGCAAAATAGGTGGCCAGCGCAAGCTGAATAAAAGAGCCCGCGAAATAGTAGAGCGAGTTGATCATCGGTTTCAACACGCTGGCGTCTTCGAACAGAATGCGTTCATAATTCTGCAAACCAACGAATGCCTTGTCCGGCGACATGCCATCCCAGTCAGTCATTGAGAACCATATCAGCTGAAAGAACGGATAAAGACTGAATAAGGTAAGCAATATTAGCGGGACGATGAGAAACCCGACGATAACGATTCTGCGCTGAGCTTCAGCACTCGAGAATCGACCGTGGGTTAGGCTATTACCTGCTGGGGATATAGATGCAAGCGCCATGATCTACTCCTGAAATTCAATGAAGGAGTCGTGGGTCGCTTTATTCGCAACCAGACGACAGACAGTTATGACATGCTCGGTTCGCTAAAGTGACGAACCGCGAATGTCACCAGGCGCTAGCGCGATATCGCGCGTGCCCATCGCTCGTTGAGCTCGTCAAGAGCAGCGTCGAAGTCGGATGCCAAGATAACTTCCCGGATATAGGTGCCGGTCATAAAATCGAGCCGTGCATCCGCCATGGCCTGTTTGAACTTTGCACTGGGTGTTCCTGCATTGACTAGCCCAGGGTCGCTGCTGAGTAGTTCCTGAAGCTGTGGCATCGTCGCCTCTATGCGTGTATCGCCAGGTATGAACCCTGCAGCGTTGGCCACGTCGGTCTTCGTCAACAAAAATTCCACCCAGGCCTTGGCGGTATCCGGGTTCTTGGTGTTCTTTGCAACGCCCAGCGCCCAATCCGGATTCAGTAAAACTTTGGGCTCACCACTGTCATTAATTGGCAATGGGAACATGCCAAGATCTTCGCTCGCATCAACACCCATAAGGTCCGCCTGCGCAAGAGCTTGCGGTATTGACCAATTAGCGAGAAACCACATGCCAATTTCACCAATCCCGATCAACGCACGAGATTGATCCCAATTGTTGGCTGTGTAATCCCGCTCAGTACAGCCAGCCTCGAAGAGCTCTTTCACAAAGCTCAATGACTCACCATAAGGCTTGCCTTCAGCGAACGGCGCTGGATCGGCGAGCATCTTTTCATAATAGTCACCATCTTCTGCGAACAGCAGTGCGGCCTTGTCCCATTGCTGCATTGGCCAGCCAGCACCCATATTCAAGGCCATTGGAGTGATGTCAGCCACTTTCAGTTTCTCGCAGGCTTCAAACAACTCAGCGCGTGTCTGGGGAACCGAATCAACACCTGCCTTGGCGAAGGCAACCTTGTTGTACACCATGGCTTCGGCATTCACCCCATAGATGAAGCCGTAAACATTGCCATCAACGGAAAAACGATCCACGAATTGGTGATGCTCCTCCATTGCCATATCATTCAGCGGCAAATAAAAGGTGGGGTAATCAGAGGGTGGCAGGTTGTCAAGGACATTGAGTACATCGCCGTAATCACCTGATGCGATGCGAGTGGGCATTTCCTTGCGATATCCGGACACAGGAAGAATTTCGATTTCAGTGCCTGGATACGCTTGTGTGAATTCAGCTGACCACTCGTCCCAACGCCCATCGTCAACGAATTGATTGAAGTGCGTGTAGAAGGTGATCTTACCCGTCACCTTCTCCGGATCGAATCCTTGCGCACTGACCAGAGCGCTCGCAAGCGTTGTACACAGGGCGAGCGCGGTCATTGAATGATGTTTCACGTAGGTTGGCCTCTTCTGTTGACTGGATGTCTGAATGCTCCGATGCATAGAGTACAACGTTGTACCTAATAAATGTAAATTATTATTTTACTATATATATCAATATTTTATATTTCACTAAGAGCTTTAAAAGTCAATACTACGTAGTACCTTCTTCACAATTGAATGGAAACAAACGTCCGGTGCGGTATCGATTATCACCGTCGCCCGTCAATGATCGAGGCTGCCAGCCTTTGCCGACTCAAGATACTTCTAGGCCTGGGTGAGGGGCGGCCAACATTCCTGACAAATCAGACACTTATTTAGGTCATGTTGAGCGTAGCAATAGTATTTGATGAACTATTGTTCACTGTATCTGATGGTCATTCGGACAGGCATCGCATGTCCGAATGATGTGTAGTTAACGCTCAGAATGGATCTTGCGTGGTATCGGATATCGGCAGGTTCAACTGGTATTCGCTTTCGCGCTGTTCATGCAACTCCTTGTAGCGTTCGAGTCGAAGTCGCTGTAGTGGCTCGGCGTAGTGCGACTCGTATGCATCAACTAATCCATACAGCATGTCGAGTAAATCCCAGACGGCCTCGTCACCCAGCTCAGGCATGTGCTCGAACAACGGCGAGGAATATTGACGACTCGTTGATTGATAATCTCTCATGAGGCTTTCCGGGCGCGCTTGGGATGACGGGCACTGAAGTGTTCCAGGTAGAGCTTCTCGTCCAGTACCGAGATCTCCTGATGAGCGGCAGCCGCTAGTAACTCTGCGGCCGTAGCACACAGGATGCGTGGGTTGCCCATGGCATGCTCAGCTGATGTCTTCATTAGCTCGGGAGTCATGAGACTGGCATTGCCGGCCTCGCTGACCAGATGCACCAGCAGACGGACCAGCGTGTCCCGATCGCTGGGCTCCAAGGCCAAGCGGATACGGATGCGCAAACTCAGTGGTAGCAAATCCTCACGCATCAATTTGCTGTTCAGCCGGGCATCCCCTGCCAATACTACCGAGAGCAAGGACCGCGAGTCGAACTTGTCGCTGGTCATCAGGCGCAGCTCATTGAGCACCGCCGGAGGCATCTCCTGTGATTCATCGGCCAGTAGAACCATGTGCACATGAGTGGCTTCCAGGTGTGCTACCCAACGCTTGCGCAATGCCTTGAAGCCTCCCCAGCGATTATGAGGGCGCAGCGTAACGCCGAACACATCCCCCATCTCCCGATAGAAGTCGGCAATGTTGGAGGTGGCGCGTGAGAGCACGCCAACCGAGATATCGCGTTGAGTGGACAGGCGGCTGGCCAACAAACGCAGCGTGACACTCTTGCCCATTCCCGGATCACCAGTGAGCAAGGCAAAGCCACCTTCGTTCACCAACTGGCTCTCTACACGCCAGCAGAAGTGTTCAATCGAGGCCGAGATCAGCAGTGCCTCCACCGGCACCTGAGGACTGAACGGGTTGTATTTGAGTGAGAAGCTTTCTCATCAACGGGCTCAGGCCCTGTTCGTCGACGGCGCACAGCGGTGCATCCATCGGTTCGCTTTGGTCGATAGACTGTTGAGCCGATCCACGCGCCCGGCGTACCCCATTGGCATTGGCCTGCTTGTCCAGCGGGTACACGCGGCTGAGCATTGCGCCGGTGTCCGGATCAATCATCTCCACCCTGGACAGATCCCAGCGCGCATAGCTGAGCGTGACATACTCAAGCTTGCCAAAGCGACTCGGGATCTCGAAGCGCTTTCCCTCCAGTGAGCAGGTACCGTCACTGCGCCGTTGCTTGCGACGTTCACGTTTGCAAAACGCTCGACGCAGCGTCTCACTGTCCGGTGCATCACGTCTAACCGAGGTGGCGTTGGTGAAGCGATGAAGAGGCGTGGTAGCAATCTCGCTATGGCGTTTGCGATGTTAATCCTGTTCAAGCCATACCTGTGTCAACAGGTTCAATTGCTCCAGAGTCAAGTCCTTGGTGGACCCGATCATCGCCATCAATCGCCCTTCCAGAGTGGCCCAGAGATTTTCTTGCTTCCCGTTTTGATGCGGACTTAGAGGCAGTGTGCGCTCATGCACGATACCCAGCGTGTGCAGTCCGGCGGTGAATTCGTCACTGATCATGGCAGAGCCGTTATCACTCAGGCACGCCCTGGGCAACCCTCTTTTGGCCAGTGCCTGGCAAAACCCGTGCACCAATGATTGCGTATTTTCGGATCGATACCACTGCAAATGACAGCCCAGACGCGAATGATCATCAATGATGCCGAGTAACACCGGCTTGATCCAGCGTCCATCGGGTTCCAGCACGCGCCGGGAGCCATGATGAAAATCCAGGTGGAAAAGCCCGTGCACATACTCTGCCTCGTATCTGCGGATCTCCAGTGCCTCAAAACGCTCTGCTGCAAGCCTGGCCCCCGGCGTATCGGTGCGCGGCTTGCGCTTTTTCACCATGCCATTGGCCCGCAGGTAGCGCTTCAACGAGGAGTAGGAGGGCAGCTTTCCCAAGCTTGGCTCCAGATCGCTGCAGGCACACAGATTATCGTAGTGCAATTGCACTGACCAGAACGGATTCTCCCGATACAGAGCATGGATCTGCGCGACCGCGTTGGCTGTGAACACGCGGGCACGACCGGCATCCTCCCGTCGGGCTCGACGTAGAGTGCTCACAGGATCTTGCGCTTTCCTGGCTTTGTAGTACCAGGCTTCGATGGTCGACACACCAAAGCTGACCGGCAATCCGGTATTGGGGTGTAGCCAGTGTTGCTCGCTGAGCCTGCGTAGCGCCGTCTGTCATTGTCCCGGCGGTGGTGGCGCTGCCAGCAGAGGGCCTACCACGGCAAAGCGCAGCCGCGCCCAGCGCTGTGGATCCTTCGCTTGTGTCATGTCCTGTCTACTCCTGTGTTGATCGATGAAAACGGACCATGCCTCATCGTTCAATCCGGTGCGATCACATCTTGTGGGTTTTTCGAGCACCCTCTGAGAGTGTGGACAGGAGCTGCTCGTCAGTGGACAGATCAGCCTCAACAGGTGTTGGAGTCGTCGTGCAAGGGTGGGCCCTTGTAATCGAGTCAGCAGCTCACCAGGCAAGGCACACGGCGGGATCGGTGGCGAGAACCAGCCACTCAGTGATCGCCAGGTGGCACTGGCAGGCACGTGTTGTGTCCACCAGCAGCGCCAGCGATGAAGCGTCTGTGCAGGCACATCCAGTTCGTCGAGCAGCCGAGCACGCTGATCACCGCTCAAGCCATGGGCGCCGGCACTGAGCAACGTGATGATGCTTCCCAGATACACCTTGCGCCCCAGAAAACGTACCGAGGGCGGGGTTGTGCGCTTGTCACACACCGAGCAGCAGAAGCTGAAGCGTTGGGTGTATTCGGGACCCAGTACGTCACGCCGAACGCCGCGTGGTTTGCGTGGGTAGTTGGCCACATGCAACTTGCTACCACAGTGGGGACAACCCAGCTTTCGTACCTGTTCAGCAATATAACGATCGAGCTGAAAAAGATTGAACCAGAAACTGGCATCCACGGGTATTGACTGACACACTATCGGTGTCTCCTATCGATCTAGACAATCTAAGGAGACAACCCCCTCGAACAATGTTCAAGTTGTTCGAGGGGGTTCTTTCATATCCATCGCTTAATGTGAGCCAAAAAGGCGGTTTAAACCTCGGGTAGACTGGCCGTGCTCAGCAAATCGATGTGTCTATCGGCGGTAACTTTGAAAACGATGATATAGGCAATGCACCAGAAGATCTCGAGCCGGAGACTTCTGAAACTATACTGTACCGTGATGAGTTCACGAATCAATTGTCGGAGGC
>Ga0209828_1001097_pt1 | contig 25113 bp, 20 predicted proteins | sample MaitaG_FD_187429 | JGI IMG/M metagenome (GOLD analysis project Ga0209828, IMG submission 187429) | Marine algal microbial communities from Maine, USA - Maine_Asex2 metaG (SPAdes) (version 2) | ecosystem: Host-associated > Algae > Red algae > Unclassified | place: Maine, USA | collected 2015-01-05
AAGCAAATGGAAGCGCTGAGTCATCTTGGGCTGGGTTGTCAAATGTAGAGGTTAATTCGTCGAACGATGTCCATTGAGTCCACTTTAAAGTTCCAAGCAATTCAACTTTTTCGTGGACCATCTGCGCGACAGAAAAATCAAGCGTTGCAGGTAAGTCAGCTGAGATAGTGGAACCGGTGTTGTCTAGAAATCGGGGTGGTGGTGAACTACTTAAAAGTTGTGTTAGGGCAGGGTTCAGATCGAAGGTTGCATTGCCTTCAAGTTCGTGTTGTGTTCCGTGCCGGTACGCAATACCTATTTTTGTGCCTGCTTTGGGCTTTAGTAAAATGCCTAGATTAAAGGTAACGGCTGTACCGCTTCCTTCGAGTTCAAGGTTGCTGTCGTCTGCTTGAACGTTAGGTTGTAGCATTAGCGCATCACATGTTCCATCTGGCGCGCCTGCCCGTACTGCTATTAGCTCGCACGTAGCTCCTGAGTCCAGTTTATTGGTCAGTAGGGCTGATGCACGCTGGATAGATATGCCACCCCCAATGGATACTTTATCGTTTACACGATAAGCGACCGTTGGATTAATATCGATAGCGGTTACTGCAGACTCAACTGCGTGATAACGACCAATCCAGTCTTCATCATATTCTGACGATGTGGCGAAGGGTACGTTTAACCCAAAGCCGATTGCCCATTGATCGTTTAACTTGCGTGCGTAATAAACACCAGGTGTAACTGGACTTCCACTTAAGGTTGACGATCCATCGCCTGGGGCTGATATAGGTTCTGACCCGAATAGAGGGTTGGTACGAGAACCTCTGTCAGTGTAATCAACTGCAGTTATTGTCGCTGCTGCTGAAAAACCAAATACGGGCTGTTCCAACTCAAATATACCGGCCGGATTTGTCAGTACGGTTGAAGCATCACCGGCTACGGCGGCGTTGCCAGCGTAAGCTGTGCCCATACCGAACGCTGACTGAGCGGATACTGCAAACCCTGCAGCCATTGCTGAATGACTCACAGTCAGAGCGGCTGTTGATGCCGCAATCAGGAAAAACTTTTGATGTCTCAAACTTATTGCCTCCAAAATATACTGTGCCGACCATCGCGTTTGTGAGCGTCATTGGTTTGGCGTTACAACAAGACGTGTGCAAACGTCTGTCAACATTGAACCCCACGAAAAAGTGCATGGTTGCACTACTGCTAAATGGGGGCTGATTACTAGCCAGTTGGCTAGTGGTCTATCTAGGCTGAAAGTGTTATTGACATACAGTTTACTATGCTCAAGATAAAAAGGATGCTTATGTCCGACTTAATGTGTTTGAGACGTAGCGAAGCGTGTCACGGTTGAAACTGCTTGCCATGAATATGTTTTGGCAGTCATGATTGAAACACAATAGAGATTCGTGTGTGCAAGTCATGTTTTTGACTTCGATTGGCGGTTATTTGGTGCCGAATCCATGGATTATGTCTTCATTGCTTACATAAATGGTCGTAATAGCGTTGAGTCACGCAGTATTTCTACCTTCACGTTGACCAGCGGGAGTTGTTTTGTCTGAAGCTGATTTGCTATCACAAAAAATCGTAGCCATGGACGCATGGCATTGCAAAGTGCCGGTTAATGCGCGGCGAGATCATGGGATTGGCAGTGTCCAAGGAACCATCGACGTGGTGGTTGTTCGTTTGACGTGCGAATCTGGATTGCAGGGTTATGGTGAGGCGTCCCCTTGGCCAGTATTTTGTGGGACGGCTGAGGGGTGTATGGCGGCCTTCAATCGTTACTTTGTGCCACATGTTATCGGTGCGCCGGTGGCGAATCTAACATCAATTATGCGCACGTGTGAAAAAGCGGTGGTGCATAGCTCGGATGCAAAAGCGGCACTTGAAACTGCTTTGCTTGATCTAACGGGAAAAATACTCAAGCTGCCTGTGCATGCGTTATTAGGCGGAAAAGTACGGGACCACATTCCTTTATCCGTGTCGATAGCCAATCCGGAGTTTGATCAAGATAAAGCGTTGGCTAAGCGAATTTATGACGATGGAGTGCGAGTGGTTAAAGTTAAAACGGGCTTCAAGGACCACGCGTTTGATGTGATGCGCATCGAGTGGTTAAAAAAACAATTTCCAGATTTTACCGTTCGTGTGGATTACAACCAAGGGCTCGAACCGTACGACTCCCTCCGCAAACTGAAAGACATCGATGCGCTGGGTGTCAGTTTCATTGAGCAGCCTGTTGCAGCGAGACATTGGCACTGCATGCGTGAGCTTCGAAAATCAATTGATACACCCTTGTTGGCAGATGAAAGTGTTTTCTCTCCAACTGATATGGTGCGAGCAATTAACGAAGAGATTTGCGATGCGGTCTCGATCAAGATTATGAAATGTGGAGGCTTGGTGCGAGGAAGGGAGATCGCAGCTATCGCTGAAGCGGCTGGTTTGGCAGCTTATGGTGGCGATATGTTTGAAACTGGACTGGCCCATTTAGCAGGAGTTCATATGATCGCCAGTTCCCCCAATATATCGCTTGGCTGCGAGTTCTATCAGGCAACCTACTACTTAAAAGAAGATCTCCTGTGCGAGCCATTTCCGCTCGAGAATGGCCATGTGGTTGTGCCAAACACACCGGGTTTGGGCGTTAGCGTTGATGATGAGCGAATTCAGAAATATGCTCAATCCAGCTAATACCGAGTCGTTTGGTCCTTTAAATCGCTTTGGATGCCGCGAAAGCAACTACTTACCAAGTCTAGCGGCTTAAATATATTCCACTCGCCATATGCTAATACTTACGTTAGAGTTGTAGGGCAGGCCGCGCACACTTTTCATATCTGTTGAGTGCAGGTTTGTTTGTTGTCACTGAGTTTGCATGTGTATGCCAATAGACAGTTGTGTGTGTACTTAGTCAACGAGTGAGAACAGTCGAAAAAATAAATGTACTAATTATTGTCATTCGGAGGAGTTAACCATGAGAAGAAACACCCTAATAAAAAGCGTCAGTGCGGCGGTTTTTGCATCGGCCGTCACGATGTCTGGTGCAGCGCAAGCTGAAAAATGGGATATGCCGTTAGCGTATTCAGCGACTAATTTTCATTCAGCGGTTGCAGCTGAATTTGCAAAGTGTGTTGGTACCGGCACCGGTGGCGAACTTGAGATAGTCACTCATCCATCTGGCGCACTGTTTAAAGGTGGGGATATCAAGCGTGCTATTCAAACGGGTCAAGCCCCTATTGGTGAGCGTTTATTGTCAGGTCACCAGAATGAAGATGCGCTTTTTGGTTTTGACTCGATACCGTTTCTAGCGACCTCTTTTGACGATGCAGATAAGCTTTGGGCTGCGGCTAAGCCAACGTTAACTGAATTGCTTGATGAGCAAGGTTTACATCTTCTGTATGCAGTGCCTTGGCCTCCGCAGGGCTTGTACTTCAAAAAAGAAGTCAACAGTGTTGCTGATATGAAGGGCATTAAGTTCCGTTCATACAACAACGCAACGGCTCGGCTAGCAGAGCTCACTGGCATGGCGCCTGTTAGTATTGAGGCGGCTGAAATTTCTCAAGCATTCGCGACCGGTGTTGCTGAAGCGATGGTCTCTTCCGGTGCGACTGGATACGACCGAAAAGTTTGGGAAAGCCTGACACACTTTTATGAAGTGGATGCTTGGTTGCCACGTAACTACGTTATTGTAAACAAAGATGTTTGGGGAAAAACCGATGATGCCACTAAAAACGTTCTTAATGCCTGTGGTGAGTTAGCGGAATACACTGGAACGTGGCGCTCGAAAGAGTACACAGGCTTCACAATGGCTGGTTTGCGTGCGGGTGGTATGACCGTTGGACCTGCAGGGGAGGCGCTAGTGGGCGAGCTTAAAGTCATTGGTGAAACAATGACTGAAGAGTGGTTAGAAGCGGCTGGAGAAAAAGGCCAAGCTATTGTTGATGCATATAACGCGTCAAAATAAGTGACGAATCTTGTCGACATACAGGTGTGTTGTATGTCGGCAAGCACTTTAATTGTATTAAGACTGCGCTGACAATGATTAAAACGTTTTGTATGTTAAATCGTTATAACGCAGTCAAACTACACCGTCCTTGTGACGGTGTTTTTGTTTGGAGAATATTCAAGTGACAAGCTACCGTCGTGTAATTCGTTTTCTGGATGGTTTGTATGTGGCCGGTGGTGTACTCGCTGCGCTGTTTCTTGTTGCCATTTTATTGCTCATTGTTACGCAAATGGTGGCACGCTGGACTGGTACGAGTCAGTATGTCAGTGGTGCGCCGAACTATGCGGGTTACTGCATGGCGTCCGCCTCATTTTTAGCTTTTGCACATGCGTTGAATAAGGGTGCACACATAAGAGTCAGTTTGTTGCTAAACGCCATGGGAAAGCACCGACGGTGGCTAGAGATTTGGTGTTTCAGTGTTGGTGCGGTCGCTTCAACCTATCTGGCATGGTATGCAATCAAAGCGACTATTTGGTCAAAAAAATTCAACGATATTAGTCAGGGACAAGATGCGACGCCAATATGGATTCCCCAGCTAGGAATGTGCATTGGTGCGGTCTTATTAGCCGTTTGTTTTTGGGACAACGTTGTGCGTTTAATTGTCCTCAAAGAGCACGCTATCAAAGCCGAAAAATTGAAACAGCATTGAGATCACAACCAATGAACATCGTCTCAAACAAAGGGCAGGCTAAATAAAATGGAAGAGCTAGGTGCAATAGGCATATTTCTGTTTGTGTTATTCATGCTGTTGGGCAGCGGTGTATGGGTCGGCTTGGCACTATTGGGTGTGGCCTTTGTGGGGATGGTTTTATTCGCATCTCGACCGCCTGGCGATGCCATGATTACCACCATTTGGACTGCATCGTCATCGTGGACATTAACGGCCCTACCATTGTTTATTTGGATGGGCGAAATTTTGTTTCGAAGCCGTTTATCAGAAGATATGTTTAAAGGGCTTGCGCCGTGGATGGCACGGTTACCGGGTGGTCTTGTCCACACGAATATTGTTGGTTGCGCAGTTTTTGCAGCGGTCTCTGGATCTTCGGCCGCAACACTGACCACGGTCGGTAAAATGTCCATACCCGAGCTACGTCGTCGCAACTACCCTGAAAATATGATTATTGGTACGCTTGCGGGTGCGGCTACTTTGGGGTTGATGATACCGCCATCACTCACTTTAATTGTCTATGGTGTAACGATAAACGAATCCATTCGCAAGCTGTTCTTGGCAGGCGTTTTGCCGGGTATTGTTTTGGCATTAATGTTTATGACTTACGTAGCTATCATGTCTCGCTTGTCTAGAAACTTCAATCCTGACCCCGAGCCACACGTACCATTTATTGAGAAAGTCAAAAACAGTCGATATCTGTTGCCGGTGATCGCGCTAATCACATTAGTCATTGGTTCCATGTACGCCGGTTGGGCAACAGCAACCGAGGCGGCAGCATTCGGTGTTATCGGCTCGTTGGTTTTGGCCGCTGTTCAAGGCTCACTTAGTTGGAATACGTTTACAGAAAGCTTAATGGGTGCAACACGCACGTCTGCAATGATCGCGTTAATTTTAGCTGGTGCTGCATTTCTATCGTTATCGATGGGGTTCACTGGTTTGCCGCGTGCCTTGGCAGACTTCATTGCAACACTTAATTTGTCTCGATTCGAATTATTACTGGCGCTGTTGGTTTTTTACATTATTTTGGGCTGCTTTCTTGATGGTATCTCGTCTGTTGTATTAACTATGGCTGTTGTCGAGCCGATGATTCGTGAAGCCGGGATTGATGTTATTTGGTTTGGTATTTTTGTTGTTGTGGCAATTGAAATGGCACAGATAACGCCACCAATTGGATTTAATCTGTTTGTACTTCAAGGTATGACAGAGCACGAGATGGGCTATATCGCAAAAGCGGCGATTCCGATGTTTTTGATCATGGTGTTGATGGTGTTTGTACTAATCGCATTTCCTGAGTTAGCCACTTGGTTGCCGGACACGATGCGTGCCAGTCCTGGTTAGTGTAGTAAGCAAGTGTCTTTGTGTAAATTTGGGGTTCGATGCTGCTGCATTGGTACCACGAAGCATCTCGTTTGATAGTGAGTCTGCCGCATCTTACGGTTGTGCGTGTAGAGACGATTCTAGATACGATACCCATAGAGCGATGTCGTCACATATTTTCTGCCTCGTTGGATGTGTTCTCGTTTAGGTAACCTGCGCATTAAGCGCTATTACCCATATCTTAGCTGTGCTTCCAACAATAATCCGGTTCCAACACTGTTGTACAAATCGCCTGCGATCTGCTTGGCATCTGGAAATGCGGTGTTGATACAGGCTTGAACCATCGGTAAAGCAGTAGAGCCGCCTGTCGTAAAAACCGTATCGATGTCTTTGTGAGTTAGGCCTGCCTGAGTGAGGGTCTCTTGTAGCGTTCTGAATATTTTGTCTACGTCTCGCTGTAGCGAGTGCTGCAATTGATGCTGGGTCAATGTGCAGTTATCTATAGCAACGCTGTTACTCTCGTTAAACAACGATTTCAGTTTAACCATGGTTTTCTGTTCTGCTGAAAGTTCTATCTTTGCTTGTTCAACTAGGCTTGCTAACTGATGGCCTTTGCGCAATGTTAGTAGCTCTATTAATCGATTTAGTTTTTCTTTGCTGCTAACAACAGTCGACAAATTTTTTAATTCATTAAGCACTCGTCGATCGTAAAGCAAATGAATTTTATGCCAAGTAGCCAGATCGAAATAATATGTGCCAGGCATGTTCAATCCTTGTTTTTCTGTCAAAGGCATGCCCATGCCAAATTCTGGCATTACGCCATTCACAGATAGCTGTCGATCAAAATCTGTGCCTCCAATATGGACACCGTGATTGGCTAGAAAGTCTTGTTGTCGATCATGTTGTCCATGACGCTCGGGTGAAAGCCTGACTAATGTAAAGTCAGAAGTGCCGCCACCAATATCTATAATAAGTGCAAGCTCCTCCTTAGTGACTTGCCGCTCGTAATCCATTGCGGCAGCTATGGGTTCAAATTGAAAGGATACTTCTTTAAAACCTGCGATCTTTGCGATGGCGGCTAAATGTTCTTCAGCTGCGCGATCAAGTTTTGGGTCTTCATCGTTGAAATATACAGGCCTTCCCATAACAACCGTATCCAGCAGTTTTGAGTCAGGGCCAGAAAAGTTCTCCGCTTGGGTTTTGAGAGTGCTTATGAAAAAACTGATTATTTCATCAAACGAATACAACTGATTTTTTACGCGAGTTTTGTCGTTCATGAAAGACCCACCGAGCAGGCTTTTCATTGAGCGCAGAAGCCGCCCAGGTTCACCGACGGTGTAACGACCAATAGCTTCACGGCCGAAGCTGATTTGATCATCTTCAAAACCGAAAAAAAGTGCACTGGGAAGTGTTGAATGCCAATGGTTTGTCGCGTCTTGCTCAAGAGGCACCATTGTTTGCTGGTTATTTTTTAGTATGCCAACGGTTGAGTTGGATGTACCAAAATCAAGTCCACAAATTGTCATGCTGGCGTTTTCTTTGAGACCTTTAAAACAGTATGAGTCAGCCTCTTGGATACATGGGGCTGCTTAAGGGTGCGGCGGTATAGCAGCGTAATTATAAGCGTAAAGAACAAGTTTGGTGTATTCAATACGAATGTGCTGGCTTGATTTATCGAATTAAACAATTTCTGTTCAATAATATTCCACAAAATCACGAGTTTATCTAGGAATTACCGGTCAACGGCTTTATGCTGTTGTTATGGAAAAAACGGTGCAAAAGCGGAAAAGGTCTAAGACCACGTCTGCCAAGCTGGTGGATTCGGCGATAACAATTGTTGCGGAAGAGGGATTGTCGTGTCTTTCGCACCGACGCCTTGCGCAAGTGTCGAACTGCTCATTGGCATTGACCACGTACTACTTTCCTAAAAAGACCGATATTGTCGCGGCGCTATGCCAAAGCATGTTGCAAGGCTACCTGCACGCTTTCGATAATTCATACGATAAATTCCAATTAGGTGAGGATTTGCCATCAAATATGTGGGCGTTCTGTGTAAGAGTCATATGCTCCACTGTGGGGGAAAACAGTAGTCGTGGAATGGCCTGGGCGGAGATCTACCTTGATGGGAATAGGCGCAAAGAGAGCGAGGCACTGGTAACGTCTTGGGTTATACAAATGCTGTCGGCATTTCGTAAAGTGGCTAGTGTTGTTGAACCCGATCTTAACGATAAGCAGCTGCAGTGTCGCGTTGATATGGTGATCGGTGTAAGTTTTATTGCTTTGGCGCTGGGTTTAAGCACTGAACAGATTAGATCGGTGTTGATTGGCGGCCAAAATCCATTGATGACCTGGAAGCCTACCGATACCGTCAAATCGGTATCCATTGAGCCGACCACTAAGCCTACACGAAGTAGTAAATCTGTACAGACTGAAGCCCATATTTTGAACGCAGCCATTAACGTTATAGTTAAAGACGGCGCATCAGGATTAACGTACGCAAGACTCGCAGCCGAAACAGGTTTGGCTGGTACTGCGCCAAGTTACTATTATCCATCTATATCCGTATTACTTGAAAGAGCGCAAATTGCTTTGTTCGACGCTTTCAAAGAACGCTACCAGGAAATCACTGCTCCTGCATACTCGCAAGTGGTATCGATGGAACAATTAACGGACCTAACTGCGTTTATGCTGCAAAGGGAGGTTCAATTGTTTGGCAACGAAAATCTAGCGTTGTATCAGCTATGGATTGAAGCTGAACGGCGTATAGAGCTGCGCGAAATGATCTGGAATTCCATCGTTAACCAGATAAACGCTTGGGATTCACTTTATGAGGATGTGCTGGGCACTAAAAATACGAATGCAGGAACGCTATCGTATTCCTTGGTTATTGGAAAACTTATACGGCTTCTTTCAGCGGGTGGTCTTGCGAGCGAACTTGTTAGCGTTCGAAGTGAGTTTGCTGCCGTATTTTCAGAATTTGAGAAAGAGGTGTTTCCGTCTAAGTCAAATTTCCCGAGGAACGATTTGTAAAGTCCAAAATTTTATATTTTTGCAAGAATCTAATGCCCATGTTGGTTGCAACCAGTCTTGGTAGCGCTTTTTGATCACTAGGCAAATCAATCAGTATTTAACTGTTATTATATCGGTTCGTATCTAGTCCTAGCTGCGAAAAACCTCTATTTAGACAGGTATTTCATCTTGAGCCAATCTTCGGCCTTTAATTCGCTCAGTCTCAACCAAGACTTTCTTGATAATCTTCAATCGCTTGGTTACGAGTCAATGACACCGATTCAAGCTCAGAGTCTGCCGTATATTCTCTCTGGTAAAGATGTCATTGCACAGGGCAAAACCGGTTCTGGGAAAACGGCTGCCTTTGGGTTAGGTGTATTAGCGAAACTTGAGGCGAAAAAATTCAGTGTCCAAGCATTGGTATTGTGTCCAACTCGCGAACTTGCTGATCAAGTCTCTACAGAGATTCGACGGCTTGCCCGAGCCATTCCTAATACAAAAATCATTACCCTGTGTGGTGGTACACCGGTTCGTCCTCAGGCGGCGTCACTCGATAAGGGTGTGCATATTGTAGTCGGCACGCCGGGTCGTGTTGAAGATCACCTTAAACGTGAGACGTTAGATTTGCATGGCCTCCAAACACTGGTGTTGGATGAAGCTGATCGTATGTTAGAGATGGGGTTTGAAGACTCTATAAATGCGATCCTTGCTCATGTTCCTGATGAACGGCAAACGCTATTACTGAGTGCGACCTATCCAGAAAAAATACAGAGTATCGCGCAGCGCATTTTAACTAACCCAGAAATGGTGATTGTTGAATCCGATCACGACGATACCTCAATCGAACAACACTTTTTTAAAATACCCATGGGCGAACAACGATTAAAAGCGGTTAAATTGTTGTTGTTACAGAATCAGCCAGAATCCGCGCTCGTATTTTGCTCAACTCGTCAAGACGTTCGCGAAGTGACAGAGCAACTTCAGAGCAGTGGTTTTAGTGTGCTCGCACTGCATGGAGATTTAGAGCAGAAAGAACGTGATCAAACGCTCATTCGCTTCTCAAACAATAGCGCAACTGTACTTGTTGCAACTGATGTTGCTGCGCGTGGACTTGACATAGATTCGCTGGATGTTGTGGTTAACTATCACCTAGGTCGCGACTTGGAAGTGCATGTACATCGGGTGGGTAGAACCGGAAGAGCCGGCGAAAGTGGCTTGGCATGGTCGTTTTACGATAGCCGGGATAGCGCGAAAATCGAAGCTATTGAACAGTTGTTAGGCAGGCCAATTAAAAGTGAAAATTTACCTCCTCAAGCGGTGCTTGAATACAGCGCTCCTCGAGCCCCCATGGTGACGGTGCAAATTGATGGAGGTAAGAAACAGAAAATTAGACCTGGAGACATACTGGGTGCTTTGACTGGTGAGAACGGTATTGCAGGTACAGACGTGGGTAAGATTAAGGTCGTTAGTAATCGCAGTTACGTTGCAATCAATCGAGATGTGGTAAAGGCTGCCTTGAAAAAATTGGAGACAGGGAAGCTTAAGGGCCGATCTTGCCGGGCACGAACGTTATAGGCCTCTTCCACCGCACCAAAGCACCACCCGCTAGACACTATGTTCTAATCGAGCACCCGATTAGGAGCACGGCGGATAGGCACTATTTGGTCAGTGAATATTCTTCTTAATAGTCTCAAGTGCACTTTTCCGATTTATCCCAATATGGGGTAATAACGGTCCTAAGTAAAAACCTCATCAATTGCATCGCACGTTGCAGCGACGATTAAATCTGCTTCTTCCTTTGTTAAACACAAAGGTGGTGCAAACCCGAGAATATCCCCTTGTGGCATGGCACGAGCGATAACATTTCGTTTTAGCATCGCAGCAATTACAGTAGGCCCTATTTTTCTAGATGCATCGTAAAATCGTCGATCATCTTTGTCTTCGACTAGCTCAACAGCGCAGAACATGCCATCACCACGGATGTCTCCAACGTGCGGATGGTCGTTTAGTGCTGCCTTCATTTTTTGATTAAAATATGCACCAGTTTCTTTAGCATTGCTAACCAAATTCATTTGGTCAATCAGAGCAAGGTTTGCCACGCCTGCAGCTGCGCAAATAGGGTGTGCTGAATACGTCCAGCCATGACCAATAGGACCATTCTCATCTGTGCCTGTTTCTAGTACTTTCCAAAACTCCTCCGATACTATGGACCCAGATAGCGGCGCGTACGCAGAAGTTAGCCCTTTAGCTATGGTGATAATGTCAGGCTTTATACCGTAGTGGTCTGAACCAAACATACTGCCAAGTCGACCAAAGCCTGTAACCACCTCATCAGCAATTAAAAGAATATCGTACTTTTTTAAAACCGTCTGAATTGCATCCCAATAACCAGTAGGTGGTGGAACTAGCCCGCCAGTACCGAGCACCGGTTCACCGATGAAGGCAGCTATTGTATCTGGGCCCTCGGTAAGTATCATATCTTCAAGCTGCGCTGCACAATATTCTGAGAAGCCTTGTTCGCTTAAGCTTCGATCTGTACGACGAAAATAGTAGGGTGCTTCAGTGTGTAAAACGTTGGCCAGTGGAAGGTCAAATTTATTGTGGAATAACTCAAGTCCAGTGAGTGAACCTGTCATTAGCCCTGAACCGTGATACCCACGCCAGCGCGATATAATCTTCTTCTTCTGAGGTCTGCCCAGAATGTTATTGTAGTACCAGATGAGCTTGATATTAGTTTCATTAGCATCTGAGCCTGACAAGCCAAAATAGACGCGACTCATGTGTGCTGGAGCCCGATCGATAATCATTTTTGCAAGTGTAATGGAGCTTTCAGTCCCGTGACCTACATAAGAATGGTAATAACTAAGCTCTTTCGCTTGTTCAGCAATCGCGCTTGCGATTTCTTGCCGCCCATAGCCTACGTTCACGCAATATAGGCCAGCAAATGCATCAAGCATTTTATTGTCGTTGCGATCGGTTATATACACGCCTTCGCCGCCAGTGATAATTCGGTTCGAGATCTCCCCTCGGGCAAACTGCGCAAGATGAGTTGAGGGATGAAAGAAGTGATCTTGGTCCCATTGACTTAGTTGGTCATTCTTGTGCATTGGATTATCCGATAGTAATTGCAGACGGCACGGTACGCGGTTTAAGCTTTAACAAACAGCCTGAAGTGTTCTACTGTCGCCACCATGACCGTAAAAATTATTTATGTCAATTGACCAGTCATTTAAAGGCTGATAATTAACGATAAACTAGTCTTTGACAGAGCATAATCTAAGATATGTTGACATACAGTACAAAATGCGCCGGCAACTAAATTTATCCTCGGATTAAAGCATTAGGCCAAAGAAATGATGAAACCAACCTTGCATTTTAGTCAATCTGAGTACGACACCCGGATAGCTAAGACTCGCGCAACCATGCTTGCGCGTAATATTGAATTGATGATCGTATCTGACCCTTCCAATATGGCTTGGTTAACAGGCTATGATGGTTGGTCATTCTACGTTCATCAATGCGTGTTGTTGGGTATGGAAGGAGAGCCTGTATGGTTCGGCCGTGGGCAAGACGGCAATGGAGCGATGCGAACTTGTTTTATGCAACACGATAATATCGTTGGCTACCCAGATCATTATGTCCAGTCAACGGAACTTCATCCAATGGATTATCTAAGTGGTCGAATCAGAGAGCGCGGTTGGGATGCATTAAACATAGGCGTAGAGCTGGACAATTATTGGTTTTCTGCAGCGGCATATTTGTCTTTGCAAAAAAACCTGCCAAAAGCCAGCTTAACGGATGCTACCGCATTGGTTAATTGGGAGCGTGCCGTGAAATCTAAACAAGAATTAGACTACATGCGGATCGCTGGTAAATTTGTCGAGAAAATGCATCATCGCATTATTGAGAAAGTAGAACCTGGTATGCGAAAGTGCGATTTGGTGGCAGACATTTACGATGCAAGCTTGCGTTATGACTCTGAAATAGGGGCAGGTGGCGATTACCCTGCGATAGTGCCTTTGTTGCCTTCAGGCGAAGACGCGTCAGCACCACATTTAACATGGAACGATCAGCCAATGAAATCTGGTGAAGGAACCTTTTTTGAAATAGCGGGTGCATACCGACGTTACCATTGTCCTTTGTCGCGAACGGTGTTTCTCGGTAAGCCGACACATGCATTTATTGAAGCTGAGAAAGCCGTTCTTGAAGGACTTGAAGCTGGTTTAGAAAAAGCGAAAGTTGGTAATAGATGTGAAGACATTGCTATCGCATTTTTTGAGGTGTTGGAAAAGTATGGAATTGCCAAAGACAATCGAACTGGTTATCCAATTGGTTTGTCATACCCACCTGACTGGGGGGAGCGAACAATGTCATTAAGGTTTGGTGATAAGAGTGAGCTCAAACAAAATATGACATTTCATTTCATGACTGGATTGTGGATGGATGGCTGGGGTTTTGAGATAACCGAGAGTATTGTGATTGGAAACGGTGAGCCGGAATGTTTGGCTAATGTCCCGCGTAAATTGTTTGTGAAAAAATAGGCTGCTTGCCATATGCAGAAACTTATTTTTGGTTATTCATAGTTACTGATTGTCGGTTACTGATTGCTGATTACTGATTACTGATTACTGATTACTGATTACTGATTACTGATTACTGATTGCCGAATACCGAATACCGAATACCGAATACCGAATACCGATTGCTGATTGCCAAATACCGATTACCGATTACCGATTACCGATCACCAATTACCAATTACCAATTACCAATTACCAATTACCAATTACTGGTAACTGAGTTCGCATGCGTTACCTATTGTTTTTAACAGCCGTGATAAAGCGGTAAGAATCAATTGATATAGGCTGTCTATGAACAAGTGTTAGCGATAACTGAAATTGAGTTAAATTAAAGTTAAAACTGAACAGAAAAACTAAGTTACATTTTAGTTGTACGCGCTTTGAATGATAAGATCCTGAATTTACAAACGCAGGATTTGGATATGAGTGCGCTATACAGGCAAGTGTCTGATCAAATACTGGAACAGATTTCAAACGGTGAGCGAAAGGTCGGTGATCAGCTGCCGCCCGAAGTGGAGTTTGCATCTGAGCTTGGGGTAAGCCGATCTACTGTAAGGTTGGCTTTTAATCAGTTGGAATCGAGTGGTGTGTTGCGTCGACGCAAACGAGCGGGTACGCAAATAATTGCCGCAGTGCCGAAAACTCAATACCGGATCAATACAACTGGTTTCGAGGAACTAATGCGTTTTATGCGCAGCATGCCTTCGCGTGTAGAGCAAATTACCAAAGTATCTTTAGAGGACATTCCAGAGTTACGAAAATTTATTGGCGAGAGTGATCGTTGGCTAGAGGTCTATGCGTCTCGCACAGTGCCTGAAGGAAGTTGGCCAATTTGTGTGAGTCGCGCTTACGTTCCAGAACGGTTTTCTGAAATAACAGCCAGCTTACAAACAACCGGCGCATCTGTTTTGTCGACGATAGAGAATTTATACGATGTTGAAATTGCTCGGATATTGCAAAGTGCTAAAGCAGTCAATTGCCCTGCATCTGCTGCAACATTAATGTCATTGGAGCCAGGTGCAGCAGTCGTTGAGTGTCAAACGGAAATGTATGATAAGGACGGCGTCTTGGTTGAATTCGCAATCGCACATATGGAGAGCAATTACAGAATTATGCTGAGTGATTTTTCAATAACTTAATAAGATCAAGGAGTGTTTGTTTTATAAATATTCTTTTAAAAATTATGTTTAGCGTTTTTTTCACTTTCAAATGCTTCAGTAAAGGCTGTACGCAGGGCTTCAGGGTCGACTGTTTGATGTGTGCTGCGTTTATAGAAATACAAGCAAGCTGCTCGTCCTAGCGCATAGGTGCTAGCGAAACTGATGCTTGCCGCCGCCGCCGCCGCAACACTTTGGCCATAGACTGGAACGAACTTAGCTGCCTGTCGGCTTAGTAAAGAAATAGCGTATCGATAGATAAATCCAGAACCAAGTGCAGCTACGAATTCAGTAATTAATTGTTTATCCCATGTCAGGCCGTATCGACCAGCGAGCGTATGTAACATTTTACCCTGTAGGCTGGGTACCGCAATTAGCCCAACTGCGGGAACTATATCCACGGCAGCAGCTGCACTCGAGTAGCCAAGAACCTGTTTTCGATTCGCGCTAAAAATGTTTGATTCAGCATCGCCTAAGTCTGTTTTGGACATTAGGGTTGCAAGCGTCGGTATTTGATCGATCAACGCTGATTGAAGTTCTGATAATCCTCTGCTTGGGTCATCAAACCCATCTTCATGTTTCGTAAAGTCAATGCTAACTCGGGCAACTTTGAAACCTAACGCAGTTTCAACTTGTGTTTGGTTATGCGTAATTGCGCTGTGTAAAGCATTTGCTTCAACACTATGCAAGGCAGTGTGAACGTGAAGTATGGGCGTACTACTAGTTAACCTTGAGATCTTTTTCAACGCATCTGTCAATGATGCCTGTGATTGATCGTCCACTCGCGTTACTAGAACAAGAACATGGCTCGCCTGTCGGCACTGTTGTAAGTCTTCACTTGGGTCATAGCTTGCCTCACCCAATCCACGCGTGTCGAGAAATCGCATCACGGGAGCAGAATGAGGATGATCATACATATTGGCTGTAGATGTACACGGTTCGAATCCATTACCAATTTGTGCTTTGCTATCACCGGTGAGGCGTTGGATAATTGAAGACTTACCGGCGCCCGTTTTTCCTAATAACCAAAGAACGGGCACCGTATTCGCTCGGGTGTTGAGCACCTCTGTAAGTTCGGGAGAGAGCTCTGGTTTAAGAAGCGCGTTTAGCCATTGGCGCCAACCGGGTGCATACAACATGATTAAAACCTTTTCACGACAGATTGACCAATAACGCGACTCAGTTTTTTCGCCTGAGTCCAGCGCCGATTCCAACCGGTTGAGCTTGACGTCAACTCAATGCGTCGGCGATTTCGCTGTACGTTGAGCGAGGTATCTGCAAGCATCATTATTTGCGCTGCCAGCACGTCGGTGTTGTAAGTTTCGTATTTAACCCCAAGGTATAACGGAATTGAAAGTATCTCATCAGGCATGCCTATATGCGTTTTTGCAGAGTCTGTAGCCGCCACGATGGAGACGGCTTTAGGGTTGTTTCCTGACAAATCGTAAGGTGGCTCCCAGCTTGATTTTGGAGAGAGCTGGTCGATGTGGGTGAGCGCAAAAATAATCGGCGCAGGGATTCGCGCGAGATTCCCAGCCAAATTGGCTTGTAACTTCGTATAAACCGCTTGGTCCGGTGCGCGAGCAGGTTGGGTTGCCTTCGCCAACCAGATGATCAAGTCGGCTTCCAAGGCTTGCTTAATTAGCAGTGACGTGGTGTCATCTGAGCCATCGATGCTGGGTGTGTCAATAAGGTTTATTGCCAGCGAATCATCTAGCCGCAGTTGGTGAACTGTTAGCCGGTCGGTTACTGGCAGCACTCCAACTTCTGCTTGCAAGTCTTTGGTTAAAGTGTTTACTAGTGATGACTTGCCGGTGCTGCTTTGGCCAATTAATAAAATACGAAGCGGTTCAGCGGCCTCAAACTGTCTATTTTTATCGTTTTTGGACACGTGACTTTGATAGCTTGCAAGTTCTGTTTCACTTGCCTTGAGCTTGCCGCTGTACAGTTCGATGCCTACCTGCGTAACTTCCTGCAGCAACATCCGTTTTAAATCGGACTGCAATGTCGTGTTGGCTTGCGACAATACCTTTCTACTAATAATGTCGCGCAATTCACCTACTAATGCAGAAGCAGGATTAATGAGTCGTACGGTTCGACGAACCCGATTAAACCAACTGTAACTGCTTTGAATATTGTCCTTATGCTGCAGCAGTCGATTCGCTCTGGCTACCGATATCTTGTCAATATAGGGTACATGTTCAAGTACTAACTGCCTGTAACGATCACTCGCAACGGATATAACCAATAACAGTTCAGGAACGGTGAAATGCAAAGCGGCGTTTCTTGTCTCTCCAAAGTACCCCTGAGATACCAGTGCCAATTGAGATAGGGCTATATCTGGCATGGTTTGCCAATCGGGCCCAGATTCTATTTGTGTATCTATTGCAAGACAGCAGCGGTTCCATATTTCTATGTCTTGCTCTGACCAATCTGCTCCCGGTTCGAGTCGTTCGGGTAATGCATTGTTATTCTGGGTTTGAGGGTTATCGCTATCATGTTCTTGATTTGTAAGCTTTGCGCTTTTGGCATTAGGCCAATGTATAAAAGCGCCATAGCATAGAGCCGAAACCACCAACCACACAGCCACAATGATTAGCAACAAATTGTGCTGCCAAAAGTAGAGGAGTCCTGCAATAAGAAGAGTCGCAGTCGGTAGAGCAACAACCAGTAGGAAGTACCACAGTGCGTAGGTTGAAGATTTCCCGAGTTTTGTTAAAGGGCTTTTGAACATTGAGTGTGGGTGTTGTAGTTAGATAACAGCATCATTATAAGAGAACTCATGTTAAATGGTAGCTTTGATATTCAATGCTAATTCATTTAAGTTACGTAAATCATTATCATCTGAAAGGGCAGCTAGTCTGTCATAGTTCAACGTTAGCACCACTCAATGCTCTCAGCATTGCAAAATCGGCTTAATCGCTCCAATTCGCTTTGTAGTTTGCCCATCCGTTGTTTTCCGAATTTAATTTTGTCCTCGTTCCATAAATTATCGACACATAAAACATTACGTTCGCGATCATGTCGCACTTCTAATCGACCGATGAATCTATCGTACTCAAGCAACGGATAGACATAGTATCCATAGCGTCTTTTTTCTGGCGGAACATAGATTTCTATTCGATAATCGAAGCCAAACAATCGTTCTAGACGATTGCGATCGCGAACAATTGGGTCGAACGGATTAATGATTCTAATGCGCTTTGAGATTGTTGGTGCGGTTCGTAATATGGCTGTGTTAGAGCCTAAGACTATCGCTTTGGAAACGCCGCCGTTAGCGGCCTCTATGCTCACATTGCACAATTTTGAATTATTTTCCTCGCACCAGGTTTTGGTTTCTGCGACACTCGTGGCGTCCCAGAAGCGGGATATTTCCATGACGGTCGCAAACCCCAGTCGTTTAAGTGCATGCCGCGTGAGCCAAGCTAGGCGGTCTTCGTCAGTGATTTCCACTTCAATTAGTTTCTGTGGATAAACCCTGTCAACCAAGTCGTAATACTTATTGAATTTTTCTCGTTTCGATACTGCAAGTCCCCCGGTTAACCACAGATAGTCGAGGGTTTGTTTGTGCGCTGGTTTACTCCAGATTCCTTGCTTTTTTGCCTTGCCCGATATTTTGAAATCCCTTGAACACAATGGGCCTTCATTAGTAATTCTAGATATTAATTGCTGATGATCGTTTGTATTTAGAAGGTTATTGCGTGACTTGCGGGATTTGAAGAGTTTGTTTTTTCGCTTGAATTGATTTTTCCAGTAGGGAAGCGTGTCCATCGGTAGCACACAAGCGTCATGGCAAAAGTGCTCAAAAATCAAGCGATCTTTTTCCATAAGTGTCTCTAGGTGTTTTGGTCGGTAGTTGTTATTTCTGCTCCATAAGATGTGATCGTGCGCACGAGCCACCACTTGAAGCGGATCTTGCTGAACATAACCCAAGTGTTTGATGAGTTTTAGTAGGGAGTTTTTGTTGCAAGGACTGTTGGCAGCTTCCTGCAAGCCGCTACCGGCTATTGCTATTTGCCGGGCTAATTTGTTAGGAACTTTCACTGAATTAGATGGCGCGTAGAGATCAAAAAGATGGTACCGCATTGAGGAATGCTTCCGGTATTAATAACTTAGGTTGTTATCCACAATATCTGTGGATAACCCTGTGGATGAAAACACGAAAACCATCAAAAACCGCTTGTATATGACAGATTAGTTAAAGTGGTATTAATTTGCACAATCCGTAATTTGTCAATCTATTCAATAAGATAAAAGCCTTTCTTAATGCAAAAAACTCTTGACGACATCAAATTGTCATTTGCACCCGCAATTTAAAAAGATGTGTATAAGCTGACACTCACTGTCGGAAGTCAAGTTCTGTAGGTGCCATAGTTTTGTCAGTTGGCTACGTGGCGTTTATAGACTATCGGTTGATTCAGGCTGCATATAAGGCGTTAAATCGAATTGGATGAGAATGTTCGATTAGTGCAGTGACGCTACGGCACAGTTGATCTCGGCGCAGGGCGGAATTCCCCAGAGGTTGGACTGCTTAATCTAATAGTTATTCATTAAGGGTTTTTGGAGTGAATATTCTTCGCTAAGTGCTTATTCAGTCTTTTTCGCACAGCAGCTGCGCTTTCGTCAGTCCATTGGTAGAAACCTCGTCCCGTTTTCATTCCCAGATGACCCTGCTCTAAAAGTTGATCTATAAAGGGGTTGCAGGTCTGCGCCGAATCCAGATCAGGCATCAAAGTATCGTGAATTGATTTAGTCAAATCCAATCCCACTAGGTCTGTTTGTTCCAGCGGCCCGAGAACGGCTAAGCGTTGACCAAAACCACGTTTGACAACATCATCGATTGTCGCAGCGTCACACACACCATTGGCGACTAAGGCAATGGCTTCGCGTTTTAGTGCGTGTTGCAAGCGATTACCGATAAAACCGGGTATGTCTTTTTTTACATGTACTGGATGCTGACCTGCACCTGCAAGTAGTGCCATGGTCTTACTAATTGTGTCATCACTGGTTTCCTCAGCCTGAGTTACTTCCACTAAGTCAACGAGGTGAGGAGGGTTCCAGAAGTGTGCACCGACAATGCGATCGGGCTGACGAGATCTTGCAGCTATCTGGGTAATTGGCATGGCTGAGGTATTGGTTGCAATAATCGCATCTATCGGAATTAGCTCTTCCAATTGCGACACGATGTCACGCTTTAGTTCGAGATTTTCAGGTGCCGCTTCTATAACGAAATCTACTCCGGTGGCCGCATCTGCTAGCAAATCGTGACCGGTAATGCGCGTGGCGGCTTTTTTGTTGCAGCCCACATCAATTGCAATAGCGGCGAGACGCTCTGATAAGCTCGCTAATGCAGAATGAGAGGAGTCAAATACCTTAACAGTATGACCAGCGGAGGCCATTATGTGGGCAATCGCATGGCCCATGAGACCAGCGCCTACAACCGCAATAGTTTGTTGTTCTGTCATTTCCAAGTTCTAAATTAGGGTATTGGGCTTACATTACCTCACCTATACAAAAACAGAAAGCTAACGCAAAGTAGCTATGGTCATAACCAACGAGTTAAAGATGCCCCATAAAACTGGAGGCAAGCCATGTGCACCCATCTATACAGACTTTCATTACTCCTTATCACATTCATCGAAGCAATGCGTACCGCGCGCAGAGGTCCTGTTCAAGAGGTAGACGGTGCGGCCAATACAGTGGTGATAACTGAATAGTTAGTTTTTTACCTTGCTTTAACTTATTGGTACTCCCATAGTAGCTGGAGTAAATACGTAACTGATCACTCATAGTAAATTGAGCGCAATTAGAAATTCAAGCGACTCAATAGAAAATACCCCGATAACTTGAATCCACAATTTTGTGAAACCTAGATAAGTTAGTACGGTGACTGAAGGCACTGCGTGCAGCCTAATTTGAGCCGTCCTTGTTCCATGCGTGTATGGGGTCATTCACTGATTCAAAAATAATAGATTTATAACCACTAGAGATTTGAATATGCCAAAAGAAAAGAAAAGTAACAAAGAGCCTAAAACCAAGCCCTTATTAACACCAAAAGAAAAGAAGATAGCAAAGAGAGATAAGAAAAATAATCAGTCGGCTGCCGCTCCATAGTAGAGGCGTTGTGCAGGAAACGGGGGTTATCGCTGATCAATATGGTTTGACCAGACGACCAGACTAGGTGCAAAATTATAGTTGTTGAGTTGGGCTGAGTTTTGACACTCGCTCTATCGAATGACCACTATCGCCTTATCTGCTTGTCGTGCGGATGGCAATCTAACCTTATTGGACCTAGCAAATGATTTCGTTAAAAGGGCAAGCTGTTTTAATTACAGGTGGTAACGGTGGAATCGGTTTAGCGGTAACCAAACAGCTACTGGATATTGGAGCTCAGTGCTTCGTTGTTGACTTGCATCAAGCGTCGGAAGGCATCCAAGCACTGCAAACTCAGTTTGAGAGCCATCTGCACTATTGTTCTGCAGACATTACTGCTCCTGATGCACCACAGAATATTGTTACTGATGCAGTGTCGCGACTGGGTCAGATCAACGTCTTATTCAATAATGCAGCCGTGTTTGATATGGCTCCATTACTTGAATCTGATGAGGACATGTACGATCGTATTTTTTCAGTCAATGTGCGCGCCATGTTCCTTGTTTTGCAAAAGGTCGCAGCGCAAATGGTTGAGCAGGGCTCAGGTGGCTCCATCATCAATATGGCATCTCAAGCTGGTCGACGAGGTGAAGCGTTGGTTTCTCACTATTGCGCCAGTAAGGCTGCGGTTATTAGTTACACCCAAAGTGCGGCTCTTGCACTAAGTGCGCAGCAAATTCGCGTGAATGCGATATCCCCTGGCGTAATAGATACCCCAATGTGGAAGACGGTTGATGGGCTTTTTGCTAAGTACGAAGGTCTTGCTATTGGAGAGAAAAAAAGACTGGTTGGCGAATCGGTGCCGTTGGGGCGCATGGGTTCACCCGACGACGTTGCGAACGCCGTAGCTTTTTTAGCCAGTAAGCAATCCAGCTACATAACCGGTCAAACGATTAATGTCGATGGTGGGAATGTTCTTAGCTAGCATTGCTTGATCAAGTACGGCAGCATCAGGGTAATGGGTGGCCATCTATTCAGCACAGTGCTTTTCTGAGATACTGAGCGCCAGCTTTTCAACAGGCGTATTTGCAAAATGCACACAGCAGTTTTTGGCCTTGGCTCTATGGGTTATGGCGTCGCTAAATCAATCCTGGGATCAGGGTGCCCTACCTACGGATATGATGTAGACCAGTCACAAGTTCAGCAATTCATTGCTGATGGCGGAGCATCTGCGCCCTTAGATGAGATTGCCTCAACACTTGAGTGTGTTGTAGTGGTAGTCCTTAACGCCGCTCAGACAGAATCTGTGTTGTTTGGAGAAGATGGCGTCGTACCTAAATTATCAGCAGGGTGCGTTGTTATAGCTTGTGCAACAGTTGCCCCTGAATTCGCCCGCGATCTTGCCGATCGGTGCGCTAAGCATAGTGTGTTGTATTTGGACGCACCAATCTCTGGCGGTTCTGTAAAAGCTGCGAATGGTCAGTTGTCGGTGTTGGCATCGGGCACCCCTGACGCATTTGCCACTGCACGACCTGTACTAGATGCAATGGCTAGCACGGTGTTCGAGTTGGGTGACAAGGCAGGCGCAGGCTCCGCAATGAAAGCGGTTAACCAACTATTAGCTGGTGTGCATATCGCCAGCATGGCTGAAGCAATGACGTTCGGTATGACACAAGGTGTAGAACCTGAAAAATTCTTGGAGGTCATTTCACAATGCGCAGGCTCTAGTTGGATGCTTGAAAACCGTGCACCACATGTTATTGAAGGTGACTACACGCCACACTCAACAGTGAATATCTGGCTAAAAGATCTTGGCATAGTTCTAGACATTGCGCAAAAGGCTAATTTTGACGCGCCTGTGACTAAGGCGGCGTTGCAACAATTTACTGTCGCAAATCAACAAGGGCTAGGTCTGGAAGATGATGCTGCAGTAGCGAAAGTTTATGCACGCAAAACCGGTATCAAGCTGCCAGGAGAATAGTGATGTTACTGGGATGTATTGGTGATGACTTCACCGGGTCGAGTGATCTGGCGAATACGCTGGCAAAACGAGGCATGCAAACTGTTTTGTATTCAGGCATCCCTCACGTAGACGCTGACACACAGGTGGAGGCGGGAGTGGTTGCCTTAAAGTCTCGTTCGAACGCACCGGAAGAGGCCGTCGCGCAATCACTTGAAGCCTTGGAATGGTTAAAGGCACAAGGTTGTCGACAGTTTTTTTTCAAATACTGTTCAACTTTTGATAGCACGACTGATGGCAATATCGGCCCTGTAGCAGAAGCATTGGCCGCTGAACTCAATGCAGACCGAGTTATCGTTTGCCCAGCCTTTCCTGGAACTGGACGTTCTCTATATCAAGGACATTTGTTTGTAAATGATCAACTGCTCAATGAGTGTGGCATGCAGAACCATCCAATAACACCAATGATCGATGCAGACATTCGCCGTGTAATGCAAGCGCAATGCACATCTTCAGTTGGGCATGTTAGTCACCAGTATGTAGGGCAAGGTTCTGCTGCTATAAGTTCACGCTTAAAAGAGCTTCGAACCTCTGGGAACTTGTTTATGGTTGTTGATGCTATTGACGACAGCGATCTTATCAATATCGGGCAGGCTGCATCGGAACTTACCCTTATAACAGGCGGCTCGGGTGTAGCGTTGGGGCTGCCGGCAAATTTTGCAGCAGCTGGGAAGATACAAAGTGAGGCTGCTAAGTGGACAGGTGAGGCAGGGCCAGTGGTTGCTTTGTCCGGTTCATGTTCAATCGCAACACGTGAACAAGTGACAACGCACAGTAAAGATAACCCTGTGTTTGAGATTGATGCTGATGCGATTATCAAAAAAACGTTAACGCCAGGCAGTGTTGTCGATTGGGTGATGCAACAGTCCAAAGTGCCATTAGTTTATAGCTCTGCAGACCCCGAGCAGGTTGCAAAAATTCAGGCCATACACTCCCAAGAAATTACATCGCAAGCGTTAGAACAATTCTTTGCAACGCTTGCGCAACAGCTAACCAAGGCAGGAGTTACTCGATTAATTTGTGCCGGCGGTGAAACCTCAGGGGCCATCGTTGAAGGACTCAAGCTGACATCGTTAGACATTGGACCTGAAATCGACCCTGGCGTGCCTGCGCTTCGGGCTAACGAAAAACTAGTCGTGGCATTGAAGTCGGGTAATTTTGGCGGTCAGGATTTTTTCGTAAAAGCGGCTCAAATGTTAGCTGGGTAATCAAGGAATAGTTATGACGAAGTTTTCCGCGAATTTGGGGTTTTTATGGACAGATCTGGCATTGCCAGATGCTATTCATGCGGCTAAAAATGCGGGGTTTGATGCAGTGGAATGTCACTGGCCGTATGCGGTTGCGGCCGATGAAGTAAGCGCTGCGTTAGGTAGTACAGGGATGGAGATGCTTGGTCTCAACACGTCACGTGGCAACGTGGGTGCGGGCGATAACGGTGTATGCGCGATACCGGGTAGAGAACAGGAAGCAAAATTGGTAATCGATGAAGCCATCGAGTATGCCATGCAGACTGGAACGAAAAAAATACATGTTATGGCTGGGTTTGCGACAGGGCAAGCTGCGCATGAACAGTTCATTGATAACCTTCAATATGCTGTGAAGAAAGTGGATCAATTGCCTGTCAGTTTGTTGATAGAGCCATTGAATAAGTTTGATGCGCCAAATTATTTCTTATCAACTACCGTACAGGCTGAGGCGATCATCAATGAGGTGGGTAGTGCGAAGCTTGAACTGATGTTCGATTGCTATCACGTACAGCTGATGCAAGGGAATTTGTCGGGATTGTTTAAACATCACTTAAAGCATATAGGTCACGTGCAGTTTGCGTCGGTACCAGATCGCGGTCCACCAGATAGTGGTGAAGTTAATTACGCGTACCTATTTAAGCACATGCAAAGCCTTGGCTATACCGCTCCTCTAGGCGCGGAGTACAAGCCAATTGGCGATACTGACTCATCACTTGGTTGGCTCTAACTGGCCGACTTGAGTGTTGTTAACCTTTTTAGGGTATGGTTAAGCCGTAATTAAGCAACCATAGGTTCAAGGATGAACCCTTTATGTCCCCGCTGCGGAGCCAGATGCTCTGTCAAACACGGGCGTTTTCATCGCCGTGATGATGCGCAATCCATTCAACGCTATCGTTGTACCGCCTGCATGAAATGCCATTCAAGCGCAACACACACGGCTACTTATAAGCAAAAACGAAGGCGTCTGAATCATGCCATTGAGTGGGACGTTGGTAGTAGCACTTCGCAACGGCGAATCGCCAAAAAACTTGGATGTAC
>Ga0209828_1001100_pt1 | contig 25096 bp, 23 predicted proteins | sample MaitaG_FD_187429 | JGI IMG/M metagenome (GOLD analysis project Ga0209828, IMG submission 187429) | Marine algal microbial communities from Maine, USA - Maine_Asex2 metaG (SPAdes) (version 2) | ecosystem: Host-associated > Algae > Red algae > Unclassified | place: Maine, USA | collected 2015-01-05
GGAGATTCTCGAGATTGAACCCGGCGAGATCAACGAAGGCGACAGCTTCAGCGACGACCTCGAGGCTGATTCACTTGCTCTTATTGAGCTCGTCGAGGCCATCGAAGAAGAGCTGAGTGAGCGCACCGTAGGTTTCCGGATCGACGACGAAGATCTCGAAGACCTGCGCACCGTTCGCGACGCGGTCGACTACATCGACCGCCGGGCAAACAGCTGACTTCTGATCACAGTTCGAGTCATCTGTCGGCAGCGATCGGCTATGAGTTCACCGACCCTGAGCTGCTGAAACTAGCGCTCTCTCATCGTTCGTGGTGTGCCGAAAATGGGCAGGCCGAATCCAATGAGAGGCTCGAATTCCTTGGCGATGCTGTGCTCGGTCTCACGATTGCAGACAAGATCTTTGTGCATTACCCCGACCTCGCCGAGGGCCAGCTCGCCAAGTTGCGCGCCGGAGTGGTTAATGCGAGCACGCTGGCAGCGATTGCTCGCGAAATTTGCCTCGGCGAGTCGTTGTTGCTTGGCAAGGGCGAACGCTCGACTGGCGGGGCCGACAAGCAATCGATTCTCGCCGATGCGCTCGAGGCCATCATCGGCGCGGTGTACCTCGATGGCGGAAGCGAAGCCGCTCGGTTCCTCGTTCTTAGGCTGTGGGATCCGCACGTGAGCATGGCAATGCAAGCGGGTCCTGGTGGTTTCGATTTCAAAACTCGGTTGCAGGAGCTCGCAGTCGCATCTTTGGACCAAGCTCCGATTTACGACGTTTCCACCACTGGTCCAGACCATGCACGCGTCTTTGATGCTCGTGTTCTGGTTGGCGAAGACGTGCTTGGCGCCGGCACCGGTAGCTCGAAAAAAGAAGCCGAACAAGCAGCGGCAGGCCAAGCTGTTCAAGCACTCCAAGACTCCGCTGCCGCCCGCACAACTTTGCCCGAACCTCAGAAATGCGCACTATGACTTCGGTCGTGATGCGTTCCATAAGTACAAACTTCACCAGTACAAAGGCCCAACAGTGATCTTCCTACCCGAAGCCGAAATCGTTCGCCGAGACCTTGACCGCGATCTCGTTGGTAAAAAGATCAAGGACGTCGACGTAACGGTTGCCAAAGTCGTCAAGCGGTCCGGAAACCGAACCACGATCGCAAACGCCTTGGCCGGCGTGAAGATCGCAGGGCTTGAGCGCCTCGGTACCCATCTAGTTTTCAATTTGGACATTGACCAATACTTGGTGCTTGCTTTGTCGCCAACAACGTCGGTGCGGCGCAACGCCAACAAGGACAAGGTCGAACCCGACACCGTGGTAACGATCTCCTTTACCCAGACCGGCCAGCTTCGACTCATCGACCCGAAGAATGAACTCGAAGTCTTCCTTGTACCCAGCGAAGAATCTTTGGTCGATACGGTTCCAGAAATTGCGACCTTTGGCATGGATCCGCTCGCAAAGCCCATGGCATGGACTGACTTCGGTCGCAGGATCCTGCAACAAGACGGCAAGCTCAAGACCGTGCTTTGCGACGACACCGTGATTGTTGGACTCGGCGACATCTACAGCGATGAGATCCTGTTCGAAGCCAGTTTGCGTTACGACCGCACCGGTCGATCACTGAACACCCAAGAAGTGCGTCGGTTCTTCCGATCAGTGGTCACGGTGCTCAACGATGCCGTCAAATACCGCGGTACCACGATCGACGCCGCTCCGTTTGTGGACCCCGCAGGGAATCCCGGCAACTTCCAAGACCACTTGCAGGTGTTCGGTAAACATGGCGAATTAAGCCCTCGGTCACGCCAGCCTCTGGTGCGCACCAAGTTCGCTGGTCGCTGGACCTACTACTGCGAGCAATCCCAAGTCTAACGGTATTCCGGATTCGGGGTAGTTCGGATTCGCTGGCGCTCATCCTGTTTTGTGGCTTGCGTGTCTGGGGTCCCCGCTGGCTTTGCTGATTCGGGGTAGTTCGGATTCGCTGGCGCTCATCCTGTTTTGTGGCTTGCGTGTCTGGGGTCCCCGCTGGCTTTGCTGATTCGGGGTAGTTCGGATTCGCTGGGGCTCATCCTGTTTTGTGGCTTGCGTGTTTGGGGTCCCCGCTGGCTTTGCTGATTCGGGGTAGTTCGGATTCGCTGGGGCTCATCCTGTTTTGTGGCTTGCTTGTCAAGAGTTCCCGCTGGCTGTGGGGGCGGTGTTGGCATTGTTGGTATTTGTCTTGTGCAATCCCGAAGAAGTAGCAGCCTTGCCGCGGGCTAGCGGCACGCACTCGTTAGGGTCATTCTGTTGTGTTTCTGAAGTCGCTTTCTCTCAAGGGTTTTAAGTCTTTTGCGTCCTCGACGCAGTTGGACTTTGAGCCTGGTGTGACCGTGGTCGTTGGCCCCAATGGCAGCGGCAAATCCAACGTGGTCGATGCGCTTGCATGGGTGCTCGGTGCGCAACGGCCTAGCGCCGTGCGCTCCCAGAAGATGGACGACGTCATTTTTGCTGGCACGGCCAAGATGAAACAGCTCGGCCGGGCCGAGGTATCCATCACGCTCGACAACACCGCTCGTGTAATCCCAATCGAGTTCGAAGAAGTCACGATCACACGTCGCCTGTTCCGGACCGGCGATAGCGAATACGAGATCAACGGCGTCTCCTGCCGACTGCTTGATATCCAGGATCTGCTCAGTGACAGCGGCGTGGGTCGCCAGCAGCACGTAATCGTGTCGCAGGGTCAAATCGATGCGGTGCTGAACGCCCGTCCAGAAGACCGGCGCTCGATCATCGAAGAAGCCGCGGGCGTCCTCAAGTACCGCCGCCGCAAAGAGAAGAGCGAACGTCGACTCGAGGCAACCGAAACCAATCTGACCCGACTGCAGGATCTACTCCGCGAAGTTCGTCGCCAGCTCAAACCGCTGGAGCGTCAAGCCGATGCGGCCAGACGACATGGCGATCTCATCAAAGAACTCACCACGCTACGGGTCCACCTGATTGGTCACGAGATCGCGGACCTGCGAACTCGACTCGATGCTTCGACCGAGGAGCAGAAGGAGTTCGGTGCCCGCCAAAAAGAGCTCAGCACAACGCTGACACAACTCGATGAACAGGTCAGGACAGGCGAGGCACACCTGGCCGAAGCCGGGGCCGATGACATCGGCGACGTGCTGTCGCGATGTGAGTCCCTTCGCGAACGGCTTCGTGGGGTCGACGCCGTGCTGGCCGAACGAATCCGGAGCATCGACAGTGATCGACAGGCCACCGTCGATGGCGCAGTGATATCGGCGCTCGAAGCCGACCGGGAGCAAATCCAGCGTGACCTGGCCGACGTTGACGCCCGCGAGGCACTGCTCACCGCCGAAATCGCTCGCGTTGGCGAAGCCGAAACGACGCTTGGTTCTCAACGCGAACAGTTTGACCAGAGCTGGGGTCAAGAGGTCGAAAACGTCGCCGACGAGATCGCCAAAGTACGAGGCGAACTGGGAGCCCACACTCGGAATCGTCAGGTACTCGAGGCCGAGCGCAGCCGTTTAGCGGCCAAGAGCGAAGAACTGAAAACGTCGATGGGGGCCACAGGCCCCGAAGCCGACGAGATCCGTCAGAAGATGGCGTTGCTCGAAGCGCGCGAAGCCGATCTTGTTGCCCGCCTCGAGCTCGCCGAGGCCAAGAGCGCCGAGGTGACCGAGCGTCACACCGCAGCGTCAACCAAGCTCGACGCAAGCCGCGAGAGTCGCGCTGCCTGGAAGGCTCGCGTCGATGCGCTCACACTGGCCCTCGACGAGATCCGCGCCCGTTCCGGTGCCGAACTCCTCGACGACATCGACGGCGTGCTCGGCCCCTTGCTAGATCTCGTTGAGATCGACGAAGGCTACGAAGCAGCATTGGCTGCCGCTATTGGCGATGCTGCTCACGCAGTAGTCGTTCGAGACGCGAACGTGGCAGGGATCGCAGCGCGCGCTCTGACCGAAGCCGACGCGGGCGGCGTCCTGCTGCCGTTGAGCGGTCGCCCGGGCGGCGCTAAGTCCAGCCGATCTCTTCGCAACCATGTTCGTGGTCGCAGCGCCAATATCGACGCACTGCTCGATGTCGCAATTGCGCACATCGACGTTGTGGTCGACTGGGAACAGGCCGTATCGCTAGCCCTTGGCGACGACCAGGTGCATGTCGTCACGACCGACGGCGCATCCTTCTCGCCAGATGGTTGGCGGGTTGGCGCTGAGCGTTTGGCGGCCACCGGCGCCGCACTCGACGAAGCAATTGTCGAAGCGGAGCAGGCCGAAGCCGCGGTGACCGACGATACTGCGGTGCTTGACACGGTGACCGCCGAGCGAAAAGACGCGATGGCTGCCGAGAAGGCGGTACAGGCCGAGCTGAACACCGGCGACGACGAACTCCTGCGCGCTGGCGAACAGCTCACGGCGCTGCAACGCACCACCAGCAAGTCCGAGAACGAGTACGAATCAGTCGCCAATCGGTTAGAAGAGATCGACAACCGACTCATTGCCGACGACGAGCGAACCGAAGCGCTGAACTCCCACATCGCCAAGCTCGAGGCCGACGAAGAAGTCCAGAACGAACAGCTCAAGCTCATGGAGACCGACCGCGGAATGCTCGATGAGCAGACCAAGTTGGTCGCCGGCATGCGCAACGACATTGCGGTACGGACTAAAGCCATTACCGATCGTCGCGACTTCTTGAACGAGCGCATGACCGATGTTGAACAGCGTCTTGGTCGCCACAGCGCCGAGTCTCACGAGGCACCCGAAGCGCGCCTCGCAATCGCCAATGACCTTCGAGTGAATCTGTCGGGTCGTGAGGCAGAGCTCGACACCTGGATCGACTCGCTGCGCACTCAGCGCCAACGGCAGTCCGATGAGGTTCGCGAGATCGCCGTTGGACTCGAAGCTGCGCGTCGAGATCGTTCGACAACCGACACTGCGTTACGCGAACTCCGTGAACGTCAGTCCACCCGCCAGATCGAAGAAGCCGAGATTAATGTTCGGCTCGAGGGCGCAATCGAAACGCTACGGCGGGACCTCGACGTTGAGATCGGCGAAGCAATCCGCACCGAAGCACCGCCGCTCCCCGAAGGCCTGACGGCCGCGGCCCGAACGAGCGAGCTTGAACGCGAGCTGCGCATCATGGGCCCAATCAACCCGTTGGCGCTCGAAGAACACGAGACGCTCAGCGAGCGCCATGAGTTCCTGCAGCGACAACTCGACGACGTTAAGGAGTCTCGCCGCGAGCTCGGCAAGGTCATCCGGGCAATCGACCATGAGATCGTGCAGGTCTTCAGTTCCGCTTACGCCGACGTGGCCGCAAACTTTGAACTGCTATTCGGCACGCTCTTCCCGGGCGGAACTGGTCGCCTCAAGCTGACCACGCCCGATGACATCTTGAATACCGGCATCGAAGTCGAAGCCCGTCCGGGCGGCAAAAACGTTCGCAAACTCTCCTTGCTCAGCGGTGGCGAGCGCTCCTTGACGGCGCTCGCGTTCCTGTTCGGTGTGTTCCGCAGTCGGCCGTCGCCGTTCTATGTGATGGACGAAGTCGAGGCAGCACTCGACGATGTGAACTTGCACCGGTTCCTGGATCTTGTGGCGGAGTTCCGCAACGAGGCCCAGCTCATCATCGTGAGCCACCAAAAGCGCACCATGGAAGCCGCCGACTGTCTCTACGGCGTGAGCATGAAACCCGGCCAGAGCTCCCGGGTTGTAAGCGAACGCCCGGGCGCAGACATGTCCGAATACGTGACCGAAGCCCCACCCTCGGAAGAAGAAGCCGCGGCCGCAGCAGCGATCTCATAACGAGTCAGGCCCTTGCCGGGAGTGCCTGTCGCGGCGATGATGGGGCCAGGTTGGCGACAAGCAGCCCAACCGCTTCGTCCTTGTGCCTCGCTATGAGCACGAGCGCCTTGCAACGCTGATCACCGGGTTATCCGGTTGGCTCGCATCCAGGTAACGCCAAAGTCAACAATGTCTCGTGACTGCATGAGTCGTGCAGTGCCGGTACCGACCGGACCACGTTGCTCGGCCCCAGTTGCGGCGAATGCTTCGCCGAGCTCGGCGAAGTCGTCTTCGTGCGTCTCCATGTTCGACACAGGGACCCATCGTCGTTCGCCGTCGACAAGGACGGGAGAGCCGTCGACGATCTGGCCGACGGCAAGATTCGATCGGTACTCCGAGATGTGTAACGAGGTGTTGTTTCGATGGTCTACGCCCAGCAGTAGTACATGCCCGTCCAGGTCGTAAAGACGCGCCTGGGGTGAGGATTCACCCAAGCCATCGTCGAGTTGGTGGCCATCGAGAAGAGTGGCAGCGTTGGGGCCAAAGGCCGTCGCCGAGACGGTTGGGTGATTGCTGCGTTGCACCCCGGGCGCAACGCGAAAGCACTCGACAACGGCCCCCATCATCCTGGTCGGGGTGAGAAGTGGATCGAACGCCAGCATCTCTTCTCGAACGGTCTGCCACCATGTTTCGGGCACGGGAGAGCCGACGTACTGCCTCGGTATCAAGCGCGGCCTTGCTGGCCTGGATCGCATCGGCCCAGCTAGTGTCCGATCATGCAGCGAGTCGCGATAGTTGGTCCTGGTGGTGCTGGCAAGTCCACATTCGCTCGGCAACTCGGACTGCAGATGGGCTTGCCGGTCACACATCTGGACGAGCACTATTGGCGACCGGGTTGGGTTGAACCCACGAGCGACAAATGGCGAGAGCAACAGCGAGCCTTGGTTGCAGCCGAGGAGTGGATCCTGGACGGCAACTACGGCGGTACCTTCGATGAGCGGCTGCCGCATGCTGACACGCTGTTCATATTTGGGATTCCGAGACTGCGCTGCATCCAGTCAGTTCTCATCCGCACCGCCAAGAATCACGGAAAGCCGGCCCAGGCCGCTGGCTGTCCCGAGCGCTTCGACGCCGAGTTCATCAAGTACCTATGGCACTACCCGCGTGACTCCAGACCTCGACTCGACCAAGCAGTCGAAGAACTCGGCCAACATTTGCGAGTCATCGAATTCGCTTCCCGCAAGGAAGCGCAATCCTTCTTAGGGCAGGCGGTTGCTGAAGAAGAGTGAGAGTGCGGCTGCGATCAAGATGAGCAGCATGGCCCGGCCAGCGAACCAACTGCTCACGATGACTCGGGCTTCTTCGGTTGCGACAGAAGAGCCGATATCGGTGTATATCTCGGTGAGTTCTTCGGTGGTGGCAGCTTCGTAGAACTCGCCGCCAGTCTCGTTGGCAATCGCAGCGAGTGCATCCTCGTTGACTGGAACAGAGATCGCTTCGGTCGATTCAGGAATGATGATCACGCCACCGTCGGTGCCGAATGCAATGGTCGACACGGGCACGTTCTGTTGGCGGGCCCGTTCGACCGCCGACGCATCAGAGCGCCCGACTGTGGTTTCGCCGTCGCTCATCAACACGATCCGGGCAGGCGGTTCGCCGCCTTCGAACTCGGGGTTGAACGCATCGAGGGCATCGAGGCTGGCATAGATGGCTTCGCCAATAGCGGTTGCCTCACCAAGCTCGAGATCCAAGATGGCGGACCGGACCGATGCCCGGTTGGTTGTCGGTGGGACTCGGACGAACGCGATGCCGTTGAAGCTCACCAAGCCGATATTGATCTCTTCGGGGACCTGGTCCAAGAATGCTGATGCGGCTTCTTTGGCGCCGTCGATCCGGCTCGGTTGCACGTCTTCGGCCAGCATCGAAAGGGAAGTGTCGATCGCCAACATGATCGTTGCCCGCTCGCTGGGAACGTCGGTGATCGCAGCTGGTTCGGCGTAAGAAAGGATCATGCCAGCCAGGCCGAGCAACAGGAAGACGGCCGGAATGTGACGGCGCCAATTTGGTCGTTGCGGAGCAATCTTGTCGAGCAGTGACACGTTGGTGAAACGAACCGCAGCGCCGCGTCGAATGAACTGCATCACGATGTAGGCGATGAGCAGAACACCCAGCGCGATCAGCCACCAAAGCCGACCCGGCTGAAGAAACTCGAGATTGTTAGGAATATCAAACTTCGATGACCACAGGCCGGTGTCTGCACCGTCGGTCATTGGGCTGCTGCTTTCTGGGTAGCGACGAAGCGCACAACATCGAGCAACCAATCGCGATCGGTCGAGAGTTGCAAGTGGTTCGTCCTAGATTCTCGTAGGGTCTGAGCAATGTCAGCTCGCTGTTCGAGTGCCGCCTCGGCGTACCGCTCCCGGACGTTCTTACGCTGGGTTTGGATCTCGCGCCGCTGACCGGTTTCGGGATCTACGACGGCCAAAGTGCCCACGTTCGGGAGTTCCATCTCGCGTGGGTCAACAACCTCGATCGCTATGACCTGGTTGCGCACTGCAACCCGCTTGAGTTCGGCTTGCCAGTCGCTTTCATCGATGAAGTCGCTGATGATCGCCCGCATTCCTTTGCGACGATGGGGGCCGTGCAGCCGGGCGACGCCCTCGGCCAGCGTGGTTGTCGAGCTCGCGGCGCGTGGAGCGGTGAGCACCTGCTCCACGATGTGCAACACATGGTCACGGCCTTGTTTGGCGGGAACGCTCTCGACACCATCGGGGCGAATGAGTTCTACGCCGAAACGATTGCCGATGCGTAACGTGAGCAGGCCAATGGCTGCAGTCGCAGCTGCGGCCAGGTCACGTTTTTCGCTTTCGGCAGTGCCAAAATCCAGGCTCGGCGTGAGATCGATTGCTACCGCAGTCTCAAGCTCTCGATCGGCGACAGTTTGGCGAATGTAGGTCTCTTGCATGCGAGCCGACACGTTCCAGTCGATTCGACGAACATCGTCGCCCGGCGTATAACGCCGCGTCTCTCCAGGCTCAGATCCATGTCCGGGAACCAGTCCCCGATAGTCACCTTGTAACAAGCCATCGAGCCGCATGTTGATATCGAGCTCGAGTCGGCGGAGCACGCTCGAAACCGCCTCGCGGCGGTCAAGGTACGGGTGCGAAGTAACCTCGGTCTCGGCAGTCTTGCGGCGGAACACTGCGGGAATCAGCCTGCTGCGCTGGAGCCGTAGGTCGGCTCTTGCGACGGAGCGACCCGAGGCGCAGGCACCGTGGCAAGTATTCCGGCGACGATGTGATCAGCTGAAATGTCGCGGGCCAACGCCTCGTAGGACAGCACAAGACGATGGCGCATGACCTCAGGTGCGATGTCAAAAATGTCCTGCGGCAGCACATAGTTGCGATTGCGGATGACCGCAAGCGCCCGGGCGGCATTGACCAAACCGAGGCTGCAGCGCGGGCTGGCGCCATAGGAAATCATCGACGCCAGGTCGGGGAGCCCATAGGCAGCTGGATCTCGGGTCGCAAGCGTGAGGCTCACTGCGTAGTCAACAACATTGCGGTCGACATAGACGTTGCGGGCCTGGTTCTGCAGCTCGAGCAATTCATCGAGCTTGAGTACCTGGTTCGCCACAGGCGGGTTCACACCCATGCGCTGCACGATCTCGACTTCTTCGGCCGGTGTCGGGTAGTCGATGACAATCTTCATCAAGAAGCGGTCTCGCTGTGCTTCGGGCAACGGGTAGACGCCCTCGGACTCGATGGGGTTCTGGGTGGCGAGAACCAAGAAGGGTCGCGGCAGCTTAAAGGTCTCGCCACCAATGCTCACCTGTCGCTCGGCCATAGCTTCGAGCAAGGCAGATTGCACTTTGGCGGGTGCGCGGTTGATTTCGTCGGCGAGAACCATGTTGGACACCAGCGGGCCAAGCTCGGTGTCGAACGTTTCCGTTGACGCTCGCCAGATCCGAGTGCCAACGATGTCGGCGGGGAGCATGTCAGGCGTGAATTGCAGTCGCACAAATGACCCGCCGACGACCTTGGACAGCGTCTCAACGCTGAGCGTCTTAGCGATACCGGGGACGCCTTCGAGTAGACAATGTCCTTCGGCGATCAAACAGATCAAGATCCGTTCGAGCATGCGCCCTTGTCCAACAACGACTCGCTTCACTTCGAAGAGCGCTGCCTCGAGCGGAGTAGATGGCTCGGGCTCAGAGACAACGGCAACAGGGCCACCAGGCGCCGGAGCTTGAGCAGCGATCGACCCGGGAGACTGGGCGGCTGCGGTCGCCGAGGGCGCCGTGGGGACCACCGGACGCGGCGTGGCGTCGGCGGAGAGGCCCGTGAACGAACCTGCGTTGGTTGGCGGTGGTGGGGGAGTAGGGGGAGTAGCAGCCAACGGGGCGGGGGGTAACGAAGGTGCTGGAGGTGGCGGAGTTGGGGCCTTTGGATGCGGCGGTGGCGGCGTTGGGGCCGCGGCGCTAGTCCCAGCAGCAGCGGAAGGCGGCGTCGGAGCAGCTTGCGGTTGCGCCGTGCCGCTCAGTGGTTTTGCCGGCTGCGGTGGGATTGGATCAGACGCCATGGATTCCTCGGGTGGGGCGGAGCGAATGTGGCCCGTGCCATCTCGCCAGATTGTGGGAAGCCAAGCGTAGAGCGCCAAACGCTCGGATAGGTTTCGCCCCGCCATCATCCAGGCAGAACGGATTGGTATTGTGGCAGGAATGCGCGTGCTTGTTGTTGATGACGAAGTTGATTTGGCCGAGGCAATTGCTCGAGGATTGCGCCGAGAGGGCTATGCCGTCGATATCGCTAATGACGGCGAAGAGGCGCTTGAGAAGGCTCGGCTAACGCCCTATGACCTGATCTGTCTCGATATCACGATGCCCAAGATGGACGGCCGGGCGGTCTGCCGAGCCATACGGGCTGATCCGGCACATGGAGAGCCGCCACGTATCTTGATGTTGACCGCTCGCGACGAGGTGCAGGACAGAGTCGCCGGCCTCGACGACGGGGCCGATGACTATCTCATCAAGCCGTTTGCCTTCCCGGAACTGACTGCCAGAGTCCGAACGCTTATGCGCCGCGATGCGGCCAGCAGCGGGTCGATGCTGCGAGTAGGGCCGATTGCGCTCGATACGGCGGCGCACTCGGTGACTCGAAACGGTGACCCGGTGACGCTCACATCAAAAGAGTTTGCGCTGTTGCGATACTTCATGGCCAGCCCAGGGGTGGTTATCTCTCAGGAAGAGCTGCTCGATCATGTGTGGGATGAAAATGCTGACCCGTTCACGAACACCGTGCGGGTGACTGTGGGCACCCTGCGGCGCAAGCTCACGGTCGATGACCAAGACGCTCCGATCGAGACAGTGATCGGTGCGGGCTACCGGCTGCTTGACCTGCCACCAGTTGTCGCCGAGTGACCGACTTGTTATGAATTCGGCGAACCAGAAGACTGCTCCACCGGGCAACCCCAAGGCTGACACGTCTTCCGCGTCGCGGCTTCCCACGGTATTTCAAACCGTTCGGTTCCGGCTGACCCTGCTGTACTCACTAACAATTTTCGGCGTAGCGTCGATCATGATTGGCGGCATCTACTGGGCGCTTTCGAACAGTCTGCAGAACCAGTTCATTGCTGCTGAAATGGCTCGAGAGCAAACGGGTGTGCCTACATTCGACATCGACGAGGATCAATACGAGGCCCAGCAAGCATTCGAACTTCAGGTCGATGCTCGCACGCTGGACACCCTGCAGCGGTACTCCATTTTTGGGTTGGGCGCGATCTTCTTTGTGAGCTTTGGGGTCGGCTGGTTCACTGCTGGCCGAGTGCTCATGCCAATCGGACGAATTACGCGAGTGGCGCGCGATATCCAGGCCAAAGATTTGAGCCGTCGGATTGGTCTCTTGGGGCCCAACGACGACCTCAAGCAACTGGCAGACACCTTCGACGCCATGCTTGACCGACTGCAGCGCGCGTTCGACAATCAGCAGCGCCTGATCCATGACACATCTCATGAACTGCGCAATCCGCTGGCGATCATGCGAACCAATCTCGATGTCACGTTGAGCGATCCGGGCGCGGATCTAGAGCAGTATCAGCACACGACTGAGGTTGTTCGACGCTCGAGCGAACGCATGTCGAAGCTGGTCGATGACCTGCTGACTTATGCTCGTCACGAGGCAACAATCCGAACCGAGGCGCCGGTCGACCTTACGCAACTGGTGACCGACATCGTCGATGAGTTCAAAGGCGCCGCCGAACAAGAAGACCTGCTGCTCGAACTAGATGTAGAACCCGGCTTAGTGGTTATGGGCCATGCCCGGTCGCTTGAACAGGCGATTGCGAACCTGCTCGCCAACGCGGTCCGTTTTGCCCCAACCGGAACTCCTATCGTGGTTACCGCAGGCCACGAGTCGGGTTGGGTTTGGATCACGGTGTCGGATCAGGGCCCCGGTGTCGCCGAAGAAGAACGAGACCGAGTCTTTCAGCGCTACGTGCGGCTAGGCGAGGGCGAGGTGGGGCGTCCGCACTTGGCGGGCGGCAAAGGATCTGGCCTCGGTCTTGCGATCGTCCGCGAGATTGTGCAATCCCATCGGGGTGAAGTGTCGATCATCGATGCGCCTGTCGGGGCAACGTTCGCGTTGTGGATGCCAGCACTTAGCGAAAAAGAAGTGACCGGCGAGTTCCGACTGCGTCCCCGTAAGCGCAAGGATGTCGCCGTGACCGCAGGCAGCTAGCCAGCTGTCCGGCGCACCGAAAGGGCGAGCTCTAGTCCTGAATCCTTAACAGAACTTTCGATTCGCCTTACAAGCTCTTTCGGCACAGCGTCTTAAGTTAACGAGGTGGAACAACCACCGACTCCCTCATCTCGACCAGGCCACGCGCCTGATCTGCCCAAACCTCCTATCTGGGAGCGTCAGACCTCTGTGCCGCCGATCCAGATCCCTCAAGCTTCGACACGGTCTCACGTACCAGCCCCGCCTCGGCCAGCTGCCGGGAGCGTTCCGAGGCCGATTGTGCCAGGCGATACCGCTGATATTTCGCAACCAGTGGCGGCGGCGCCAGAACGACCAGGGCCAACCTTTGTCAAAGCGGTGGCTGGTCCAGCAAGTGACGACGCTGGCAACGGTGGTTGGTCAAATACGCCCTTGGCACTTGGCCGACCGACAAGTCCGACCCCGCCCGTAGCGCCCCAGCGGCGCCGCAGACTGGGCTTCTTTGCTCTCGCAATTATTGCGGCGCTAGCAGTCGCAGCGGGAGCGTTCTTCTTCGGGCGCTCCTTCGGAGGCTCCGAAACGGTCACCACCCCAATCTCGGCGGATCCGACTGTCGAAGCGCCGACAACTGTTCCCACGCTCCCGCCCGCCACGGTCGCTCCTGCCACGCCGGTGCCAGCGCCAGTCGAATCTTCGGCGAACGACGTGCAATCGCCGCTCCAGCTGCCAGCTGATGCGGCCGAGGAGCCAGTTGCGGCTGTAGCCCAAGCCGTAGCACCAGCGGTCGTGTTGATTCAGCACGAACTCGGACAGGGATCAGGAATCATCTACGAACAAGAAGGATTCATCCTGACGAACGCTCACGTCGTTGGCCAGTTCAGTGAGGTTCTCGTGACCCTGGCCTCGGGTGTTCGTGTCCCCGGACAGGTGCTCGGCGCCGACGAACTGACCGACGTTGCCGTTGTCAAGATTGACACCGACGCTGCCTATGGCGTGGCGGTACTCGCCCCAGACGATTCGGTACAGGTCGGGCAACTCGCAGTGGCGATCGGTAGCCCATTCGGGCTCGAACAGACCGTTACCTCGGGCATCGTGAGCGCCAAAGGCCGAGTGCTCCTCAACCCAACCGAAGACGGCGGCGAGTCCATCGTGGCCATGATCCAGACCGATGCACCAATAAATCCGGGCAACTCCGGCGGGGCGCTTGCTGATCGCCAAGGCCGAGTAATCGGCATGAACACGTCGATACGCACCGATGGGTCAGGCGGCAACATCGGCGTAGGTTTCGCAATTCCATCCGACACCGCAAGATTGATCGCCGACCGAATTATCGCCGGCGAGCCACTTGAGCAAGGTTTCCTCGGCATCAACGGCGGTACGCCGTTTGTCGGGGAGCCTGGTGTCGTGATCACCGTGGTCACTCCAGGTAGCGGTGCTGCGATTGCTGGGCTCGCGCCCGATGACCGAATCACTGGCTTCAATGGCATCGAGATCAAGAGCATGTCCGACCTTGCTGCCGCCGTGCGGCTGCAATCACCCGAGGCCACGATCACCGTGGAGTTCGTGCGAGAAGGCGAGGCCTTAACGGTCGACGTCACCTTGGGCACGTTCTCCTGAGGCTTCGCTTGCGTTAACCGATACCGGCTGTGGCCTGGCCGCGCGGCCCGAGCGCTTGAGCGCAGCGAACACCACTCACACCCGTAGTATGAGCGGCCGTGACTACGTTGTTAATCATCATCCTTGTTCTGGTGGCACTCGTTGCTGTTGGCGCTGGACTGTTCTTCTCCCGTCGCCAAAACGTTGTTGTCGAGGCCCCAACGAGGCCCGACGTCAAGGCCCCGTCGGCCGAGGCGCCATCGGTCAAAGACGTCGGTGAAGTTGCCGACGGCGACCTTCTCGTTGAAGAAGCTGCCGTTGACGAGATCGATCTCGTTCCTGAACGTGACGAAGAGCTCGATCCAGAGCCGGAACCAGAGCCTGAGCCCGCAGCGCCAAAGGCTACGTTTCGCGATCGACTTGCTGGCGTGCTGGGTGGCCTGCGCGGCCGTTCCATCGACGAAGATGCCTGGGAAGAACTCGAAGAAGCCCTTATTCTCGCCGATGTAGGGGTGCCGACCACCATGGCCCTCCTCGAACGGGTTCGTGAACGGGCTAAGGAAGAAAAGGCCAAAGACTTCGATGCTGCCCTGGCGCTGCTGCGTGACGAGATGGAGACCGAACTCGGCGATGCTGATATCAGCCTCGCCGTTCATGGTGAGCCTGCCATCTGGATGTTCGTTGGCGTAAATGGGGTTGGCAAGACGACCACAATTGGCAAGCTCGCAAAACGCGAAGCCGACGCTGGCCGCAAGCTTGTGCTGGCCGCTGGTGACACCTTTCGTGCCGCAGCAGCTGAGCAGCTCGAAACGTGGGCTGAGCGCAGCGAATCTGGTTTCGTCCGCGGTGCGGAGGGCGCTGATCCAGGTTCGGTCGTGTTCGACGCGGTCGAGCACGCCGCCGCTATCAAGGCCGATCTGGTGCTGGCCGACACCGCTGGTCGACTTCACAACAAGACCAATCTGATGGAGGAGCTTCGCAAGGTCCGCCGGGTTGCAGAGAAAGCGCAGGGCCAAGTATCCGAGGTCCTTCTCGTGATCGATGCCACCACCGGCCAGAACGGCCTCGTACAAGCCAAGACATTCACGGAATCCGTCGATGTCACCGGAATCGTGCTGACCAAGCTCGACGGCTCCGCCAAGGGCGGCATCGTGCTGGCTATCCAGAAGGAGCTCGGCATACCAGTCAAGCTCGTTGGTCTAGGCGAAGGTATCGAAGATCTGGTTGAATTTGATGCGCACGAATTCGTCGACGCACTGTTCGCATAGGAGGACAACATGGCCGACAAAGATGACTGGCTCGGCGGCTACACGCTGCAAGAACTTCTGGGCTCAACCCCAGTAACCAAAACCAAGAAGCAAATGAAGAAGGAGTCCGGCAAGCGCGGCGTAGTTTCGAGCGTCCTTGGCGCTCCGGTCCGCATGCTCATGGCACTCATCAAGTTGCCGATCACGGTGCTCACCAAGATCGTAACCGGCCTTGGTCGAGCAGTAGCCGAGGTCGCGCGACTCCCGATCCGGCTCGTCGGGGCGGTCGTGAGCCCGTGGCGTAACAAGTAACCCACCAGTTTTGCGTGAGCCCGCAATGTGAGCACCCCCGGGGGTGCTCACAATGCGGCAACGGGCCGTTTACTGGGGCCGCTAGCCTGCGAGCACCATGTTTGATTCGTTATCCGATCGTTTCGAGGGCATCTTTAAAGGGCTCCGCAGCAAGGGCAAGCTCAAAGAGTCCGATATCGACGAGGCTCTCCGAGAGATCCGAGTCGCCCTGCTCGAGGCCGATGTCAACGTTTCGGTCGTCAAAGGTTTCCGCGACCGTGTGCGTGAAGCCGCCGTAGGCGCCAAGGTCCATGAGGCTCTGAATCCGGCGCAGCAGATCGTCAAGATCGTTCATGAAGAACTGATCGCCACGCTCGGCGGCGAGACGATGCAGATCACCTACGCATCGAAGCCGCCAACGGTTGTGCTCATGGCTGGCCTGCAGGGTGCGGGTAAGACCACCAACACCGGCAAGCTCGCCTTGTGGTTCAAGAGCCAGGGCCGTAACCCTTTGCTCGTTGGCGCTGACTTGCAACGTCCAGCCGCAGTGGAGCAGCTCCGCACGCTGGGCGCCCAGGTCGGCGTACCCGTGTTCAGCGAACCAAGTGACCCGGTTTCAGTAGCCCGAGCCGCCATGGAAGAGGCCAAGAACACTGGCCGCGATGTCGTGATCGTGGATACCGCAGGACGCTTGTCAATCGACCAAGAACTCATGCAACAGGTCGGCGAAATCAGTGATGTAGTCCAACCGCACTACACGTTCCTCGTCATCGACGCCATGACTGGACAGGACGCTGTCAACACTGCGCATGCGTTTAACGAGACTCTCTCGCTCGATGGCGTGATCCTGACCAAGCTCGACGGCGACGCACGCGGTGGCGCGGCGCTCTCGGTCAAAGAGGTTGTGGGCAAACCAATTGCCTTTGCCTCCACTGGTGAGAAACTCGAAGACTTTGAACAGTTTCACCCCGATCGTCTCGCTGGCCGAATTCTGGGCATGGGCGACATGCTCACGCTTATCGAAAAGGCCGAATCGGTCTACGAAGAGGAAGAAGCCGAAGCCGCAGCGGCGCGCATACTCGAGGGCGAGTTCACCCTCGAAGACTTCTTACAGCAAATGCAACAGCTCAAAAAGATGGGCCCGCTAAACAATCTGCTCGGGATGATGCCCGGCATGCCTAAAGAGCTCAAAAATCAAGAGATCGATGACCGCCAGGTCGCTCGGGTCGAAGCCATCATTCGCTCGATGACACCGGCAGAACGCAACAAGCCTGATCTCATCGATGGCTCGCGCCGGGGCCGCATCGCAGCCGGAAGCGGAACGAACGCCAACGAGGTCAGCCAGCTCATCAATCAGTTCAAGCAGATGCAAAAGATGCTCAAGAAGATGGGCGGACTGGGAACCAAGAGCATCAAGCGCGGCAAACGCAAGGCAACGAAGGGCCGCAAGGGCAAGGGTTCTCGTCGCAGCGGAAATCCCCAGGCTGGCCGTACCTCGCCAAAGAAGGGCGAGGGCAAGCGCAAGCTCATGCTTCCCGGCCTCGACGAACTAGAGAAGAACGAAGAAATTGCCGCCATGCTCGAAGAGATGCAATAGCGCTGAGCGCGCTCAGCAAACCGGTCGTGCAAATCTCCCCGGCATTCTTTTCACTCCGGAAGCGCAAACGAGTGCTTTTCACGGCACAATACTGGGTCGCTGGGACCGACGGCCCACCGCGAACAAGCCGAACCGTCGAGAGGTACAAATCGTGGCTGTAAAGCTCCGCCTAATGCGTATGGGCAAGAAGAAGCAACCGACCTACCGTGTCGTTGCTGCCGACTCGCGTTCACCCCGCGACGGTCGCTTCATCGAGGTTCTTGGGTTCTATAACCCACGTTCAGAACCTTCGGTGATCGACATCGATAACGAGAAGGCCGTTGGCTGGCTCAAGAATGGCGCTCGCCCGACTGAGCGTGTCCAAAAGTTGCTCACGGTGAGCGGCGCTTGGTCTGAGTTCACCGGCGAAGCTGCTCCTGAGCCCTACTTGGCCCCGACTCCTGCTGCAGCGCCCGCTGCGGCTATTGTCGCAGACGATGACGGCGCCGAAGATGCCGCCGAGTCTGACACCGCAGCGAGCGAAGAAGAATGAGCGACGACCTAGCGCCCGAAGCCGCTGACCTACTGCGTCACGTGGTTGCTTCCATCGTCGAGAATCCCGATGCGGTTTCTATCGATGCCAGCGAAGAAGACGACACCATTCGTTTCGACGTGAGCGTCGGCGACGGCGATATGGGTCGAGTCATCGGCAAGCGTGGGCGCACTGCGCACGCAATCCGTGCACTCGTCCGCGCTGCTGCTGCAAAAGATGGCAACTCCATCGACGTTGAGTTTGTCGACTGAGGGTAGTCGGGATCGCTCGCCGGGGGCTCATAATCCTCTTTCCGGGCCTGCAGATCTCCGGTCCTGGACCGCTTCGCTACCTCTTCTATCGGTAGTGTGGAACACCTGCTGAAGGGGTTGCCAGTGCGGCTTGAAGTAGGAAAAATTGATAAGGCCCATGGGGTCCAGGGCGACGTTATTGTCACGCTGCTTAGTGATCGAACCGAACGCCTCGATGTCGGCGCGGTTCTTTTTCGAGACGATGGTCAGAAGTTCACCATCAAGAAGTCTCGGCCCCATCAGCATCGGTTCATCGTTGAGTTTATCGAGATCCGAGGCCGTGAACAGGCAGACCAAGCCCGAGGCACGATGTTGTTCGGCGATCCCATCGAAGACCCGGACACGCTCTGGATACACGATCTGATTGACTCGCCCGTGATCGATACCCAAGGCAACGAGATCGGCGCCTGCATCACCATCCTGGAGAATCCGGCCAGCGATATCATCGTGCTCGAAGACGACCTCATGGTTCCGCTCACGTTCTTTGTCGAGCAACGCGACGACGGCACCATCGTCGTCGACCCGCCCGTTGGCCTCTTCGACCCGATCGACGACGGCAGCAACAGCGGATGACGTTGGCATAACCGTGCGGATCGATGTCTTTACGGTGTTCCCGAACCTGATCGCAGACTTTGCAGCAGAGTCCCTCTTGGGCAAGGCCCAAGACAAGGAGTTGCTCGAAGTCAACGCACACGATCTACGTAAAGAAGCGGCCGGCAAGCATAAAGCCGTCGACGACGCGCCGTTCGGTGGGGGAGCAGGCATGGTCCTCATGCCCGACCCGATCTTTGCTGCGGTCGAGTCTGTCGATGCCCCACGCCCGCTGCTGCTCATGAGCCCAAGCGGCCGAACATTCGACCAAGCAATGGCACTCGAACTTGCGGCAACCGACGGTTTCTCACTGCTGTGCGGTCGTTACGAAGGTGTCGACGAACGCATCGCATCGGAGTTGTGCGATGGCGCTGTCTCCATTGGCGATTATGTGCTGGCCGGAGGCGAAGTCGGGGCCCTCGTGATCATCGAGGCAGTAACTCGACTGGTTCCCGGCGTTATGGGAAACGATGACTCCGCTGGCGACGAGTCCTTCATGACTGGCTTGCTCGAATACCCCCACTACACCCGACCGGCTGAGTTCCGAGGCATGTCGGTGCCCGACGTGTTGCGCAGCGGTGACCACGGCAAAGTCGAACGCTGGCGCCGAGCTCAGGCCCTAGCTCGCACGATCGAGCGGCGGCCCGACCTGATCGAAACTCGCGGCGGTATGAGCGACGGCGACCAAAAATTGCTCGACGAGTTCAATCTCTAGCGTCGACTGCTGGTCGAAGTGGTTGGCGACCAAAGCCTCGGTGATCCAGTCGTAGAGTCTTGGATTACCAAGAGTCGACGGCCATTGACCCGGTTGCAGGTCGTAAGTGCGGGTGGCGCCGATAGGGTGGCCTGCTGATGTGCCGGGTGTGCCGGTCAGTTTTTCTCCGGAGTTTGTTATGCAACCCACCGACTTCATCGACAAGGCAAGCCTTCGCGACGACATCCCCGACTTTGGTCCGGGCGACACCGTTCGAGTGCATGCTCGCGTAGTCGAAGGCAACAAGGAGCGCATCCAGGTATTCGAAGGCGTTGTTCTCAAGCGCCAAGGAGCTGGCATCGGTGCAACCTTCACCGTGCGAAAAGTCAGCTTCGGTGTTGGTGTCGAGCGCACATTCCCTGTGCACACCCCAATTGTCGAGAAGATCGAACGAGTGACCCGTGGCGACGTGCGCCGCGCCAAGCTGTTCTACTTGCGTGACCGTGTCGGCAAGTCTGCCAAGGTCAAGGAACTCCGCGACTTCTAACACGTGGACCTGGGCCATACGAGAGGCGCAGCGATTTAGAAGACCCCAGGCATCATCTGGATTTGACCGTTGATGACCAACGCCACATCGAAGCGGGCGCGCCCCTGACAGCGGTTGGTTTCGAGCCAACGAAACGCTGCGGTGCGCACTCTGGCCTGCTTGGCTGGTCCGACCGCTAACGCCGGATCCATAAATCGGTCTGTCGCTCGAGCTTTGACCTCACACACCGCAATGGTGCGACCTTTGCGAGCAATGATGTCAATCTCGCCCTCGAAACAGCGCCAGTTGCGCTCCAGAATCTCGTAACCCGCTGCCTGGTACCAGTCGGCAACGAGCTGCTCACCCTGGATTCCAAGCGTGTGGGCGGCTTGTTTGTGCGTGTTCTTGATCATGTGTCCAGCTTCGCGCCCGGGTGTGACATTGAGTCTGCCCTCCTGGTTTGGGAGGGTGTGGATGCTGGCTACAGCTGTTGTTCAACACGTTGCCGCTCAGCCCAGGAATGCCCAAAGCACGAGCAGGATGCAGATGACGACTGCACCGGCAACAAAAAAGTAGTCGAAGCTCGTGCGTTGATGCTTGCGCGATGGATCGAATCCCACCCGGACACGCTAGGCGGTCACCGCCCGGTTGAGTCTGAAGAATAAGGCGCAATAAATTCCCCACAATCGGGAACTACGCTGCGGTGGCCAACGTCGTAGTAAGTGCCGATGTTCAACCAGGAGGTCAACGGTGCCCCGCATAGTGTCCCCAAAAATTGCGTTCATTCCCTTTCTTGTTGCCTTTGCGTTGCTTGCAGCAGCTTGCGGTAGCAGCGACACAACCCGGGTCGAGACCGCCGACGGCAGCGCTGAGTCGGAACCAGCCGGTGGCGACAGCGAAGACTACGCGCCGGGAGATCCAACCGACCCAGCCGACGATGCGCTTCCCGAGGGGCCGATTCCCGTCGAGCCCGATGGCGGAATCGGCGACGGTGCGCAACCACTCCCGGGCGCCGAGGAACCAGTCGACGATGGGACCTGGCATGGAGCAGAAGTCGCCGAGACGAACTGTCCTGGGGTGGAGTGGCAGCGAGTTCAGGCGAGCGCGTTCAGCTTCTCTGTGCCGGCGGATTTCGTTGACAACCAGGCCCAAGGCGTCGACAGCGAAGTCGGTATCTGGACTGGTGGCAACAAGGTCGAAGTGACCTATGACTACGGCTGGTACTCCGGAAATCTGAGCACCATGGAGGGCGCGGTGAACGAGCCGATCGACTACAGCGGCATCGTAGGCCAACAGACCGTGATCAGAGATATGCCTGGAAAACATGTTTCGGTCTACTTTGGCCAGGTCCAGGAAACAGCAGGCGAGTGGGACAAGCTGAGCCTCGACGTCAACTTCACAGACCCTGCCGACGAAATCATCGGCCGCTGCGTCGTCGGCTCGATCGAGTGGAATCTCTAACGGCCAACGAGCCCCGGCCTTTAGGCCGGATCCGATGGTCTCGTGGGGGCAAAGACCAGGTTGTTAGTCGCGGGCGATTTCGTTTGCAGCAACAGCCTCATTGTCGAGCTGCTGGTCGTCGTCGAGATCCACGGTGACCTTGATCAACCTGCCCGTGAACTTGGCGGGACCAATAAAACGGCCGGACCGGTCGTAGTCGCTGACGGTGGTGCCCCGGTCAAGGCCAATATCGAGTCCCGACCACGAGATCATGAGCCAGAAGATACGTTCGGTTTTGAAACTGCCTGCGGGTTCCCCATTGATCAACAACGTGCCAGTACCAGTCGGGGTAGGCCCGCCGGTGATTGAGCGCCGCATCTGGAAGCCAAGTACGGCCGTTCCGACGGGGACTGGCCGGTTGGACTCCACCAGTGTGTGTTCACCGCCAACGTTTAGGTCATGCACAAGCTTGCCATCGCGCAGGAACAACGAATAGCCACAGGTGGCATCGCCATGGGCGATCAGGACGCCCTCGGCGCCACCCGCCGGGATCTCTACATGGGCTTCGATCGTGTAGCTGCGGCTGCGTAGATCGGGAGCAACTTCGGACGGGACATGGCCCATGCCATGCCAGAAGGTGTAGTGCGTGCGATCACCACGGTGTCGTTCAGCGTTCTCTGCGAAACGTTCCGCAAAGCGATCATCGAGAGGTAGCACCTTGTGTGCTTGGGCTTGTTCCCACCACCGTTCGACCAACTCCGCCAACTTGGTGGGCTCGCTCCCAGCCACATCATGGAGCTCGTTGAAGTCTTGGTCCAGGTGGTAGAGCTCCCACTGGTCATCATCGAACGATGTACCCGGTTGATGAAACGCCACAGCTTTCCAGCCATCGACCCAGATCCCGCGGTGACCGAACATCTCAAAGTGCTGCACCTGCTTTGGCGGCTTGGCCTCGGCGTGGGTCAGAGTTGAAGCGAAGCTCACACCTTCGGTGCCGGCGGGCGCAGGCACCCCGATCAGGTCCAGCACCGTTGGTGCTAGGTCCGACACGTGACAGAAGTTATGCCGCAGTCCGCTCGATTCATCGGCAGCCCCAACCCCGGGCCCAGCAATCACAAGCGGGTCACGGACACCACCTCCGTGAGTGTTCTGCTTGTAGCGCTTGAGAGGGGAGTTGGCGGCCATGGCCCATCCCCACGGAAAGTTCGAATGGGTGTCTGGCCCGCCGATGTCGTCGATGCGAGCGATCTTGGCTTCGATTGGTTCGGCCACCATGTTGTAGGGGCCCATGGCATTCACGAAACCGAGTGGGCCGCCTTCTTGACTCGCTCCATTATCCGACAGCGCCAGGACAAGCGTGTTCTCGAGCTGACCCGAAGCATCGAGGAAGTCGAGGACCCGGCCGAAATGCTCGTCGGCGTGCTCGAGCATCGCGGCATAGGCGGCAGCGAGGCGGGTGAACAGCCGGCGTTCGTCGTGGGTGTGGTCTTCCCACGGCTGCACCATGAAGTTGCGATCGGGGAGTTCGGTCCCGACGGGAACGATGCCCATTGCACTCTGCCGTTCGAGACGATCGAGCCGTGTCTGGTCCCATCCTTTCGCGAAGATTTCGTCGTACTTGTCAATCAACCGTTGCGGCGCCTGATGAGGGGCATGGCATGCGCCGGGCATGAGCATCATCATCCATGGCGCTGCAGGGAGGCTGGCGATATGGCCGGCCAGATACTCGATGGCGTTATCGGCGAGATCTTGGGTCACGTGATAACCGGTCTCATAATTGCCGGGTGCTGCAACGTGGCTGTTGTCGCGCACAAGTTCGGGTGAGTATTGGTCGGTTTCGGCGTCGAGGAAGCCGTAGAAGCGATCGAACCCGCGGCCGAGCGGCCAGCCGTCGAATGGCCCTGTTGCTCCCGTTTCGGTCAGAGGGGTGCAGTGCCATTTGCCCAGGTAGTACGAGCGATAGCCATGTGGCTTGAGCATCTCGGCGAGTGTTGGAGCGTCGCGATCAATCTTGCCGCGGTACCCGGGATAGCCGGAGTCGAAGTTGGCTAGGCAACCCATGCCGACCGAGTGGTGGTTGCGGCCTGTATGCAGGGCTGCCCGGGTGGTCGAACACATGGCGGTCGTGTGGAAGCCGGTGTATCGAAGCCCTCGCTCGGCAAGCCGGTCGATGTTTGGTGTGTCGATCTCGGAGCCGTAACAACCGAAGTCGGCGAACCCGACATCGTCGAGCATCATGATCAGAACATTGGGTGCGCCTGGCGGCGCTTTCGGGTGGCCCGGCCAATGCGGCTTCGATTCGCGAATGGTCTTGCCGATCGTGCCCGGAAAAGATTCGTTGTTCACGACCACGAACTTACCAATGGCGGCTGTAACCGGGGATCGAAGCAGCCTGCCGGGCAGACTGTCGCATGGCTACCACGACGAAACCTTCGTTCCTCGGGCTCTTGAATGTCCTCGCAGTTGGCGAGACTGCGGCTGAACAGTACTTGTTGGCGTGGGCTAACACGACCAAGGACAAACGGCTTGCGAAGACCCTGCGTTACGTGGCGATGCGCGAAGGGGAACACGGCAAAGCCTTCGCCAAACGCATGCTTGAGCTCGGCTACGAGGTCCGTTGGCCCGACTCGGCGCTGTCAGAGAAGTCAATGAAGATAGCGACTTCGACCAAGACCGATGCCCAGAAGTTCCGCTCGTTCAAGCTCGGCAAGCCGTCGCCCAGGGTCGATGTCTTCGACTCCATGTTCATGGACAAGACCATTGACCCCATTACGGGTGGCCTGCTCGGGCGCTACATCGCGGAGGAACGCGATTCGACCCGTCGACTGGCAGTCGAGTACGACCGCCTCCGCGCCAAAGAACTCGCCGCCAACAAGAAGTAGCGGTCGCGGCATGATCGATATCGGCGGCCTCGGACAAAGGCGGGTTGCGTCTGAACGCGTGCAGAGGCTGCTGGTAGCAATGACAAACGCTGAGCTTGTCAACCTGATTCAGGCCGGCGAAGCATTGGGATCTGGCATTGGCGGCTCTCGGTCACTTGTCTTGGTTGACGGGGTTGCGGTTTTTGTAAAGCTGGTGCCACTGACCGACCTTGAACAGCTGCCCGAGAATGCGGGTTCGACCGCCAACCTGTTCGACCTGCCGATGGACTGTCAGTACGGCGTCGGCGGTCCTTCGTTCAGTGGTTGGCGAGAAGTCGCTGCAAGTGTCATGGCCACTGGCTGGGTGACATCGGGCGCATGCGGGTCTTTCCCGATGCTGCACCACTGGCGGCCGCTTTCCATGCCGGCGTTCGGGGGCCCGTTGCCCGACGAGCTCGGCGATATCGACGAGATGGTGTTGCGGTGGGGTGGCTCATCGGCCGTGCGACGACGGGCCGAAGCTATTGCTGAGTCGGCATCGTCGCTCGCACTGTTCTTCGAGTTCATCCCCCAACTGCTTTCCGATGAGCTCTCGCAGCTGCTGGCCTCAGACCAATTGACCGACGCAGTGCTTGAAGCAACGCTCAGTGACCTTCTCTGTGCGACGGCGGTCATGAACTCCGCTGGCCTTATGCACTTCGATACCCACTTCGGGAACATCCTGAGTGCAGCGCAGAACCTCTACGTGGCGGACTTTGGGCTGGCCCTGTCTTCGTCGTTCGACCTAACGCAGAGCGAAGCAAATTTCCTTGACGCCAATGGGAGCCACGACACCGCTTACGTGACGACCCGCATGGTCAATTGGATAGTGTCAAGCGTGGGCCAGCTCGCCGACTGGGAACCTCGGTACGAAGCGATACGCGACATTGCGAGTGGCGAGTCTGCGAAATACGTGGTGCCGGGTCCGGGCGCT
>Ga0209828_1001104_pt1 | contig 25060 bp, 15 predicted proteins | sample MaitaG_FD_187429 | JGI IMG/M metagenome (GOLD analysis project Ga0209828, IMG submission 187429) | Marine algal microbial communities from Maine, USA - Maine_Asex2 metaG (SPAdes) (version 2) | ecosystem: Host-associated > Algae > Red algae > Unclassified | place: Maine, USA | collected 2015-01-05
TTTTCGCACCATCAATACCATCACGAACATCTGCAGTATTACCTGCATCTTGTAGATATTCATAAATAGTTTCGATCATAAACCAGTCCGCGTAGAACTGAGGTGCTGAATTAGCAAACATCTCTGGAGATGTAGAAACAAATGGGCTTACATTTAAACTAGCCTTAATAGTGACTAACTCCTGCCTTAGCGTCTGTAGCGCATCAGCATTGGACATGTAATTTTGTGAAAACGTAGCACTTATACCGAGTAACATAAACAAACCGGTCATTACTACCATTCTCACTTTTGAAGAAAAATCAAATCTTCCAAGAATGGATTCTTTCATGAGATTGAGTTTTGGTTTAATTAAATAATACATATAATCTAAGCCATACCTATATAGTCACCTATACAAGTACGGTATTAGTTTTTACCAATAGTAAACCATAAAAAATGAAGTGAGACATTGCACAGAGCAGCTGTTTGATTTCGTCTTAGTGTAACTGCGTAGGTACAACGGGATTCCAGCCTTAATCGCTTAAAGTTGGAGTGATTTCGTCTAACTTATTAATAAAGCCCGTACGTTTACAGACATGGTTCACTTAATCGTTATGCACAAAGATACATTTTAGGGCATCCCATTTAATACCGACTTGTCGGTAATTTTCATATGAGGATTTTTCCTAATATCTAAGGAGTAAACCATGTAGGTTTTATGAAATGTTAAAATTATTGTTCGTTAGGGATAATTTGCGCTCTTTGGAAGCCATCTATGTCAAAACCTACAGTAATCTCATGAGAGCCGTTGTTGTAGGTTTGAAATTCATGTCTGGATACATTGTAGCCATAATAGAAGTTCAATGAATTGACTTTGGACCCAATTAAGAAGCCCAAACGTTCGTCAGCTCCTAGAGAATAGGTAATTCCACCAGTTAATCGTTCTTCTAGGAATCCCGCTTTAAGGTTTAAATCAATGTGCAGAGGCACATAATTAAGTTGTTTTATATAAATAGAAGGCTCAAACACTATATCGTTTGCTTCTGATATCAACTTGTATCCAAAATTTAGGATATAACTAAATTCAGAGTCATTCCCTAAGGTACTTGGCTCATCTAATTCTGAGCTGAGTAACCCAGGCAATACGAGTCCATATGAAATCTTATCGTCGTACAGGCCATAGATTCCTGGTGTAATATCAAAGAATGCGTTTCCATCAATTCTTTGTAAGAATAGTGGATCTTGGGTGTCAATGAATGGGTTAGCAAAACTAGAACCCGATACATTATGTCTTATGTATTCTGTTGCTAGTCCGAATCCGACTTTGTTTGTGGGAGTATCAATTGTATATGAGAAAGACAATTGGCCTTTCGTTGTATTTAAGGCTCCAAATTTATCGCTCACAAGAATTCCTCCAACTCCAACTCTATTCCCAAGGTCTCCATCATAGCTAGCGCTAAAGCTTCTAGGCGAGTCTTCGAAAGACGCCCATTTATTTCTATAATTAAATATCACTTGGTGATGTCCTGTAGCTCCTGTAGCTCCTGGATTAATCAACACTGGATATAGGTGATATTGCGTGTAGACATATCTTTCATTAAAATATCTAGCTTGTCCGATTACAATTTGCGTTACGAACATTAATGCGAATAGAAGTACTAAATGCTTTTTCATTTCTTTTATTTTCAATAAGCTGAATGCTTAGTTAATTTGCAATTATAAATCTCTTAGTACAGTGACTGTTCCTTTGTACAGCTCTCTTTGGCCGTTTCCAAAGTCCACTTCTAAGACCCACATATATCCTCCCTCATTCAAGATTCTTCCGTTGTTATCACGACCGTCCCAACCATTACTGTAACCTACTTCGGAATACACGTCTTGACCATATCTATCATATACGGTAAGCGTTCCGCTATTTTGTTCTGCACAGTTAATCATAAAAAAATCATTCATCCCATCTCCATTCGGTGTTAAGATATTAAGTGCTTCAAAGCAATCTATTCCCATCACTGTACACGAAGGAACAGTTATCATTTGCTCCATTGCTTGGCAACCGTTTATATCTTCAATCAGAACATTGTACGAGCCTACTGCTAAGAAACTTGGGTTAGAGCCCATAAGGTCTGGATCTCCCCATGTGTATGTGTATGGTCCAGTTCCTCCTGTTACAGTCAATTCAATGGAACCATCATCTGTATCTTCTGAGGCACAAAATGTGTCGACATCTATTTCTATTTGATCGGGTTCGCCTACTGTAATTGTTTCTTCTGTGGATCCGTTTCCATTTGTGGCAACAATCACATATTCTCCTGCACACAGTCCTGTAAGATCAACTTCTGTAACCGCATCTCCATTTACTGTAATAGATGTTGCTCCAACTACTGCGGCAAAAATGCTTCCATCACAATCAGTATCAATTAATCCAAAGCATGAATTAGGTGTACTGTCCGTATTGGTAATTGAAGGTGCTGACCCTGGATCATCCAGAATTATTTCCCATGAACTACATGTTTGACAATTGTTTTGATCTGTTGCGCATACTGTATATGTATCCGGCCCTAAGCCATTTATATTTTGTGTGTTACTTGTGAACCCACCAATACTTGTCCAACTGTACGATAACGCTCCCGTTCCTCCAGTTCCATTAATATTTATAAAACCGTCAGTTCCTGTTGAGGTCAATTCATCTGGTCCATTTAATAATGCTATTTCTATTGCAGCTGGAGCTGTGATGAAAACTTCTGCAGATTCTGATTGTCCATCAGAATCTGAGATTGTTACATTGTATGATCCTGGTGCAAACATGCCATCACAACCAACACAGGTGTAAGGTGCACATCCTCCTGAAGCTGTAAAATTAATTGTACCATCTTCTGAATCACTACAGCTTGTCATTGTAACCGTCACTGTCACATCTAAAGGCTCATTTGTAATCCCCACTGAAAAGCTGGCAGACTCTGTACACATTTGAGAATCTGTCACTGTGATTCCATAATCTCCTTCTGGTAGATCCATAGGATTAGAACCTGGGGGATCCCAAGCAATTGTATTCCCTCCGTTTCCTCCAGTGATTACTATGTCTGCTGAACCGTTTCCATTACAAGAGGCGTCCATTACTGTGACTTGTATATCTATAGGGTCAGGCTCATCAATTGTAACGTCTTTAGTGGTTGTTGTACCTCCTGTTGTTACACATAGTGTAAAATTGCCTGCCATTTGGCCTGAAAGATTACAGGCACTACCAATAACTACTCCATCAGAATTCTTCCATTCACAAGATGGATTAGAGCCACCATCAAAAGAAACTGCTACAGATCCGTTATTTCCTCCATTACAGCTTACATCTGTTACTGTAACAGTACAGCCATCTGGTGGGCAAGTTATAGTAACATCTCCTTCTTGTAAGTCATACATACTCGCTGGTATAGAGTTTCCTGCTCCATCTCCTATTTCTGTGTTTATTCCTCCAAAGCTTACATACATAAGGTCTGTCTCAGACTCACATGCTCCGATTGCATCAAAGCAAAGTTGGAAGAGGAGTGATCCATCTGGAAGATCTTCTCCATCACCACCGGTACTATTCCATGTCAATCTCAATTTATCGTCGGCAACTGAATTAAAACTACTTACAGAAAATCCACCTAAATCTGTATTTACCATTGCAACCTCATCAAAATCTATCACGGCCATATCCCACATGATGTTTAATTGGATACTCGATATATCTGTAAAATTTTCTGTTGTATAATCTACACAAACTTGCTCGCCTTGCGTTCCTATTACTGAGTTTCCAGCAATTACAAATGGCTCAACAGAAGGATCAATAATTGTAATAGAGCCTTCAGTTACACAGAACGGTATTGCTACACTCATAGAAGAGAATTCCATTTCGAATCCTGTTCCTATATCCGGTAGGTCCCCAAAATTAATAACTGAGGTCTGTCCTACTGAGCCAACGGCGTCAAAACAAATTTCAAAAATTACTGCGCCATTAGGTAGTGAATTTTGGTTTCCTAATGGATCTGTCCATAAGACTGCAAGTTCTCCATTAGAAACATTTGTATCATTAAACTGTAATGATCCTGGTAATGCAAAGTTTGTAATCATTGTATAGTCAACTATTGACTCATCCCAAGTTACGCCGATAGATGCACTCTCAATGTCTTCAAAGTTATCAACGGTAACGGGTACACATACGCTTTCTCCTGCTTCAGCATTCACGTCATCAATTGTTAATACGATACCATTAAAGTTATCACAACCTGTGCCCATCCCATTACAGTCATCTCCATCTATATTTACTAGGCCGTCTGTTGCGGTTACTCCTATATTATTCGAAAAGGTATTGTCATTGTATACTTCCACCGGACCTAATATAGGTCCTACTGAAAAGGTAGTCTCATCACAAGGGTCTCCAATCACATCTAAGACTATTGAGAATAAAATTGTTCCATCAGGGATGGTAACCTGGTCAGTATTTGCTTCGTTCCATGATGTCCAAATTTCTCCGTCATCGAGGAGTGCGGATACCGGAGGAGTTCCAATATTCCCTCCTTCTGAGAAATCAGGAAGAGGCGGGTTCCCCACAACATTGGTCAAAGAATTATAGGATAAGACAGTAGGGTCCCAAAGTACCCCGAACTGAAATAAGACTATATTATCAAAATCCTCTACTGATACGTCGACAGTTACCTGTCCTCCAGGGGTAACATCAGCTGCGCTTGAGAAATTAATTCCTAGCTGAGCTGAGGTTGTTCCTATACACAATAGGGAAATACAAAATGACAAGAAAATTTGTTTCATGTGCTACAATTTGTTTATTGAGTAAATTTCTAAGGTGGGAATGACAACATTTTATTCCAACAGACCTAGTTATATACGAGATTTACTCAATTTTTAGATTTTTACTTATAGAATTTCGATTTACATCTCCATTCAAATCACAAAAATATATAATAACTAACTAACTGATAATCTTTCAGTAGATTATATTATGTACTATAACGCTGCAAATAGTGCGCCATGTTGGAATAATATTAAACGAATTTAGTGTGTAATATGTATATAACGTACAAAAAAGCCTTTGTAATGTTGTATTACAAAGGCTTAATTGAATTAAAAAGAATCTATATTTATTCTATTATTAGCATTTTTCTTGTTACGAAAGCGCCATTTGATTCTAATCTGTAATAGAGCATACCATTCGCGTTTAGCTCATGTGCATCTAACTGAATAGTATTCATACCTTGGTTGTACTCTGCAGACTTCGTGTAGACAATTTTACCTGAAATATCCATTATATCTAGTGTTACCACTGATTTTTGCGGATTATTGAACCTAATTTCAGTTGTATTACTGAATGGATTCGGGTAATTCTGCTCTACTGTAAGTGCATTGTTTACAGGATTTGATCTACTGAATACTAGTGTAGTCTTTCTTGTGTTCAATGCTTCGTCATATGCTTCTGCCTTTAATCCATTAGAGGTCATTTGGATATTGCTACTTATGTTGTCATTCGTTTTTGCCCTAAAGTTCATTGTGAAAAGTTTCTGGCCTTTGGTTAAGTTAACAGCATTCGCATTATTCCAACTCACTGCAATCTGGCCTATATCGCTATTTCTAAGACCAAAGTTTGATGGATCCATAGTCAGGCTAGCTGATTCAAAACCAATAAACTCAATGTTGTCTGTATCAAATTCTATAGCGTACTGGAATCCAGTAAGTGTAATCGCTTCCTCTATGTTAAGATCCATTGAAACTACTGAGCCCGATGTAAAGTCTTTCTCAGGTGACGTAAATCCTACAGGATTCGTTCTAGTTTCAGAATCTGGTATATTTTGGAAGTTATAACTTGCACTTCCATTGATATCTCCAATTTTGACAGCTATAAAGTCATTATTTGGTGATGATCCTGAGATTCCATAAAGATTAATATCTTCATTTAGTGGCCAAGGCTGTGATGCAGAAGGGTATGTTTGACTTGCGTCAACTACTCTCCATGAATCGTTACTTGGCAGTTCGTCATAAATACCTAAGATTAACTTTCTCAATTCTACTAAGTCAATTGCTGTTACAGACTCACTGTTGTTAACATCTGCTGCGATTGCCTTGAATGCTGAATCAAACGATTGTAATCCAAGTATATGCTTTTGTATAAGTACTAAATCTAATGTTGTTACACCATTTAAGTAATTATCGTCTCTAGTCGCTCTTAATTCGTAATCAGGACCAAGTATAACATTACTGAATGCGTAGTTACCATCTGTCGTCGTCGTAAATGTTCTGATTTCATTTGAAGTCATTTGCTCCATAGTAATCTCTACAAACTCTACTGGCTCTTGGTTCTCAGAAACTATTCTTCCCGATACTAAATTATTATTAGCCGTGCCTCCGCAGATACCTGCGTTGTCCTGAATGTTAACCATAGTAGTACAGTAATCTTGATTTCCTGCTTCATCCGTCACCCATACCTGAACAACTCTAAGTCCTAATGAATCACAATCGTATGTTCTGTTCGTTTCTGTAATATCGCTAGAGAATGAAAAGATCAAATCTTCATCATCTGTACAGTTATCGAAACTTCCTAGATCAAAATCTGAAGCCCAAATTTCTACCTCAGCTACATTCGGATCATTCATTATTACTGTTGTAATTCCCCCTAAACAATATGGTGTAGGGTTCTTACAATCTTGCACATCAAACAGTTCAGCACAAAGTGTTTTGTTACCACACATATCTTCTACTGTCCACTTTATTTTGTGTTCACCAACTGGATAAACACCACTTGCGTCATTCGTAGTTCCTATGTCATCAATTGTACCGTCGTTAAATAAATCTATTGTGTACGATACATTCAAGTCATCAAAAGATGTACAATCATCTGACACATTTATCGTCAGGTCTATTGTTCCGTCACAATCTTCTCCGTATGCACAGAACTCACGATCTCCACATCCTTCGATTACTGGATCGATAGTATTATTTACTTTAATTACTTGGCTGTACTCCCACAGTCCTTCTTGTCCATCTGTGTAGTCATATAGACACCAGTCTATCACAACCCATTCTCTAATTATCTTGAAACATGCGCCATCAGCGAATGTGAACACCTGATCTTCGTAGGTTGCTGATACTAGTTTACACACATCTAACCCTAAATCTGGTTCCCCAGTGTTAGATGGATCAGTATCTGCATTCATACATCCTTCTACAAATACTTCATGGTCTGGCCAGTCGATATCTCCGTCAGTATAAATATCAAGATAGATATAAATAATCTGCTCACATGTTTTCGTTTCTCCACCAATCTCTACAGACCATGTTCTAATAATTTCTCCTACTCCACAGCTATTCAGGTCAGGATCATCTGTGTATGAAGAGTCTCCCATTCCACAGTTATCAAGTATAGTTCCCAGGTCTCCCGTGATAGAAAGATCTGTTACATCTGTTCCACATTCTACTTCAATATCAGCAGGACATTGCAGAACAAAGTCTAATTTATCTTGCACAGTTACATTGACCATACATGAGTTATAATTATCTTCTCCAGTCGGTACACATATTCTATTCCCGTTCCCGTCAGTTGAAAACTCAAAGTTCTTTTCTCCTGCAAAATCAAATACTAATAACTCTACAAGTAAGTTTGAATTTCCTACATCTGAACAACAGAATTTCTCATAGTCATGAAACTCTCTACCATCAGGTAATATCACTGCGATAGGTGGTTCAGGAATGTCAGGGTCGTCACAATTATCTTCCATTCTACGTACGTAGAATCTTACATCTGTACAGTTATCATGTGAACCGTCGTCAAATGATCCTGCAAATGCTTGTGCCCAACCATTATTTGTTAATGTAACTACAGTAAACTGGTCACATACTGGGAAGGGTGGTATATTATCTCTTATAATTATTTCTGTAAAGCATTCTCCTTGGTTTCCACACTGATCATACAGTGTGTATTTAATCCATACACAACCTACTGGTAGATCTTCTATCGTAGCGTTTTGTGTTATTGGGAATAATTCTCCTGTAGAAATATAGAATCCATTTGATGGCGGGGTTGCACCTCCGTCAGGAGATAATAAATAAGATACTGAGTATACAACATCAGAGCATGTTTTCACAGCTAATGTTGGAGGCGGTAAACTTACGCTTCCTGTACATGTATATGGATCAGAATAATAGATCAGATCATCTACTGGACAAGTTGTAACAAGGATATTGTTTTCTGGTCCTAATTTGATAATTTGGAAGGTATCAATCAGTTCAGAAGTACACCAATCCAGTGCCGTCCATTTTCTTAGAATTTTATATTCTCCAGGACAGATATCAATTAATTGATCCTCGAAGTTTACGTTTATTTCGCAAAACCCAATGTTAGGGAAGATAGGTAAACCATCTACTAGAGGTACACCTGCTTCGTCCACTAGTGGATCTGGATATTCGTTATTATTTGTGTCCCAATTGTCAATACCATTTGTAAATGCATTTGGGCATAAGAGTGTAGTATCTCCTGGGAAAACTACATCGTCAAGAGATCTTCTCTCGTATGTTATTGTAAAGGTGCAAGGCTGTGCTTTGTTTCCTTCATCATCTGTTGCTGTATATGTATATGTTTGAATCGCACTAAAGATTCCACCCAACTCTTGGCAATCCAAATCATCTAGGTCTTCATCTACTAGTTCGAAATCAAGTGTTGATGAACAGTTTTCTATAAAGCCAAAGGTACTTGAGTTAAATCCTTTAGATTCCCAATGTATTTCTACATCATTTAATGTTATCACACCACCAGCTGAAGCATCTTCTAGATACAGCCACCAATCGCCCCATAAAAAATCAGTTGTTGGAATTCCTGGCAAGCCACCTAGCATGGAATAATCTAAAACATTGATTCCATTTGTTAGCGTTGCTGTTGGCAAAGCTATTGGAGAGCTTATCGCGTTAGCTAAAAACACATTCACGGTTTGACCTGGTGCGGTTGTAACATTTAAAATTACCTCAAGCGTCTCAAGGTATTCAAACATTGTTGCTGGGTTCTCCGTTTTAAAAGGTATATGTAGTTCTTCTGTTTCTGGAACTGTCATTGGAAATGATGTATATAGTGTTCCTGAAGTTGCACCAAAGGCAGGATCTGCTACTGAAATTGTATTATCAATAGTCACGTCTGTGTTTGCGTCAAAGTCTAACACTTGTTCTGCATCATTACAACTTACGGTAAGGTCATCATAGCATACTAAAATGGGAGCAAGTTTATCCTCAATATGGATGTACCCCCAACAAGAATTGCCGACGGCATTTAATACTCTTACTTTTAGTGTTTGTCCGATGTAGTCACCAGTCACAACAGGTGTTGTCGGTATTAATACATCATTTAGATTCAATACTTCTACAGTGTAAACACATGCTGGATCAGGGTCTTCCAGAACCACATCAAATGTGATTTCTGCTTCACAATCACCATCCAAAGACACTTGTACATTATTGTTACATGCTAGTTCGCACTGTGCGAAGGAAACATTTGATAACATAAATGTCAGCATTACTACAAGCCAGTATTTCATGCTTTGCGCATACTGTGCTTTCTTTAATCTTGTAGAATTCTCCATTTCTTAAATTTTTTGAAATTCAGTTTTTATTAATTCAATTTTTGTTCAGAAAATTGTATGGAGAATGCCTAAGCTATTATCTGTGTCGATACTCGAAATAAGCGGGGGAGCTCTGAGTATCTTATTATATTTTATACGAGCTGATGTTCCAGTGCAAATTTTATCAGATTTACAGTATTGCGTACACCGAGTTTTCGCATTATGTTTTTCCGATGTACTCCAACTGTTTGATCGCTAATAAATAATTCTTCTGCGATCTCTCTGTTGTTTTTTGCTTGGGTAATCAATGACAAAACTTCTTGCTCTCTACTTGTGAGCTTTCTTTTTATCATAAATCTGTCTTCATAAACAGATTTGTGCCCTTTACCATTCGGAACGACACCAAAATTGCTTTTAGGGGGAGTTATATGCAATCCTGGGGCTAAGTAGGTTTTGTCATTAAAAATATTGACTATTCCTTCTTTTAGCTCCTCTTTAGTATTTGATTTCAATATGTATCCATTTGCACCATTCATGAGAGCGTTCTTAACGAATTTGTGATCACTATACGAGGTCAAGACACACATTTTTAGTTCTTTGTCTAGCGCTCTTATTTTAGGAATCACTGATAATCCGTCATCTCCTGCGAGGTTCAAATCGAGAATTACAAACTCAACATTATGGGTTTGTATACTTTCTAATAATTCTTCGGAGCTGGCAACGACATCCACTATATTTAGCAAAGGAGGATTATCTAATGATGATAAAGCTTTTAACCCCTCAACAAACATAGTTTGCTTATCCGCTACAATTGTCTTAATTGCTGTCATGTCCTTAAATTATTTAAATACTAAAACTCCACTTTCTCAAGCGGACTTAAATTCGTCATGGTACTTAAAGCAAAAGAAGTGCCAAAAAAGGGTACTGGATGTATTTAATTAATCCAAATATGAGTCAGCATCCCGTATTACTGAGTTAGAAGAGGTAGTTTCTGTATAAATAAAGCCTGGAACTAGGCTAAAAGCGCCTGTATTTCCTTGTTTATCCATGGCTACATAGCCTACTTGGAGATCTTGGTAATTGCCTTTTTGGACTATGCGTATAACTGCATTTTTACAGGCTTCAGCAGGCGTTGCGCCCTGTCGCATCAGTTCGACCACAAGGAACGATCCTAGTGTTCTAAGTACTAGTTCGCCCATACCAGTTGCTGTTGCCGCACCTACTTCATTATCTACAAAAAGTCCGGCGCCAATGATAGGAGAGTCTCCTACCCTACCATGCATTTTGTATGCGAGTCCACTGGTGGAGCAACCGCCTGCTAAGTTTCCATTTTTATCAATGGATAACATACCAATGGTGTCGTGGTTTTCAATATTGATTACTGGTTTATAGTTGCCATCTTTCTTCCAGGTTTGATATTTTTTATTCGATTCTGGCGTGCTAAGGTCTTCGATAGGAAAGCCAAGTTCGCGTGCGTATTGCTGTGCCCCTACTCCTGTTAGCATGACGTGTGGCGTATTCTCCATCACCTTTCTTGCTAATGAAATGGGATGTCTCACACCTTGGAGAAAAGATACAGAACCAGCCTTCCCCATACTATCCATTATGCAGGCATCTAAGGTTATATTTCCGTCTCGATCGGGTAATCCACCAACACCAACAGAAAGATCACTCTCGTTGTTCTCAGCCATTCTGATTCCCATTTCTATGGCATCTAGAGCAGAGCCACCGTTGATTATCGCATTTAGTGCTGCTTGGTTATCTTCCTCATGCTTCCAAGTCGATATGATTTTAGGGTAATCGGTTTTTACATTGGTTTTGCCTTGGTTATTTGAATTGCATCCTAACGTGGAAAAGGCAGTTGCAATAGTTGTTGTTTTGAGAAATGATCTTCTGTTAGGCACTTTTTCTTATTTGTAAGTAAAATATGAAAAAATTGGCGTTTGTGGGGCTCGGTAGTAGATGGGAAATTGACAATGGGCAATTAATAATATTGGTTTTAAGCTATAAGTTTAAAACAGCGATAGTTAGTAGATTAAAGTATCGGGTGCGTATGTAACAGTGTCTTTATTGTAGATGAAGATAATATAGAGCCAGAAAACTTTAGATCATTCATTAGATCAAGGTTACTTTACCAAGAGTAAATTTTTTGTTCCAGATTTATATCATTCTTCCAGCTAAACGGATAAGCTGACAGTGCGCATTAAAATAAAGCTCAGAGTTAATTTTAATAGCATTATTAACCTTTCCTATAAAACTTAGCTCTAAGTTGTTTTCTGGAATATAGTATATATCTTTTTGGACCTTTATTGATAGAAAAGCAAATCCATGCTCAGAAGTAACTTGTGGTGATTTGATAGGTGCACAAACCTCTCTCTATCGTGAGGTATTAATTGTTTCTTATCATTTTTGATATTTTTGTGAGACCTCAATCTTACATGTTTAAAGTTCATTGCTTGTTTCTTCTTAATTCAGACTTTCATAGGTTCTTTCAATTTATATACAGCATTGTCTACTTATTACTCAATCAAAATCTTGACCTTAGTACCCAGTAAACGTTCACAATAGTGCATAACATATTGCTATTACGCAATATGTTTTTTATCCCTTCTAGTGTACACTTGTCGTTAAACGTGCGCAGTTTAATTGCTGTCTTAGTAAGCGTTTAGAGCCGGCCATACTCCACATGCAATCGGGTTATAATGTCGATCGTTGTAGGTTGTATTTTGATAGAGTGTGGATTATTTCTTTACCATCTTTACGATGCTGTATCTAAGACCAGTTTCTATGAGCAGGTTGTATACTCCTGTTGACATTGTTGGATTTATGTCAAGTTTTATAAAGTTATCGCCTTCTACAACATTAGATTCTATCGTTTGCACTATTTTTCCTTCAATATCCATGATTCTTATAGAGAGATCATATTCAGATTCTGAGTACACTTTTAGAATAGTTTGATTTTCAACTGGATTTGGGTATAAAGAAGATTCTAAATGTATGGCTGGTAACGTAGGACCAGGACCTTTTGGAATTTTAGTGTGATCCATTGCTCCAAAGCAATTGTCTTGCATAAGATCTATATCTGTATTTCTCATGATGACATCTTGCATTGTTGTTGCTTTAATTCTAGCGATATCGTCTTCAGAAAAATAATCGTCATTTTCGAAATAAAATCTATCTCCATCTCTTAGGTCTCTGAATTGCTCCATTAGAGATACAGAGAGTAATTCTCCATAAATCATATTAGGCATTGGTTCTTCGCTTAACATACCTACCCATGCATCTAATTTATCTATATCGGTGTATACACTTTGGAGTGCTGCTAATGCTTCAGGATCAGAAGTAATTTGTGAAAATTCTGTGTATGGTTCTAGATCAAACTCAGCACGTAACTGATTATAATCTGCAACTCCTCTTTCTCTTCCACGCGCTATATTTATTGCTGCAAGATCAAGACCTCCGCCTGATCCTGGAGGGCCAAATAAAAAGTTTCTTACATCATCAACAATTTTGTTGTCCATTTTTTGCTGGACCTGAGTAGCCATACCTATGAGGTATGGGTCTATTCCTCCAGCGAGAGAAACTACGATAGGATTGAAGAATGCATCTCTTAATGAGATATTACCGTTTGATAGTTCATCTCCATTGTTATCCATTCTGATAATATCAGAATTAATGAGTGTGTGTCCTACTCTAAATGCTGCTGCTGAGAATAAATTTGTAATGTTAGGATTAACATCAGGCTTGTAGCCAGAGTACTCCTCAATATTTAAGCCCGTTACAGGCAACCATTCGTAATATGTTATTGCTTGTAAGATTGCTCCTACTTCTTTTCTTGCTGTTTGGTAAAGTGTTTCATCACTCCAATTTGGATGTTCCAAAACGAGTTCTCCACAAATTCTATTATGTTCTCTCATGAACAGTGTATGCATAGCCGTAAGTAGAGGATTTTCATTTGCACGTGAATCTCCAGCAACGTAAAGCTTACCACCAGAATGTGTATCGTCATCCATTGCTGGTGCTGCACCATCTTTAGGGTCATTAAACTCACCTGTAGTAGTATTCCATGGCAGTAAATCTCCGGTGGAAACTCTAAGTTTTCCATGACTAAATGATCGTAGATAATCTGCTGTTTCTTGGTTGCTTCCATAGACATTAGAACCGTCTATAAATGCTGTAATTTTATTCTTGTATTGTCTTGGAGAATCTACGCCAGTTCCGGCTACTACTTCAGATCTTCCCAATGCAATTGCTGCTCCTGGCAAAAACCATTCATCGTCTTCTGGTACGATTACTAACACAGGTTCATTGGAGTTACCGACTTTAGAAAGGTCATGGTCTAAAAACTGACCAAAGACCCAAACAAAATCACTGAGTTGGAAAATGTCTTCTGTTGTTGCGGGTTGGTCAAAAACTCTATTGGATATTACTCTGGCGTTAGGTTTGTCGTCATGCAGTTCTGAGACACCATCTTTGTAATTTACGGATGTAGTTCTAATAAGCTCACCGTTCTCCATACCCCAGGTAGGATTGTCTATATTATTGCCTTGTCCATTAATAGTTCTGTACTCCTGAGAATTGACAAAAGTCGAAATAAAAACTATGAACACTACACTTAGGTATATTCGCTGCATTTCTTATACTTATTTTGTTCACGGGGTTTCCACACCCAAATGTCCCTCAAATATAGAAGAAATTCTAGTAACAGTTTTGAGAATTCTCTAGAAAATAAAAGATTTTACTGAGGTTTTCTCTTCCTGATTCAAATAATGAACCAAGTTGAAAATTCTGTTTTGAGATGTGGAATTAGATAATAATGTATGGCTTAAATATACCATATATATTTTATTCTTTATCAATAATTTAGTGCTTAACAGATAGGGTTTTAACATATATAAAAATTAGTCAGTGCTCTATTCGGCATGTAATTTCATGAATTATGTAAAATAGACGACAAAGCATAATAAAAGGATAGAAGAGACAATTTAATGGCTATAGTCCGCAGAAGAACATTGAAATTGATAACATTGGTACGTATCTACTGTTATATTTGTGTATTAACACGAAAATCATATGAAAAAATTATTCTTCCTTTTCTTCTTTAGTGCATTTATTGGAAATGTGTCTTTTAGTCAAAATTTCTTTGTTGAAAACAAAGATTTCAGGTCTATAGGTCATGCTCAAAATGCGGGTATTCAATCGTTTGAGTCTTATACCATTGATCATGATGCATTAAAAACGTATATGAGTAAGGCAGCTATGCAGTTTTCTGGTGAAGCTGGCATTATGCTGCAATTACCGCTATTGGATAAGGGGGTTGTTGACTTTATGTTCTATGAGTCTCCTTGTATGATGCCAGGCATATCTGCTAAGTATCCATTTATTAAGTCCTATAAAGGCTTCGCTGTGGATAATCCTAGCATGAACTGCAGGATAGATTTTGGTACTCAGGGAATGCATGGGGCAGTAAAGACCAAGGATGGTTCTGTTTATATGGATGCAGTGGAAGGAAGTGATAAGTCAGCTGTTCTTTTTTATTACACGAAAGATCAGACTGTTGCATCAAATAGTATTTCCAAGTGTGGTTTTGATCCGCAGGATGAGGAGATGTTGCATGAAAGCTTGGATGATATGGATATTCAGGCAAGTACCCGCTCAGGAGAAAATATACCTCTAAGAGTCTACAAATTAGCAATTGCTACTACTGGGGAGTTTGGTGAAACTTTGGGTCAAACTGTTGAGAATACCTTGTCGTTACTGAATACTTCTGTGAATAGGCTGAATATGATTTTTGAAAACGAGTTATCTCTTAAAATGGTGCTGGTTGATGATAATGACAAGTTATTTCATTTTGACTCCAGTACTGATCCTTTCTTTGATGGCTCTAGCTCAGGTGCAACTCCAGACGATCCAGGTCCAGGTCTATTATCAGAAAATCCCATTTTTATCAATAACACTATTGGTTTTCAGAACTATGATTTGGGACAAATTTATACACGTGGTTGTGTTAATGGAATAGGAGGTGTTGCCTTTCTAGGAGTATTATGTGGTGGTGTCAATCTTAAAGCAGGAGGAGTGACATGTTTTGGTGGTAGTAATATCTTAGCAACAACGGTACGTGTTGCCGCACATGAGATAGGACATCAATTGAGTGCTCAACATTCTTTTAATAACTGCAGTGGTGTAACAGCTACAGAAAATCTAAATGAAAATCCGGGCACAGCGTATGAACCTGGTAGTGGAATAAGCATAATGTCCTATGCAGGAACATGCAACAATAATGGAGAAAATAACAATTTGGCTGGGACTAGTTATGATGTATATCATACTGTTTCGCTCAATCAAATGTATACATTTACTCGTTTAGGCCCTGGTTCACAATGTGGGATAGAAATGGATATAGACAATCATGAACCAGATTTAAACTTGGATTATGAAAATGGTTTTTCGATTCCAATCGGTACACCTTTTGAATTAACAGGGATTGCATCTGATGAAGATGGGGATACATTATCATATTCATGGGAACAATGGAATTTAGGACCGAAAAGCATACTCGGTTCCCCTGTTGGAAATAGCCCCACTTTTAGAAATTTTTATCCGGATGCTGATGCAAGCACGAGGCATTTTCCAAAACTAAGTAGCACCTTATCTAATGCGAGTAGCATAGCAGAGATCTTACCTGAGTATTCTCGTGATCTAAATTTTATGTTTACTGTAAGAGATAATAATTTGAACGGTGGAACGGCTTCATGGGAGGAAGTAGCATTTTATGCTACGGAAAATGCAGGTCCATTTAAAGTGCTGAGTCAGAATACACCTAATGAATTTATGGTCGGTGAACGGATACTTGTGGAATGGGATGTGGCTAATACAGACAAGGCACCTGTAAATACGAAATACGTTGATATTTACTTGTCTATTGATGGTGGATATACAATGCAATCTATTTTAGCAAAAAATGTTGTAAACGATGGTGCAGAATATGTCAATATTCCAGAAGTTGTATCTAATCAAGCTCGCATTAAAATAAAAGCTGCTGATAACATCTACTATGACTATAACGATGTTGATTGCTCAATTATAGAAGCTAATGAGCCAGGCTACTATTTTAATTTTGAGAATTTTGCATACGATGTGTGCGCGCCAACACAAATCTCAGTTCCAATTGAGGGTTTCTCTTTTGGTGGTTACAATGAGACAATTGAATACTCAATAATAGGTGGATTACCTGGAGATATACCGCATATCTTTACTTCAAATAATATTTCTTCTACGGCTACTACGAGTTTGGAAATTGACTTTTCTGATGTGGTTTTAAATAATTATTATATTGTCACAGTTCAAGGGGTTTCTTCAACGAATGACACGATCGTGCGTAATTTGGAACTTGAAATCACTTCTGTAGACTATTCTGAAATTGCATCTATAACTCCTGTGAACGGAAGTTCAAATAATCCTGTTACGCCTTATTTTGAATGGACAGGAAGTAGTAATGCAGATCTTTACACGATTCAATTGTCTACGAGTGCGAAATTTGAAGATGCACTTACGAATACAATAAACAATATAGATGCTGAATCTGCAGCGTACGAAGATTTGTTAGAAAAAGGAACGATATACTATTGGAGGATTCTAGGAGAGAACAAATGTGGTATTGCCGAATATGGTGACATCTTTGCATTTTCTACTGTTACCGAAACATGTAATTCTTATGTTTCTTCTGATCTACCGATTAACATCTCGCAATCAGGGATGCCAACCGTGGAGTCAAAAATATTTATTACAGATCAAGGAAAGGTGAGTGATGTAAATGTTTCTATTAAGGGAGCACATACATACATTAGTCAACTGCGAGGAACTCTTGTATCTCCATCTGGAACAGAAGCAAGAATGTTTGGTAACAACTGTTTTAATCTTTCGAATTTTGATTGTGGGTTTGATGATGAATCTGCGTTTGACATTAGTTGTCCTTTGACGGGTGGCCAGTTGTTTATCCCTCAACAGGCACTTTCTGTTTTCAAGGATGAAGAAATTGAAGGAGAATGGACATTCAGAATAGATGATACGGATGGTGGTGATGGCGGTAAATTTGAGATTTTCGATCTCGATCTATGTTCGTCTAAGAACATTGATAATCCGTATATATTAAATAACAACACGCTGTTCTTAGGCGATGGTGCTAGAAGGAACATAGGTGAGTCGCTTTTACGTGCATTGCATCCTACTATAGAATCTGGAGATTTGATATTTACGATATTAAGAACACCGCGCATAGGTACTCTCCTGCTTAATAATGAAGAGGTAGCTATAGGCGATCAATTTACGCAAGCGGACATCGATGCAAACCGATTAGACTATAGGCATGAAGGAGAAAATATTGTAGAGGATCAATTCTTTTTTACTGTTGTAGATGGTCAAGGTGGCTGGATAGAAACCACTGCATTTAATATAGAGATAGAATCGTTTACTGCAACAGAAAATCCTGATGATGTGACAGATGTATTTGCTGTGTACCCTAATCCTACTGCTGGAAAAGTCATTTTAAAATCAGAAAAATTCTCTGATAGCTATACGGTTCAAATTTTAGGAACACAAGGGAAACTGCTTTACAATGGCAAGCGTTCTGGTTCTGTTTCTGAAATTGACTTGAGTGCATTCCAGGATGGGATTTACATTTTGAAGATTGAGAACGAGGATATACGGCAGGTGGTGAAGGTCATTAAGAATTAAGTTAGCCGTTTGGGCAGTGAAGAGTGAAGAGTGAAGAGTGAAGAGTAGGCAGTGGGTAGTGAAAAGTGAAAAGTGAAAAGTGGGCAGTGGGCAGTGAAAAGTGGGCAGTGGGCAGTGAGCAGTGAGCAGTGAAGATTTGACAATGAACAGTATTTTTTAATCTCTTGTATTAAAGATTTCTCGGTTCGCTAAGGGAAATGAAAAAATATAATGGTTTGGCTTTTTTGATTATTACTGTAAGAAGTGATACTGCTGTGTCAGTTGCCTGGAATGGCAACCGCAGGTTGCGTACGTAGTACCGAAGCGCACGCGGAGTATGGAAGGGAACGACCCCGGTACGGGGTGACACCCAAATAAAAAAAAGTAAATTACTCTATGGCGTTTCCTTTTTTCTTATACCAGTAGGCTTGCAAGAGTCCGCGGATAAGTAGGAAACTCAGAAGGGCGAACCATAGGCTGTTATTCTCGGACATGAACTGACGTAATATCTGATGTGTGGCGAGATAAATGACCAGAGCTATGAGCATCAAGTTGCGCATGGATTTAGAAGCTGTCAGGCCGATGTATATGCCGTCCCAGATGTAGGATAGGAAGGCAAAAAGCGGCAGAATGGCTACCCAGTACATGTACTGTTCTGTGGTTGCGGCAAGGGTATTATCGCTGGTAAATACTTGCACGAGCGGGCGTTTAAAGAAGTAGTAAATAAATGTGTATATCAGTGCAAAAATGGCTCCCCACACGATGACTTTGTTGATCACTTTTTTAAGTTGTGTGTAATTCTGCGCGCCTTTGTATTTTCCGACTAATGATTCTGATGCATAGGCGACTCCGTCAATGCCGTAAGACATCCAGTTTAAAAATTGTAGAAGTATAAGGTTAACTGCAAGAATGGTTTCTCCTTGGGTGGACGAACTGCGATAAAAGTATGCGAAGGCGAAGGTGAGACAAATTGTTCTGATGAAAATGTCTCTATTTATCAATAGAAATTTCTTTAGTTCTAGCCACTGGGTTAAGATTTTAATTTGCAGACCGTGGAGTAGATTTTTATACTTGTACAAAATCAAAATGATGATGAGTAAGACGCCACAATATTGTGCAATTACGGTCCCGAGTGCTACGCCTTTTACTTCAAGTCCGAGGTGTACGACACAGTAATAGCTTACTGCTATGTTTATGACATTTACTGCTATGGTTACGAGTAAGGGGTACCAGGCGTTTTGCATTCCTAGAAACCAACCTGTACATGCATAAATACTTAGGGTCGCTGGGGCTGCCCAAAGTCTGGTATAATAATAATCTTTGACCATGTCTGCTTGCGATGGTAAGACTTGCATTCCAGAAAAAGAGATCTGCTGGATAGGATAGGCTAAAAATACTATCAGGAAGGCTAATCCGATGGAAAGCAGTAGAGCACGTCCTAGCGTATCCCTTATTTTAGTTGTATCGTTTTCGCCAAAAGCTTGCGCGGTTATTCCAGTTGTACCCATACGAAGGAAGCCAAAATTCCAGTATAAAAAATTAAATATCATAGAGGCGATACCTACGGCTCCTAAGTGACTTACGGAAAGATGCCCCATGAGGATTGTATCTACAGATGACAGCAAGGGGATAGAAATATTACTAAGAATATTGGGTATTGCAAGCTTGAGTATTTCTTTATTTGTAGACATCTAGGGTGCAATATCTTGTTATTTCTTTTTATCCCTGAATAATCATTGTTTAAATATTATCTTTATTCTTAATATGTTATTGAGAAAGTAGGAAATATGGATCCTAGAAAGAAAATTGCTATTGTTTTTGGAGGGCGTTCAACGGAACATGAAATATCGTTGTTGTCTGCCCAGAATGTTATTAAATCTTTGGATAGTTCTAAATATGAAGCTGTCTTAATAGGCATTGATAAATCTGGAGAGTGGCATCTGAGTTTTGATGCATTGTCTTTGTTTTCTTCGGATGATGCAAGCAAGATCACTCTGCATATAGATGATACTCCAGTTCTGCTTTCGCAAAATGCGAATGAACGTATTTTGGTTAGTGGGAAGACAGGGGAAACCTTATCTAAAATTGATGTTATTTTTCCGGTATTACATGGGCTTTATGGTGAAGATGGTTCAATACAGGGTCTCGCGCGTCTAGCGAATATTCCTTGTGTAGGATGTAGTGTTTTAGGATCTGCGATAGGGATGGACAAGGACATTATGAAACGTTTGTTGCGTGATGCGGATGTTGCTGTGGCGGATTTTGTAACTATTCGTCCGCACACGCGGGATCAATTTTCGTATAGTGCGATAGAAAAAAATCTGGGTAAGGAGTTATTTTTAAAACCTGCGAATTTAGGGTCTTCTGTAGGCGTGTCGCGTGTAGATAATGCGGTTGATTTTGAAAAGGCATTGGATTATGGTTTCCTATATGATCCCAAAGTGATCGTGGAAGAAAAGATTACGGGAAGAGAAATAGAGTGTGCTGTCTTGGGAAATGAAATTCCTGAATGTAGTATTCCAGGTGAGGTGATTCCGAAGGGCGGCTTTTATTCGTATGAGAATAAATATCTTGATGAGTCTGGTGCCGAGTTGCTGATCCCTGCGCAGTTAACGGACGAAGATCAGGCGCGCATTCAAGCATTGGCTATCCGTACCTATCAGCTGTTAGAATGTGAGGGATTGACGCGTGTGGACATGTTTATGCAGTCCGATGGAAAATTGATAATAAATGAAGTGAATACGATTCCAGGATTTACTGGTATAAGTATGTATCCTAAATTATGGGAATATTCTGGTCTATCCAACGTAGCTCTTGTGAGCAAATTAATAGAATTGGCTATAGCAAGTCATGAAAAAAGAAACGCACTTAAAATAGATTGAACGTTATAAGTGTTATTTTTACATCAACATAATTACATTGACAACGAAAGCTTTTATTAAACAACTCTTATTTATACTCCTCTTCGTCATCCTCGTGATTGCGCTAATAAGTTTATGGTTGCGTTATTATACAAACCATGGGCAGAAACTGGAGTTACCGGATTACATAGGTCAGAATTATAATGATGTAAAAAAGGATGCAAACGAGCGTAGTTTTAGAATCTCTGTTGCTGATTCTGTGCATATTGTAGGTAAGCCAGGCGGAGAGATTATTTCTCAGAATCCAAAACCAGAAAGCACGGTAAAGGAAAATAGGATGATCTATGTTACTACCACGAAATATAATCCAGACAAAATTAATGTGGGATCATTACCGACACTATATGGAACATTTTACGAATCCAAGTGTAAGGATTTATCGTATTTAAATATTAATTGTAGCATTCAGGGTTATAAGCATGATTCTGGTGCAAAGAATCATATTTTAGAAGTGTATTATAACGGAAAACTGATATCGAGTAAAAACGGTAGAAATAACAGTATCGAGATAGAAAAGGGTGCGACGCTAGACTTTGTATTAAGTAAACCAGATGGCAAGGAGCTCCCGCTTCAGGATTACATATGTATGTCTCTGGATCAAGCAAGGTTTCTAATAGAAACTGGCGGCTTGCAAATAGGTACGATAGCTGGTAATGGTGAGATAAAGGATGAGGGGACAGCCTATATAGTAGATCAATCGCCTCGTTCAAAACCAGGTGCTACTATTGTTATGGGAGAACTCATAAACTTCAGGATACAGCAAAATAAACCATCAAACTGTAAATAATATTATGGATATAAGTGTTATGGAGTTAAAGGAGAAGCTGGATGCTGGAGAAGATTTTATTTTTATAGATGTGCGTGAACCCTACGAGTACGCGGAGTACAATCTTGGAGCTACTCTTATTCCTATGGGGGTTATTCCTGCAAAACTTTCTGATTATCAAGACGTTAAGGAGCAAGAAATTGTCGTACATTGCAGGAGTGGAGCGCGCAGCGGTCAGGTTAAGGAGTTTATGATGCAGTCAGGATTTACAAATGTGCGCAACTTAATAGGTGGTGTATTAGAATGGCAAGCTAGAGGCTATTAGAAGTGTTAAAAAAATCTGAAAATTGGTGTTACTTTAACATTAATTGGCAGTCTAAAGATCATAAATCGAATGTAATCTAAAATCAAACAAATCATAACAATGGGAGAATTATCAGAATCTTTACAAACAGCATTACAAGGGACGTATAATACTACGGCTGCTTTTATTCCAAAATTAATCAGTGCAATCGTATTGCTACTTATTGGTTGGATTATAGCTAGATCTTTAAAATGGGCTCTTTACAAAGTATTGAAAGCAGTTAAATTTAACAGTTTAGCAGATAAAGTAGGAATCAATGGCTATTTGGCTAAAGGAGGAATGAAGACAGGTGCTTCAGGAATCATTGCAAAATTAGGTTATTGGATAGTTATGTTGACAGTACTAATTTTATTTTTCAACACACTTGGACTTGAGTCTGTATCAGGATTATTACAAGATGTGATTAAATTTATTCCGAACATCATAGTAGCATGTATCTTACTTATCGTGGGAATGTATCTTGCTGAGTTTGTGAGTGGTCTTGTAGTAGCTGCCTTAAAAGGTGGAGACTTTGACAATCCTAATTTAGTTGGTAGAATTGCTTATGGAGCTGTTATGTTTTTCACAGTTGCGATCGTAATGAATCAGTTAGGAATAGCTGAAGACTTAGTGAACAATGTGGTAGGAATCATCTTAGGTGGTTTAGGACTAGCAACTGCAATCGCATTTGGACTTGGAGGAAGAGAATGGGCAGGTAGACTAATAAATAAATACACGAAAGCTTAATTAAGAGCTTAGTTATAGATATAAAAAAGCCGCTTCAGTTGAAGCGGCTTTTTTCGTTTACAGCTATTTGGGAATAGCTGTAAACAACGGTTTTGGGTTTGGCGGTTTTGGGTTTTGTAATTTTTGTCAGTTTTAAGCTACAAGCTTAAAACAACGGTGTTTTGCTGCGCATGGGTGTGTGTACTCACTTCGTTCGCAAGGGTGTGGATGACGGTTTTGAGTTTTGTAATTTTTGTCAGTTTTAAGCTACAAGCTTAAAACAACGTGTGGTTACAAACTACAAGCTTTTAGAACTTGTTTTTCCACATCATGGATTCCACTGGTTTCAATGTGCGTTCGTTATACTTCGCGTTTTTCTTTTTGTTGTAGTAGTTTTCTATTTCACCATTTACCGCAAAATATATAAGTTGGCCAATGGGCATTCCTGCGTAAATACGTACTGGATGTACACAGGATATTTCAAGCGTCCATGTATTACAGAAGCCCACGTCTCCTTTTCCTGCTGTCGCATGAATATCAATACCGAGCCTACCGACACTAGATTTCCCTTCTAAGAAAGGTACAGAGTTGTGCGTCTCCGTGTATTCTTCTGTAACACCTAAATAGAGTGTTCCTGGATGGATCACAAAGCCCTCCTCCCCTATTTCAATTTCTTCTATTGTATTATGTTTCTTGGCGTCTAATATTTCATCTGTATAGGTTGCTAAGAATTTCCCTAGATGCACATCATATGAATTGGTCCCTAGGCTATTCCGGTTGAATGGTTCGATCACAATTTCTTTGCTTTCTATAGCGTTCAAGATCTGTTTGTCAGTAAGTATCATATTCTAAATTTACACAGTCTACAAACTTAATTTTTTTTAAGCTTACGACATGCTTTATATTCTGTTATATCCATTAATGTATATATTGTTGTCATAAATATGAAGATTGGGGATTATTAAGGAAATACAAAATGCAGCAGGTGCCCTAATCGCTATATGCGACTATAGTGGCGATCCTCGTTATTATGTAGATGCCTTGAAGATTCCAACTGATGATTTAAAAGAATTGGATCAGATCAATGCCCGTCGTAAGCAAGAAATTCTTACGAGCAGATATTTAATTCAACATTTGATGGGTAAGAATATTTGGTCTTCGTTCAAAAAAGATGGCCATGGCAAGCCTTACATTGATGGATCAGATCTATTTATTTCTTTGTCCCATTCTTACAACAGGTCTGCAGCGATCGTCTCCGAAAAGCAAGTGGGGATAGATCTACAGAAGCATGTTAAGAAAATAGAACGTATTAAACAAAAGTTTCTTAATCCAATAGAACTCCAATGCGTGAACAACGCGTTTAAGGAAGATTTGCTCCACATATATTGGGGTGCTAAGGAATGTATGTTTAAAGCGTATGGTAAAAAGGAAGTAGATTTTAAAAAACATTTGTTTGTAGATTATATTGACACTCCTGGGGAACGAGGGTATTTCTCTAGCAAAATGCAAAAACATGAATTTAACACGCGCTATACTATGTACTTTGAAAAACTGGATGATTTTTTCCTTGTTTATGGCATTCCTAATGACGATAAGCAGCTGCAAACAACAAGTTAAGAGTTCAAAAGAAACAACCTTGCAGGAAGAAACAATCCCTGAAAGTTTTTTTAATTTTTACAATCGGTTTCATACTGATAGTACCTTCCAAATAGAACATATCGCCTTTCCCATCCCGGAGATAGAGGCAGGTGTGAAGTATACACCTGATACATGGATACTTAATAAGCCTTTTTCTGTTGATGATGAAAACTACAAGCGTGAGATTCAGAATGTCAATGGTATCATCCATGAAGTCATATATCATACGCAGGGGATTTTTACATTAGAACGGCGGTTTACTAAGCTTGTAGAAGATCAATGGCATTTGATCTTCTATAAGGTTTCTAATGATCTAGATGACGGCTGGGTGAAATAAAAAAAGTGTTGCCACTTTTTCAAGTGGCAACTCATTTTTGAATTTCAAAAA
>Ga0209828_1001105_pt1 | contig 25055 bp, 25 predicted proteins | sample MaitaG_FD_187429 | JGI IMG/M metagenome (GOLD analysis project Ga0209828, IMG submission 187429) | Marine algal microbial communities from Maine, USA - Maine_Asex2 metaG (SPAdes) (version 2) | ecosystem: Host-associated > Algae > Red algae > Unclassified | place: Maine, USA | collected 2015-01-05
TTGCAATCTTTTCAATTGGGCAACGTATTTAAAAATGGCGTAAATACGGTAATTGCTGGTAGACCAAATGCTGGAAAATCCACTTTGTTGAATACGCTTTTGCAAGAAGAAAGAGCCATTGTTTCCAACATACCTGGCACTACCCGCGATAGCATTGAAGCCATCATCAACATCAACGGTATAAAATTTAGGTTGATTGATACCGCAGGAATTAGAGAAGCTAAAGACACTATTGAAAAAATTGGTATTCAGCGCACTTTTGAGGCCATTGAAAAAGCCAGTATTTTAATTTATGTGTATGATTATGAAACCTTTGCCCTAAATGACTTAGAAAAAGACATTAAGGAATTACAACATAGTAAAGCTCAAATATTTTGCGTTGCTAATAAGTTAGATTTAACCGATGGCGTAAATGACAAATTGATTGCGGCATTGGAAGAACGATTGCCTAATGTTACGCATTTAGGAATTTCTGCCCTAAAAAATGAAAACATAGATCGCTTAAAAAAGATCATTTCAAAAGATATTGCTTCACTACAAAAAGGCGATACCATTGTTTCTAATATACGTCATTTTCAACATCTTAAAAAAGCCAATGAATATTTAGAAATAGCCCTTCAAAATTTAGAGCAAGGCATTTCCGGTGATTTAATAGCTTTAGATATTCGAGCAACTTTGCAGGAGTTGGGTAGCATTATTGGCGAAGTATCAACGGATGATTTGTTGACAAGTATTTTTCGGGATTTTTGTATTGGGAAGTAACTACTACAAAACAAACAAATAGTAAATACATAATAACTACATAAAAGATTGAAAATTAGAAGCTTAATATCTACATAGTATTTATTGTTATTTGGCGTTGGTAATGGTTTATTTAGTTTATATTTGTACCTCATTTGTACCTTTCGTTATGAGGTACAAATATATTAAGTAATACAATATTTTTTTTGCGCTTATTTGCCCTTAATTATACTTAACAACATCTAACGTTATTTAATGAGTAGTAATATTGAGATACAACGAATTTGCGAATACTGTAAAAATGATTTTACAGCCAGAACCACCGTTACAAGGTTCTGCTCAAATCTTTGCCGGAAGCGGTCAGGTAAGGCACGTAGAAGGGAAGCGAACATTCAGCGATCAAATAAAGAGACCTTATACAAGAAATTACAGCCCATCGAATTATTACAGGCTAAAGATATTTTGACCGTGCCGGAAGTTGCCAAACTTTTAAATTGCTCCATCCGGTCGGCTTATAATCAAATAAATAACGGCACTATTAAAGCGGTTAATTTGGGCCAACGGCTTACGAGGGTACAACGTTCAGAAATTGATAAACTTTTTATTCAAACAGATATGGAAACAAAAACACCCAAACCCGAACCCATCCAATACGAAGTTAAAGACTGCTACACCATTACAGAAATACAAAAGAAGTTCAATATTTCGGATAGTGCGGTTCAGCAATTGGTTAAACGGCATAACATACCTAAGATGAAAAAAGGTTGGTATGCTTATTTGCCTAAAGTAATTATTGATGATTTGTTAACGTAAAAAAAGTTTTTATACAGGGTTCACCTTTTACACATTTTTCACTAAGCATAAAAGACAATGGCAATAAAAGTAAAACTTAGACAAAAAGAAATTAGCAAAGGGCGCAAAAGTCTTTTTCTTGATTTTTACCCACCAATACCACATCCGCAAACGGGCAAACCTACCCGAAGGGAATTTTTAGGCTTATACATTTTAGAGAAAACCAAATCGCCCATTGATAAGCAACATAATAGCGAAACTTTAAAAATTGGTGAAAGCATAAGGCAAAAGAGAGAAAACTTTTTAAACAAGCCGGAGATATACAGCGAATACGAAAAAGAAAAATTGAGAATTAAAGAGTTGGGCGAACAAAGTTTTATTGAATATTACAAAGCGTTGGCGAACAAACGGCAAAACTCAAACAAAGATAATTGGAACGCATCATTTAACTACCTCGAAAAATTTACTGATGGAAAACTAAAATTTGCAGACCTGAACGAAAAATTTTTTAACGACTTTAAAGAATACCTGTTAACTACTAAAAGCAATAGAAGCGATAAAACAAAGCTCTCTCAAAATTCTGCCGTTTCTTATTTTAATAAAGTAAAGGCTGCATTGAAACAAGCCTATCAAGATGGCTTTTTACAAACCGACTTAAATCGGAAAATTGCGCCCATTAAAACAGCCGAAACCAGAAGGGAATACCTTACACTTGAAGAACTAAATAAACTGGTTAAAACACCATGTAACGATTTATTGTTGAAACGTGCAGCCCTGTTTTCTGCCTTAACCGGATTACGGTTTTCTGATATTAAAAAAATGGTTTGGAATGAATTGGAGTTGATACAAGGGCAGGGCTATTTTTTAAATTTTAGCCAACAAAAAACCAAAGGCGTTGAAGTGTTGCCCATTTCAGAACAAGCATACAGTTTTACTAAGGGTAAAGAAAACCCTGCTGATATGCCACCGGAGCAAGCCGTATTTGATGGGCTTAAATATTCAGCATACAGTAACAAACATTTGTTTCAATGGATAGGAGCAGCCGGAATAACTAAAAATATCACGTTCCATAATTTTAGACATACGTTTGCTACCCTGCAATTATTTAACGGTACAGACATTTATACGGTTTCTAAAATGTTAGGACATAAAGACCTTAAAACTACACAGGTGTACGCTAAAATAGTTGATGAAGCGAAACGTAATGCGGCTAATAAAATTAAACTTGATTTGTAAGTTCAAATACATAAAAGACAAATGAGCAAGAATAAGGAAGTAGAATTTCAAAATAGTTACTTAGAAGTTAAACGGGTATTTTTGGAAATAGCAAAATCTTGTAAAACTAAAGATGCGACATACCTAAAAGAACTTAATATTTCATATCATATTTCCGAGCTTACTGATGCATTCAACAATCCTGTTAACATTAATCAGAAAAATTATGATTTAATTATTGACTTATACGGTTTTTTGAAACCATTATGGTATGAGCTAATGGATGCGTTTCAAGACATTAAAGATAAGGACTATGATTTATTAATTGATCCAATTGTTTTAGAATTAAGAAGTTGCCGTGATTATTTTTATGGCATTTATGATACTTTTAGTGAGGATTTTGAGGAGCAAAGCACATTAATAAAAAGCATAAGTGAATTGAGTGTTGATAGTATTGAATCACAAGAAACAAAAACTACTATGGCAAAGGAAAAAAGCAACAATCAAGAAGAAACTACACCAGAAGAAAAGCTGCAAAATTTATTCAGAATTTATGAAGGTAATCATAATCTATACCATAAAATTAAAGAGTTCACCGAACGAAATTCTGATATTGGTGAATATGAAATGAACGAAGATATAAGAATTGATGGTAAAACAATCGACAATTTTTTAAATGGGTTCATATTGAATGTTATTGAAGAGTTTGTTTTTGATACATTGGAAGCTATTCACATTTTTACCGACCAACCCTTTAAATGTTTTACTTGGATAAAAGGAAGATTAAAAGATTATGACATAATAGAGGCAGAATTTTTAAAATCACGTTTATTAGATGAACTAAAAGATACAAATAGATTTATGCCTTCATCTGATCTTAATTTTATTATTGAATCACTTTCAAATTATGATTGTAAAAATTTGGGAAGCGAGGAAAATTTGACTTGCGAGAGGTATGAATATTTTATAGGAAATAAATCATTTCTTCCTAATGATAACTGGGAGAAAGTTTTTGACGCTTATGCTTCTGTTCGAGGTTATCCGAAAATCACAAAAGAACAAATTTTAGCACAAAAAAAACGTGAATATGAATTGGCAAAAATAGAAGTGGAAGAAGCAATTGAACTGAAAGTAAACGAATCCAACAGAACAAGGGATACAATTTCAGAACAGTTTGATTTGTTAGATAATACTAAAGGTTGGGAATACGCTTTTAAAACACAAAACGACTACACACTTTTTACCAATTTGTTAGTTAATCTTTTTGAAGGGAACAATTACGATTTACCTAAATAGGCTATTCAATTACAGAAAAGATGTAAAACAAGATTGGCAGCTACATTAGGTAAAATTCAACGTAAACTTAGTAATTGTGATAAATTAAAAAATGATAAAGAATTTATGAAAATAGTTAGAGTTTTAAGCCATTATAAGAATCTTACAAATGACCAATTGTACAAGGATTTGACAAGGTTTGGTAAAGATTAAATCAATAAGAAATCTATACAAATTAATGAACCCATAAAACCCACCTTTTAACCCACAAAATCCACACCTAACATTGCAGAGAATTACAAAATAAAAATTCTTTGTATGACAAATAATATAACATTTGAGCAGCTTCCACAAGCTGTAAACAATCTAACAAAAGAAGTTAGCGAATTAAAACGGCTGCTAATAGAAAGGCAGGAAAAACCAACAGAAGATCAACAAGATGTTTGGCTTGATCTAAATGAGTTAGTTGCCTACGATCCTGAAAAGAGAACCAAAGCTACTTGGTACTCTAAAATTTCAAAAGGTGAAGTTCCTTATCATAAACGAGGTAAGAAAATTTATTTTTTAAAATCAGAAATTGATGATTGGTTAAAAGCTGGTAAACGCAAATCAAACGCTGAAATTGAGGCGCAAGCAGAAGCGTATTTATCAAACACAAAAAAAGGGTTGAACAATGAAAAATAAATCATCATACAACCCCCATAAAAGACAGGGTAAAGATAACTACTTTCAAACACAACTGGAAACCATATTTCACTATTTACAGAAACATATTGCAACGGCTTCAATGGTAGAAGAAAAAACGGGTATTCCTCAAAAAAACATTTGCAGGTACAAGCGTGATTTAGAAAAGGCTGGTCAACTTTGGGAAGTGGAAAAGAAAAAATGTAACAAAACAGGTTTCAAGGCTTGGTACTTAACTACCAATCCAAACAATGCTCCATTAGATAATCAACTAAAATTGTTTTGAGATGGAAGCATTTAAATTAAATCCAGAGTTTTCAGATTTGAATAAGCCGGAAGTGTTTGTTAACCACATCCAGGCGATTACAAAAGCAAAAGCCTTACCACATAATCAAATATTAAAACGCCTACTAAAACAGTTTGAGCCAATAGATTTTGAAGCCATTGCAAATCCAAAAAATATTGAAAACTTTAAATTAACGAATAAGCATTATTTGATATTGGCGGTTGAACATGTGTTACAAGTGGCAGAAAATAACCGTTGGGGTTTGTGCAAAAATCACGATTTTATTTACTTGTATAACGGTACTTTTTGGAACGAGTTGGATAAAGAAACCTTTCAAAAATTTTTAGGCGAAGCAGCCGAGAAAATGGGCGTTTCTGTTTTTTCAGCAAGATACTTTCAGTTTCGAGAAAAGTTGTATAAGCAGTTTTTGGGAACTTCATATCTTGAACCAAAATCACCTTTAGCCGATAAGGTTTTAATCAATTTACAAAATGGTACATTTGAAATTAGTTCAGAAGGTACACAATTAAGACCTTTTAATCGTGCAGACTTTCTTACCTATCAACTACCATTTGAATACAATCCAAATGCAGAAGCCCCCATTTTTAAAAAGTACTTAAACAAGGTATTACCAGATAAAGATTGTCAAAAGGTATTAGCAGAATATTTAGGCTTTGTATTTATTAAGCATGGCAGCAACAGGTTAAAAGAAGAAAAAGCGTTGATACTTTACGGAACGGGTGCAAATGGAAAATCTGTATTTTTTGAAATAGTGAGTGCCTTACTTGGTGATGAAAATACAAGTAACTATTCTTTACAAAGTCTAACAAATGACAATGGATATTTTAGAGCAAAGTTGGCAAATAAGTTGGTTAACTATGGTAGTGAAATTAATGGCAAATTAGAAAGTTCCATTTTTAAGCAATTGGTTTCTGGTGAGCCGGTAGAGGCACGTTTACCCTATGGGCAACCTTTCACCTTAAAACAGTATGCGAAACTAATTTTTAATTGTAATGAATTGCCCAAAGATGTAGAACATACCAACGCCTACTTCAGACGTTTTTTAATTATACCATTTGAAGTAACCATTCCACCAGAAGAACAAGACAAAGAGCTACACATCAAAATAATTGAAAAGGAACTTTCAGGCGTGTTTAATTGGGTTTTGGATGGGCTTAACCGATTACTAAAGCAAAAACGATTTACGCATTGTGAAGCTGTTACAAAGGCTGTGGAGCAATATAAAAATCAGTCGGATAGTGTGCGATTGTTTATAGATGAAAACGGTTATGAGAAAAGCCCAACCGAACACAGGCTAATTAAAGAGCTATACATTGCATACAGAACATTTTGTTTAGAAGATGGATATAAGCCCGTGAGCAAATCTAATTTTATTAAAAGGCTTTCGGGTTTTGGTGTTGAAGTAAAGCGGTTAAACTTTGGCAATGTTGCCTATTTATCAAAAGACAAAATACCATTTTGATATGAGAAAACAATACCGTTATACATTAGAGAAAGGCAGTAAAAAGCATCGTTGCCCCAAATGCCATAAAAAACGTTTTGTACGTTATGTAGATGTTGAAACGAATAATTATTTACCAGTTTATTACGGGCGTTGTGACCGTGAGGCTAATTGTTCTTATCACCTAAATCCTTACAACGATAACTATTCAAAAGAAGTTTGGCAACAGGAACATGCGATACAAAATAGCTGGAAGCCAAAGCATCAAAAGCCGAGTAAAAAAGTAATGTGCAAAACAACATTCATTCCGGCAGATGTGTTAAAGCGTACTTGTTCAGGTTATGAAAAAAATATGTTTATTCAAAACCTGCTTAGTAATGTTGCTTATCCTTTTGAGGTGAAAGATGTTGAAAATGCAGTTGCTCAATATCATTTAGGTACAATTAAAAAAGGCTACCGAGCCGGAGCAGTTGCATTTCCGTTTATTGATTTGAATAGCAATATCAGAACCATACAGGTAAAGCAATTTAATAAATCAAACCATACAATAGGTACGGATTTTTTGCATTCTATTTTAGAGAAACATCATAAGCGGAATAATCAACCTTTACCCAACTGGTTAAGGAGCTATTTAAAGAACGATACAAAGGTTTCTTGCTTGTTTGGGGAACATTTGTTGCACCAATACCCAAACAATCCTATTGCGTTGGTAGAAGCCCCCAAAACGGCAATTTATGGTACGTTGTATTTTGGCTTTCCAAAAGTTGCCCAAAATTTATTGTGGTTGGCAGTTTACAATTTAAGCAGTCTCAATTTTAACAAGTGCAAAGTATTAAAGGGTAGAGAAGTGTTTTTGTTTCCCGATCTTTCAAATGAAGGTAAAGCCTTTGAGTTATGGAGCAAAAAAGCCAATCAAATACAAAGAAGATTACAGGGAACGTATTTTAAGGTTTCGGATTTATTAGAGCGATTAGCCCCCGAACCGGATAAAAAGAAAGGCAACGATATTGCAGATTATTTGATAAAATTAGATTGGCGATTATTTAGAAATCAGCGTATAAAAAATACAGTTGCAAGCCATTTGCATGAAATGCCAATTGGTGTAAAAGGTGAAAAAAGTGTAGCTGTTTAAAAAACTTTTTTTTCCACAAATTTAACAAAACATAAAATTTAAAATAAATATGAAAAAGAAAAATAGTTTACAAAAGTTTACAGATATTGAAAAGAAGGTAAACGACTTACTTAAAAAAAAGCAGGTTACAAAAGAGGATATTAAAAAGCTCAATGATAAAGAATTATCACACTTTACTAATGTTATAATTAATAACATTAGTAAACTTAAAGGTATTGAAAAAGATAAATTTTTAGAAGTCATTGACCTTGTTTTACCCAAAGATTCAAAAAACCAAATTTGGGAAGGCAATCATATTAGTATTGGTGCTACTATATCAAATTTGATACAAGAATACAGACGTCTGCCCTCTAAAACAGAAATTGCTAACGAAACCGGATTAAGCCGGACTACTGTTCATAAGCATTTAAACGAATATGCTAATAATCCTTTTTATTTAGACCTCATTGAACAGCATAAATTTATGGCTTCCAATTTGTTGTCAAAGGTTTATTTGTATGCAGCAAATGGTGATATGAGTGCAGCGAAATTGTATTTTAAAATGTTGGGCTATTCTGATAATGGGCAATTAACAAACAATACTTTCAATCAAAATAATTTCATTCAAATTAACAACACGGTATTAAATGAAGATACGATTAAGAGTTTAAATACCGATCAACTGAATGCCATTGAAAACATTTTAAAGGCTGCTGCTCCGGTTAAAGAGGTCGTGGAGATTGGGAAGGGTAAAGAATAACTATGGGCAATTCACAGGTTCGGCAAATAAAGTACCGTTATTATTTACCCTTGTTCTAAAACAATTACCATCTGGTGCAGTAAGTATTATACCGTGACAATCGTTATCTACATAAACATCACCTGAACGGGCGTTTACTATTGGTTCTGCTTCGCAAGGTGGGTTATTTGAGTATGTAAAAGAAATGAAATCAATTTGAACACCTTCGCAGGCTGTACTTGAAATTATCATTTCATCAAAAATTAAGTTATTGTTATTTATGAAAACAAAAGGTTCTGGAATACCAGAATGATTGTTTGATGTAGTTGAAGTAACAAAGTTATGATTGTAATAAAAATCAATTGTTGTAAATCCCGAAGGAGTTGGGTCACTACGGCAACCAGGATCATCCGCAATTAAAAAGTTTACTTCATCTATAAAATCCATATTTGATAAATCTATTTTTAAAGCAACATTTTCGGCAAAATAAATTTGTGATGAACCATAGCCAAACCATAAGCAATTTTGGGTATTGTCAATTTTTACCAACTCCATTTCTATGCCATTTTCAAACCAAACATCGCCGCAAGTAGTTGGTGCATTTGGTACAGGGTTTTCAAAACTTACAGTTACTTGTTGTGAGTAAGCAACTTTATACATAAAAAACGTAAAGGAGATTAGTAAAGTTATGTTCTTAATTTTCATAATGGATTAAAAATTTAATTCTGTTGTAAGCTAATAAAAGAACTTGATACTTATGTAAACGAAGTTTAAAAACTACTTTGATACTTACTATAAAAACTAAGGGCAATTCACAGGTTCAGCAAATAGAGTTCCATTATTGTTTACTCTTGTTCTAAAACAATTTCCATCTGGTGAAGTAAGTATTATACCGTGACAATCGTTATCTACATACACATCACCTGAACGGGCGTTTACTATTGGTTTAGCTTCACAAACAGGTGTGTAGTCAATTGTAATGTCGAGGACTATTACGTTAGTTTCACCAAAAAAATGTACACGATCAATTACATCATTATTTATATTTTCAAATTCATAAATTGAACTTTGTCCAACAATTTCGTAATGTATTTGTGTATTCCCACTATAAAATGAAAATTCTGAACAACACTCATTAATAATAATGCCAAATGTAATTTTATTAATTAACCCTAAGTTTAGCATGTACAAATTAAAAGAACCGTTGTTAAAGTTTAGATTACCATTTCCATAAGTAAAGTTACAAGCATTTATTTCAATTCCTTGTTCACTCCAAGTATCACCGCAATTAGTAGGTGCAGTAGGTACAGGATTTGTGAATGTAATAGTTAATTGGTCTGCCAAAGAAGTTTGAAAAGTGAATAGCAAGGCAAAAGTAATTAGTAAAGTTATGTTCTTAATTTTCATATTTGATTAAAAATTTTGTTTGCTTACAAGTTAACATTTATTCTATAACCTCTTTCAGACTAAAAGTAATATTCAAATCAAAGCCTAAAAAGGTGTATCTTTGAGCAAAGCAGAAGGGTCAATGATAGCCATTAATGACATAAAGCAACAAGCCAGACAAACAGGTATTACTACTTTTGAGGTTTACACGGCTGCATCACAGGCATTAACTACACAAGACGAGCTAATTAATGTGGGTGTTTTGGGTGCATCTTATCAAAGCGTATTTAAAGCTATCAGTAATTTAAACAATGCTTTAGATCATCTTTCTATTACCATTGAGAAACCCGAACAAAAGCAATTGATAGGCAATTTAAAAGGAGCAACCAAAATTGCACAAATGGCACTTGATTTAATTGAGCAGTCCGATCTAAAAACTGAACTAAGTAAACTAACTGAAAAAATTAATGAGGAACTTTCTTTTACTAAAGAGATTTTGCACGATTTAATTAAAGTACATATTGAGCATCCTAAGTTACCACCAATTCAATATTCAGATGAAGTAATAAAAGCATTTAGAGAAACATTAACGGTTGATGATATTCTAAAAGAACAAGCTCATAAAAAAATGGATAAGGCTAAAATGGATGCTGTAATAAAGCGGATGGATATTCAAGACCCGATTAATGAACTTTTAAAAGAATTGAATTAATGAATCACTTAAATAGAATAACCATCAATCCTGATGTAATGCACGGCAAACCCGTTATCAGAAATATGCGTTTTTCCGTAACGCAAATGTTAGAGTTAATTGCAGGTGGAATGAGTTTTGATGAAATTTTAGAAGATTATCCTTACATAGAAAAAGAGGACATAGTGGCTTGCTTACAATACGCTGCAAAAATATCAGAGACTAAACAGGTTGTTCAAATTTCGTGAGGTTTATTATTGATACTCAATTGCCACCTAAGTTGGCAAAATATCTAAAAACAAAAGGCTACGATAGTTTACATACAACTCATTTTGAAAATGGACATTTACTAAAAGACCATGCAATAATTGAAATTGCTAAAAGTGAAAACCGTATTGTAATTACTAAAGATTCTGATTTTAGTGATTATTACTTTTTGAAAGGCGCACCGCCCAAAGTACTGCTACTCAAATTCGGTAACATATCAAACAAAAACCTAATCAATAATTTTGAATTGTATTTTGATGATTTAACATCTGCACTTGCAGAAAACGCTTATGTGACATTTGGAGTTAGCGGTATTTCAGTTGGCTAATCTGCTTTTAAATCATTTCTTTGGGCAACAGCTTCCTCAAACATTTCATCAATGCTTTGCGTAGAAATCCGTCCGGCTTCAATATCATCAAAACCCTGTTATAACGTATTGATTAATATTTGCTTCTTTTCGTTCTTTTATATCGTCATTAAAAAACATCTTCATATCTATAATAGTTATGTTTGAAAATCAAAAGTAGCAATTATTGTTTCATTTGGCCCTAAAAGCCCACATTTCGGCCACTTTTGTATCTTATTTGTATCTAAATTTCATAACTCATTGATTATCAAGGTGAGTTACTTTTTGTATTGGAAGTGAGGTTTTTTGAATATTTTAATTGTATAATAATTACTGTAAATATAGAAGGCCTTGTTTTAAAACCAGTTTGGAATGCTTTTATAAACTCAATTAAATAAACCAATGAACCATTTAAATAGAATTACCATTAGTCCTGACGTGATGCACGGCAAACCCGTTATCAGAAATATGCGTTTTTCCTTAACGCAAATGTTAGAATTAATTGGAGGTGGAATAAGGGTTGTTGTTTTATTGGCACACACGCCGAATACGATAAAATAGATGCTAACAAAATTTAAATATACTGTATGAAAATAAATCCTATTAAATCGGAAAAAGATTACCGTGCAGCACTTAAAAGAATGTAAGTGATTTTTGATGCACCTGTTGATTCTATAGAAGGAGACGAGGCAGAAATTTTATCACTACTTATTGAAAATTATGAAAACGAACATTACCTTATTGAAGCTCCAGACACAATTGAGGCGATAAAAATTAGAATGGAAGAACTGAATATGCGTCAAAAAGATTTGGTTGGCATAATTGGTGGCAAAAGTGGAGTTTCTGAAATATTAAATAAAAAGAAAAAACTGACCGTTGATATGATTAGAGCGTTGGAGCGAGTACTTCAAATATCTGCTTCGGTTTTGGTTAATAATTATAAGTTGGCTTCAGAGTGATTTGGTGGATTGATGACACCTTTTGTTGGTATTGATTACAAAAAGTTTTACCTGACTTAATTTTAGACACACATTTGCCACCCTGCAATTATTTAACGGTATAGACATTTATACGGTTTCTAAAATGTTAGAACATAAAGACCTTAAAACTACACAGGGGTACGCTAAAATAGTTGATGAAGCTAAAAGTAAAGCGGCTAATAAAATTAAACTTGATTTATAAGACTAAAAGCATAAAAGACAATGAACACGAATAAAGAAATAGAATTTCAAAATAAACACTTAGAAGTCAAAAATATATTTTTAGAAATAGCAAAATCTTGTAAAACTAAAGATGCGACATACCTAAAAGAACTTAATATTTCCTATCATATTTCCGAGCTTATTAATGCCTTCAACAATCCTGTTAACATTAATCAGAAAAATTATGATTTAATTATTGACTTATACGGTTTTTTAAAACCATTATGGTATGAGCTAATGGATGCGTTTCAAGACTTTAAAGATAAGGACTATGATTTATCAATTGATCCAATTGTTTTAGAATTAAGAAGTTGCCGTGATTATTTTTATGGCATTTATGATACTTTTAGTGAAGATTTTGAAGAGCAAAGTACATTAATAAAAAGTATAAGTGAATTGGATGCAGATACAAAAGAAACACCACAAGAGATAATTAATAAAGTTGAAATAAAGAAAGTATACAATACTAGATTAAATACAAAAGAAAAGTACTTTTTAAAAGAGAAAGATGTTGCTGAAAAAATAGTTTCAATTGATAAACCTGCTTTGAATAATGGAAAAGCAAAATTTTCTAATGATAATCAGTTTAGCGCACTGCAATGGGGTAAAATTTTTTACTATGCTGATGAATCAAAATTGCTATCAGATGAAATAACATTAAAAGGTAGAAAGAAAACATTTTTAAAGAACCATAATAACCCAACAACTCTAAACAATTTAAAAACAAAATACTACGAAGCTAAAAAGAGGATAAACGAAAGGAAGAATTATCCAATTGATAAACTTGAAGCTATAATTCCATTCTTAAAAGAAAAATATAAACAAACAGTTACTAAAGTAGAAAGCGATATTACTTTTTTAAAAGAAGAAAGCGTTGATAAATAACACTTTATACAACTCAATGAAATTAGTAACCGTTACGTAACCAGTTACTTCATATTTTCTTGCAGCCATTCTTAAATAAAAAAATAATAGAATGGAACAAGTATTTTTTAATGTGTCTTTATCCAAGTTAGAACCAATTCTTGAGCGTTGGGTAAAAGAGGCGCAAGCAGAAATTCAATTAGAACAAATTGAATTAAAAGAAAAGCCGGAGAAACTTTTAACAGTTCAGCAAGCAGCAAAACTTTTAAACCTTACAGTACCTACTATTTACAGCAAGGTAAGTAAAAGCGAATTACCAGTTATGAAACGAGGTAAACGTTTATACTTTTCCAGTACCGAACTAATCCAGTACATCAAAGAAGGTCGAAAGAAATCAAACGCTGAAATTGAAGTACAAGCGGAAGCGTATGCTTTAATTGTTTGCAATGTTTTTGCTCTTATACTCCAATCTTACGAACCAATATTTCTGAAATTTCACACCTTCTTTAGCTGGTTTGAAGTTTTTTCAGTATTGATATTTACTTTAGAATATGTTGACAGAGTTTGGGCAATCAATTTAAAAGGAGCAAAAAGAAGCAATTTAATAGTCAGTACATTCGGAATTATTTTTCTGTTGGCGATACAACCATTTTATTTACCAATGGTTTTCCCTTTTGATTTACGGATACTTAGAATACTAAGGCTGTTCCGCTTGCTACGTATCTTTAAACTTAGCCGTTTTTCAAAGTCGTTCAAAACCATATAAGTAGTATTGAGCGAAACCAAAACTGAATTCATGATAACGGGTTTCGCCTGTGGTACTTTATTAGTGCTATCCTCAAACATTAATGTACTATTGTGAAAGCGAAGTACAGCACGAAAAGTTTAAAAATGTTGGTCAGGCAATGTGATGGGCGCTTGCCACCTTAACTACCGTTGGCTGTGGCGATGTTCACCTTGTTACCAATGCAAGTAAATTTGTTTATTCATATTTTTCACACATTGAAGATCGAAATTTTCTGTAAAATATGTGAACTTTATTAATTGAACTTAGGAGTAGTAAACTTAACTTAAAGACAGTAAAGAAACGCTGAACGAACGTAAACGGTTGTAGAATTTGAAGTACAAAAACTTTTGTTGTGTTGATTAGAGTTATTCAACAGGTGCTAATTTCGTATCTTTGAAAAAATAGCAATGCTTCAATAATAGCCATTAACGACATAAAGCAACAATATCAAAATATAATCAAAACAATAACTTCTGACAATGGTACAGTATTTGCCAAACACAAACAAGCCAGTTAAGTATTAAACGTTAAATGATTCTTTGCTGATCCTTATTGCTCACAACAGAGAGGTTGTAATGAAAACTAAAATGGATTAATTAGACAATTTGCAAGTAGAAAAACAGACTTAAACAAAATTGCAGAAAATCAAATATTAAAATGGTAAAAAATACTTAATTTTAGACCAAGAAAAAACTAAATTTTAAAAAACCGATCGAAATATTTAAAACCAAAAAAGTGAACTTTATTAATTTGATTCAGCAATTAAGATCATAACGAAAACACTTATTTCCTTACCAATGCTTCTACACTCATTGAAATACCGATAGGTATAGTTTCCCATTTTGATTGACTGGTTTCTCTTGCGAAGCTTTTTTTAAATAAAGCGGCATTAAAAAACAAGTGCCCCTCTCCTAAATCTTTAATAAATTCCATTGTTACTAAAAATTTGCCTTCAACTGAAATGTTGTAAGCAGCTAAATCTATAGTTAATGGATTGGTTGCGGTATTTGCCGGAATTTTGAAATAAATAGGTACTGTTAGTATATTGATAAATTCATTTCTACTACCTTGTTGGTAAATATTAATGCGATAAAAAAGGCTATCATAAGTTGAAGAAAAATTAAGATATAGCTTTTGCAGATAAGCTTCGTGCTTGTTTTTCATCAATACACCAATTTCACCACCAAAACTACCCTCGGAAAAGCCTGCTGAAATGCTTGGATTTTTTGCTGTTACGCCAAATATTTTGGTTTTAAGATTTTGGGGCTTTATAACAATTTCCTTTAAATCAACTATTGATTTACTAAGGTAAATGGTATCTGTTGTTTGTAAAATCTGAAAGGTGTTGACTAAACTGGCGTACCCGATAAATGAAATTTTCAATGTATCGTTTAAATTTTTAGCTTCAATAGTAAACAATCCATTATCATTTGAAACAGTACCAATATTTTTACCAAGAATACCAACATTAGCATAGGCTATAGGTTGTTTAGTTAATTCATCTGCAATAATGCTGGTATAAGTTTGGGCTAATAGGTTTGTGATAAACACGAAGAAGAAAAAAGTAAGAGCGGTTTGCTTAGTCATTAATTACTGTTTTATATGAATAGATTATGAGATGAAAAGATCAAAAAAAAAAGCCGGTACAAATTGCACCGGCTTTTTTAATATTTTAGTACGACCAAAGATCGTGCTCATATTCAAATATCTTTCGTTTTATTCTTTCCGACTCCAATAGAATGTCTACACCTGAAGTATAATCTTTAATACGCATATCTCTAACATTGCCTTCTTTGTAAATGTGGCTGGAGAAGTAGCGCATTTCTAATAAATCTTCCCAAGTTAAACGTTGTGCATCGTTTAAAGGATTATATGCCTCGTAGCGGGCTAAATCTTGCCGAATAGATGGATAGTAAGCCCAAAACATAGCTCTTTCACCTCTAAAATTATCATTATCATCATACTCATCAATAATTGGTGCAATAGCAAGTATACGCACAACCATTGTAGAGGCTTCTTCATCAAAAACCCAATCTTCTTTAATTCTAATTTTTTTGATTAATTCCGGATTGAAATCGTTTGATACTGTTTCAGTTTCAAATTCTTCTGTTACCGGGTTATAAACCTCAATAGTTTCAGAAGCTCCTAAACGATTTAAAATTTCATCAGCAGTAGTTTCCATAGTAAAACCATCGTCTGTAAAAATTTTTGCTTCATCGCTTTTAGAAATGATATCTAACAAAATGCCAACAAACGGCTGCTCGGGATAAGAAAAAGTTAGATTCATTTTTTCTCTGGTATCAATTACCCGCCATACTCTTTTCGACCATAATACATCAGCTTCTCTAATATCATCATAGGCTAATACTTGACGTTCTTTTAAACGCATCTTTTCATAAACGCCATCTTGCACTAAAGACTCTTTTATAAACTTCTTATCTTCCAAAGGTGTTGGGGCTTCAATATCATTAGAAGCTCCGCCAGTACCTTCATTGTTTCTGTTTAATGTATTACCATAACTAACTCCAGAGCTACTGCTCGGTGTTGTTGTAGTTGTTGGTGTAGTAGCGCTTGCCGGAGTTGGTGTATTTGGAGAACCTGTACCCGTTTCAACATAAGGTGTAGTATTTGCTGGTGTTACACTTTCTGTTGGTACTGTAACAGCAGGTGTTGGGTTTGATGGCCTTATTGGTTCTGGCTGAACATTTTCTACTGGTGTTGGTACTACCTCTTCCTCTGGCTCGTCATCCTCTATAATCATACCTCTTGGCTGAGCATTTACTGCTAACTCAACACATAAAAATGTACAAATTATAGTTATTATTAAATTAAATTTATTCATTATTTTAACCTTTTAGTTACTTAATACTGAAAGCTATAGTTCCTAAGTTTCGTTTATTACCATCTGGCCCCTTAACCATTATATCATCAAAAAAGTAAGAATCGCCTGGTTTTGCTTGACTCATTAAGTCTTTAACACCACTTGTAAACAATGGTCCATTATTAGTTCTAGTTTGTAAATCATCTCTTTTAGGAGCATAAGTAACTTCACAACTTAAAACCTCAAATTTAGCATCGAAAACAAAGTCATACAAAGTTGCAGAAATACCTTTTTGAACTTTAAAAGTACCATTGGGCATTTTTCCACCGTTTTTACCGCCAATCTCTGGTATTGGATCTGGTATGTATTTTGCCCTAAATTCCATAGTTTCACTATAGTTTCCACCAGCTCTATCATACTTTGGTTTTGGGCCTGTAATAGTAACCTTTGCTACTTTAGTTTTAGTAGAAGGTTTTTTTACTCTTACCGTAAATTTACCGTTGCCTTGTGATTGCATTGTTCCACCAAGTCCATCAATAGAGGCGTTAATTAAACTGCCATCAATACCAGAAATACCACAGGTTACTGGGTTATCAACACCAATGTAAAATACATTCATTGCTGTTGGTGATACAATTCCTTTATATTCTTGCCTAAATGGTGGTACTACTTTATACTCAAATTTCTTTTTGTAAGATTGCATTTCACCAAATTGGTTAGCTGCTTTAATTTCAATATTTAAGGACTTATCTCCAGAACCGCTTGTATTCTTATCGAAACTTGCCCTACCGTTTGGTCCAACTTTTAGCGACTTACCGTTAACAAAAATTTGTGGTTTAGCTGAAGAGTTTGATGAAGCTGAAAGAAATATATCCAACTCCAATGGATCACCATCAATAAACTTTTCTGCATTAGGAATAATAGCGGGTTCAAATTGATTAAAAACAACATTTTTAACCCCAACTCTGTTACTCAATTTTTCTACAACAATAGCTTCTGCAGATTTCACTAAACTTTCGTAACGAGTTATCTCCGTCATTGCTGCAACAGCAGGTAATTGATAAAAGAAATCTTTTTCACCATCCTCCATTGTAAACTCAGGTATTAAAGCGGTTACTTGTTGTAGTTCATCTGGTGTATCTTCAAAATAGGCTAAAAACTGTTTTCTTGTGTTGCCCATTAGTTCTCTTACTTCTGGGCTAACTGGCGCTCGACCATCTTCAGTTCCCTTTACAAAAAATTTAGTAGTTGCATCTTGAGAGGAAGCATTGACCATCTGTCCATTTGCCTTTGCCAAGGCTTCAGGTGCAATTCCATCATCTGCAAAACTTTGAAAATCTTCTTTAATTTTTTGTAACTGCCCCGCCACATTTTGGCTTAAAGTAGAAGCTTCTCTTGCTTTGTCCAAATGTTCTTGTCCCCTTCCTTCGTTTTTTTCTACTGCTGCTTCAAAGGCTTTATATGTTCCAGAAATTTTATTTTCTACTGTAATATTACTGGCTTCCATACTATTGTTAAAACGTTTAAAAGCCTCTATAATTTCGGCTGAAACGTTTAATGCTAATAGTGCAGTTAATACCAAATACATTATTGATATCATCTGCTGCCGTGGTTCTTTTGGTATTGACATTAATTAAATTTACTTCTTTTAAAAAAAATTAGAATTGAAAAATAATTAATTATGACTTGCCATTTGACATTGCAGAAAGCATATTGCCATAAACAGTATTTAACCTTGTTAAGTTTTTGGTTAAACCAGCCATTTGCTCTTTATACTTTTGCGTATCTTCTAAAGAGTCATCTAAATTTTTAATTGCAACAGAAAGGTTGTTGTAATATTTATTCATATTTTTTAGATGACTGTTAGTGTCGGACAACTCCAATTCATATACTGCATTTAAAGCCGAAAGATTTTTGGTTACCTGAACTACTTGTTCTTGATATCCTTTAGTTTCTTCGGTAGAAACGGAAAGACTGCCCGCAACTAAAGCTGCTTTACTATAGGCATCTTTTACTTGTGTTAAGGCTACTGCTGCTTCTTTCGCTCTTGTATTATATTCGTTAGTGGCAGATACGGTTTCGGTAACATTTGACAAACGATCAATACTTGAACCAAAGGTATTAAGGGTTTTACCAAAACCATCAATAGTTGTTTGGTTAATTTTACTGTTAGATAGCATTTGGTCTAATTCAGCTGTTTGGCTTTTTCCGCCAGCTTTAGCACCATCAAGTCCACCGCCGTATTTATCTAATTTTGGGTATAATTTTTCCCAATAATAATCTTTTTTTGGTGGTACTAAACCTTGAATTAAGAAAATTATCGCTTCTAACCACAAACCTACAGTCAACATTTGGTCAGGGTTGAAGCCTAATACATTTTGGTGGGTAATTTTACCCAAAGCGCCTAACATAATAACTGCCGCTCCTACACCAATAATAATGTTCTTAAGGTATTTAAACCCTGCATTTTCAAAAATTACTCTCATCGTTTTCTTTATATAAAATTCTACTTAGCATTTACTGCCGAACGAATTTTATTTATTCTTTATAGATTAATAAATTAATTTGTTGTTTTGAATGGTATGCTTAATAATTAAAAATCATTCATAGAACGACCTAAAAAGGTTAGTGCGTTTCTAAAACCTATATAAGCTTTAGCGGTATCTTCATACTCCCAATGGCGCGTACCTGTTTGTAGGTAATAGGCAATGTCTTTCCAACTTCCACCTCTTAAAACTTTACGTTTTAATGTTGGTGCATCCGATTCTTTAGAATCGTAACGGATATCTGGATTCATATCAAACTGAAAAGCATAAGCGTTTTCGTGAAAAGCAGAAGAAGTCCATTCTGCTACATTACCCGACATATTATATAAACCATAGTCGTTTGGGTTATAAGCGTCTGCTCTAACGGTATAAAAACCACCATCTTCGGCATAGTTTCCTCTGCCTGGTTTAAAGTTAGCCAATACACAACCTTTTTTATTTCTTAAATAAGGCCCACCCCAAGGGTAAGGAGAATTATTTAAGCCTCCACGGGCGGCATATTCCCATTCGTGTTCAAACGGTAATCTAAATTCTTCTCCATTAGTTTCGCCGTTTATTTTTTTGTAGTCGTTCCAAAATTTAGTTCTCCAAGCACTAAATGCATTGGCTTGATCCCAATCAACACCAACCACAGGATAATCATCAAAGGCAGGATGCCAATAGTAATTACGGGTCATTGGTTCATTGTATGAATAAGAGAAATCTCTAACCCAAACTAAAGTATCTGGATAAATTTCGGTTACATAACTTTTTATAAAAGAGGAACGCGGCACATCTTTATTGGATGGGCTTGCTGCGGCTTTCCAATCGTAGCTATCAAATTCATATACTAAGCTGCGGGTATCTATTTCGGTTATACCATTATATTGTTCACTTTCATCATAAAACATCTCTGATAGTGCTGCTTTATCTTCTGGGTCATCCCAAAAAATATCGTAAGTCCAATCAATTTTCTGTCCACCATCTTCGGTTTCTTCAAAATGATCTAACATTACGTGTGCAATGGAATCTCTTACATAGTTTGTAAACTGACGATACTCGTTATTAGTAATTTCTGTATCGTCCATATAAAACCCTTGTATTGATATTTCTTTACTGCGTTGTTGTAACGAAAATGAAATATCTTGATCACTGGCCCCTATAATAAAATGTCCTGCAGGTATGTATGTCATACCATAAGGATTTATTTTACCATTCCAGGTTGGCCGATCTAATACGCCAAGTAATTGACCGTTATACGTTTGTTGGCAACCCGATAAACTTATCGCTAATATAGCCACCATTGAAACATATATAATATTTTTCATATTATTATTTTTGTACTGAGCAAAATAGCCAGCAAATTTACTTTTAAAAATTAGATTAAACAAAATATTGAAGTAATTCATCATAAATATGTAACCTTCTATGCTATCTTTTTATTTTTTAATGTTTATAAATATCTTGGGTTATAAATTATTTTTTTTAACGGGCCTTTTAGCAAATTTTTAATTTTATAATGCATACTTAACTCGTGGCTACCAATATGACTATTATTTAGATTGGAAAGCCCTAAATCGTAACTATATCTTATCAACAAATTTTCAACTATTTGCAAACCCACTAATAAAATAACTGCATCATTACTGTTTTTAGTATATCCTCTATAACCTACACCAAAATCAAAATTTGCAATTCCTAATCTCATCAATGTATTTATTTGGTGTACAGTCAAATCAGAATGAACAAATAACGCAGGTTTAAATTGTATATTATCTGTTATTGAAAAATTAATAGCTAAGTTGTAACTGTAATGTGGTATTGCGTTGTATTTTTTAAAGTTTTCGTTGGCGGTGCCTGCTATTTTAGCATTTAATAAATAATTGACTGCTAAACCTGTACTTAAAAAGCTATTGGTAAAATTTACACCAGCAGTAATTTTGGGTTGATAAGAATTTACTACAACATTAGGTAAAATATTATCATTATGAAAAATGGTGTTTTCGTAGTTTCCTGTTGATGTAATTAATTGATCACCATTTAATTGATATTGAAAAGCACCTGCTTGTAAGCCAAAACCTATTTTAGCATACTTACTAAGTTGTAGGTTATATTTATAAGCTAAAGCTATTGAGGTGAGGCGTTGCTCCCCTATTACATCGTTACTAATATTTAAACCAAAACCACTTTTTATAAATGGTATTGGCAAATCAACCACTAAAGCTTGGCTTTGAGGCGCACCATTTAAAGCTAACCATTGGTTACGGTATAGCATCTGAACATTTACATCATTATTATCAGCAACATAAGCGGGGTTAAATATTGCAGGGTAATAGTGAATGTGGCTCAACTCCATTTGCTGTTGTGCCGTAACACTTACAATACCAAATGTAATGCAACAGAAAAAACATACAAAATTATATAGAAACTGTATTTTCAATCTTTATTATAACGGCAATTTTAAATAATTATTCAAAGATATTTGTAAACAATGGTAAAGTTTAATGTTTTGAAAGATTTTTGTATAAAAGTTTAGTTTTATTAGTGATGTTTTAATGTTTTTTAGTATTAAATACGCTATTTAACATATTGCAATATTTCATTAGCTACTAAATATGGTTTTTCTTCGTGCGGAAGCAAGGAGGCATTTTCAATGGTTACAAATTTGTAGTTACACTTAAACTGCTTTGCCATTTCTTTTCCTAATTCAATTGGAAAGGTTTTATCGTCTGCTCCCCATAAAAATAAAACATTAGCTTTAATTTTTTGGTGCAGTTCTTCAAATTGGTCTACTAATTTCCAATCAATTCCTTTCAAATATTTAAACGCTCCTATTGTTTTTTTGTAAGATCTTTTAACTGGATTTAAATATGGGCCAATGTTAATTTCTTCATCTAACATCTGCTTATCCGAATACAATTCTCTTAATCCCATACCAGATTTTATAAACCAGCTTTGTTGAAATAACTTTCTAATTACAAAGGGAGCATAAGGTAATAAACCTATTTTTTGGTAAAAAGGAATCCACGGAGGTCTGTGGTTTGGTATTTCAGTATTTATAAGAATTAAGTTTTCGACTTCATTTGGCTTGTTAATTGCAATTAGCCTTGCTATTGTAGCACCCGAATTATGAGCAATAATGCTATATTTTTTTATCTTTTGTTTCGCTAACAAAGTACTAACGTATCTTGCCTGTGCAGCACTTTTAAAATCTGTATTTTCCGACCAATAGCTATCACCAAGACCAGGCAAATCAACTATATGGCACTTAAATTTTTTAGTTAATTTGGGTAAGATTTTTCGCCAAGTATAGCCGTGTGTTGGAAAGCCGTGTATAAAAACCAAGTTAGCTCCCGCTCCTATTTGTCTTAACCCAATTGATACATCTTCAACTTTTATCAATTGAAACGGAATGTAATTATAGTTTTGATTTTGATTCAAGTTTAATTTTTTGATGTAATAAAAACGCCCAGTAATATCAAAAGCATCCCTAAAATATACCAAATATAAAAAGGTTCTCCATCAAAAACACCCCAAAAAAGAGCTACAATTGGTAAGGTATAAGTAATACTTGATGCGAAAATGGGGTTGGTTTCTTGTGTCATTTTATAAAACAGTAAGTTGGCCACCACCGTACCTAAAATGGATAAAACTAATAAAGCCGAAAAAGAGGATAGTGCTTCTGGATGTGTTTGAAAAACTGGTATAGGATTTTGATAACATAAGGCCACTACTGGAAACACAACAACCGAAGTAAACGACCAAGCAGTTATAGTTGCTGGAGTGGTTTCTTTTAAATACCTGCTAATAACATTAACACTTGTGCCGTAACAAACTGTTGCTGCAATAATAAAGAGGCCATAAACATTAGCTCCGCCAATTGCACCACTATTATTGGCCATAATTATAATAGCTGCACCAATAAAACCAATTAGTACGCCAAGTAGTTTTAGCCAACGAAATTGCAAACCAAAAAAAAGCAAACCAAAAATAAAGGCCGCTATTGGAGTAAGCGTGTTTAACATACCAGCCATGGCACTGTCAATTTTTGATTGGCCAAAAGCAAACAAAAACGGTGGAATGCCGCTACCTAATAAACCTACGCCAAGTATGGGTAACATGTTTTTTTTGTTCAGGTTTTTATAAGTAGAAATTGAAATAGGAACTAAAGCTAAGGTTGCTATAAAAATACGGAAAGCGCCCGATTGAATTGGCGTAAACGCCACCAAACTTTTTTTTATTAAAATGAAAGAGCTACCCCAAAGTATGGTAAGCAGAAAAAATATAAGCCAGCTTTGTTTTGAGATTTGCTGTTGTTGAGCCATTAAGGTTTATCAATTAAGCATCAAAGAAAATACTTAAATTGAATAATGTTTGATTTGGTTAAGATATTATTTCGACCTATTCTTAATCATATAGAGTAAGTAGTACAGTACCTGCACAAATACCTTCATTATCAATAGCTGCAATCTAAGCTCGCACAAATTTTTTTAACCCAAAAATTGCTGCGCTTTTACTTTACGAAACCAATAGTATGGTTAATTAACGCAAAGATCATCATTTTCATTCCTCAAAATGGAGTAAATTTCTTGCTGAATAATAATGATACGCTCTTTTTATTTACTGGCTTTTTTAATTTTTATAATGTAAAAGAGTGGGTTACTCGGGTTTACTCTTTTATCAAATAAACTAATAGCGCCAAAACTCATTAATAATAGTACCAAAACAATTAATCCCCATTGCGATAGCGTTGGTATTTCAGGATTGGAAAAGAATGCTATATCAACACCAGATGTGTCATTGCCATTTAACTCAAAAGTAATTGGTTCTGTAGATCCAGTTTCTGTGTAGCAAAAAGGCAAACTGGAAATATCTGTAAAAGCTGCGGTATAAGTTCCACATAAAAATGGTCCTCCCGGAACTATAAAGTTTCCATCTGCATCGGTTGTAACTGTTATTGATGTGCCATCAAATGCAATAATGGTAATATTGATACCACTAACATCACAATTAGGGTCAGAAACTACTATCGCTCCATTAATTTCTTCTTCGCAAATAGAGCAACTACAATCAAGAGCATACGTTCCAATATTACCATTTGCGTCAGTACAAGCCGTACCTTCGATAGCCGGGCCTCCACAAGTTCCTTCACAATCAATTGTTGCGCAAGATCCATCATCTTGTGTTGCAGCAGGGTTGTAATTACAAGCTGTTGAATTAGTGCATCCCAAAATATCTGATCCACAACTACAATCAATAGTATACGTTCCAATATTACCATTTGCGTCAGTACAAGCCGTACCTGCGATAGCCGGGCCTCCACAAGTTCCTTCACAATCATTCATTAGGCAACTGCCATCATCTATTGTTGCAGCAGGGTTGTAATTACAAGCTGTTGAATTAGTGCATCCAAAAATATCTGCTTCACAACTACAATCAAGAGCATACGTTCCAATATTACCATTTGCGTCAGTACAAGCCGTACCTGCGGTAGCCGGGCCTCCACAAATTCCTTCACAATCATTCATTAGGCAACTGCCATCGTCTATTGTTGCATTAGCATCAAAATTACAAGCATTTGGTTCTATACAACCCATAACTTCTACATCACAATTTGCATCACCAGCTGGATAATATAAAACCTCAATTACAGTTCTATTGGTTTCATTTACATCAGTAAAAAAATCTGGGCCATTTGTTGCTGTGCAGCCATCAATAATAGCGCCATCTGCAGCAAGGCAAAGTGCTGCTGCTTCAATTAGCATAACTCCAAAAAAACTTGCATCAATTTGACTTCCTGGTAAAAAGTTTGGAGGTAAACTACCATCTCTATCTATAAAAAAATCGGAAACAGCAACTGT